>Ga0209367_1007121_pt1 | contig 15436 bp, 12 predicted proteins | sample WorMetLIZISLAND2_FD_187412 | JGI IMG/M metagenome (GOLD analysis project Ga0209367, IMG submission 187412) | Marine gutless worms symbiont microbial communities from Max Planck institute for Marine Microbiology, Germany - Olavius geniculatus... ... | reverse complement strand
GTATTAAGCGTAAACATCCCTTAAAAGGTCTGACCTGTGGGTGAGCGGAAGAAATAAAGGCATATAGAAACAAAAATTTTTGCGTATATTTCACCCATTTGCCGAGAAGCCCCCTTGGAGGAATTTGCATAAAATTTTGCATGACAGGTCCCCTCCCCGACGTAATCAACCGTGCCAAATTTTATCTCAATCGGGTCAGGGGTTTTGATTCTGTGGGGGGTCGAATTTTTGGATTCCCCATAAGAAAAAGAAGTCGCCGTTAACACAGGGCTTGAACTACCGTTCAGCCTGTGATGCAGCAAAGTGTCAATTGCCTATTCTAGTTTCGTTTTGTATTATGCCAAAATGCTACATAAAACGCTCATGACGTGCATTACGTCACTGCGGGTCCTGCGGCTGGCGAGGAACCATCGTTAATAACACATCTATAGGCGTACATATAACTACATCATCATATCATCTTATCTTCATCTCAATTATAGCGATGCAGCTTCAGTTTTTTTTCCTTTCCATCGATCTTATACGGTATCTTTGCCATTAAGCCTAATACAAGCGGCGCTTGTATGACGATAACGAGCTAGACCAGTCCGTACGTTGGTCTGCTAGTATATTCTACTTTAACTGGTCAGTTAACTAGCTATAGCTGGACGACCTGCTTCTGTCTACTCTATATGAGATGGATGGATCTGTCCTTGGCTATCTTTGCCTTGAAGGAAGTAGCGCTGAACGCTGAAGACCAACCGTCCGTACATAGGCATTTGCTTTCTATATCAATCATTTTTGACGTGAAATCGATAGTCTATAGCAGCGGTACTTTATCCAGTTTCGCGTATCTTGTCAATTGTGAATTAAGTCGCTCATTTTAGTCTGCGTACGCACTATACCGATTCATCAGGTTGGTTATTCGTGAATTTTTCACAATTTCAGACTGCGACGCATATTTCGCAAGTGAATTGACCAGAAGTTGCTTTTAACTGACGCCGCAGCGCGTCTCGTGAGCTTTGCTCAGATTTCTTGTTCTAACAGTTGTTCCGTGCAACCACGTGTTTGTCGTTGGGCTATTTTTGTTTCGAGACAGTCACGTGAATTAGCTGCGTGCTCGTTTTTCGCTGCTCGTATTCATTCGTCTCCGCGAGTCTGTTTTATGCTCTGGTCTGGTCGTCGTCGTCGTTCGTTGAATTTTTCATTTCCGGTCGGTCGCATGAATTGGACGAACGGACGCGCGCAGCTGCTTTCAGACAGACCGACGGACGTCCAACAGTCGCCGCTAGACGGCGCGCGCGGCGCGGCCTAGCGTAATGTTTTACCGGCCACCAGGGACCACGACCACAACGACGACTAGCCCGTCGCCCGGCACTGCGTGGCGGGTAGGACGTGGAGATGGGAACGGAGACGACGACGGCAGCGGCAACTGCTGGATCGAATTCGACCAGTCGACGACCAGTCGGCCGTCGGTCGTGGCTGCGTCGTTCAGTGCCCAGCCAGTCGCCAGTCCGCTCGGGACTCGCGCTGCACATATTTCTTGTGGTTAAGGCGTCGTCTAGCTAGCAGCGGCCGATGTGTCTCAGACTCAAGTCGCCGTCGTCAGTGATTTGTGGAAGGAGGAGAGCCAGACAAGCGTTCCCTGTCACACCCCGCTTGCGTCGCGCAGCATGCTTTCTTACACACAATATTGCCGGATACCGGCCAACCGGTGCGTCTAACGCTGGATATCAGCGCAGATAGACCAATAACGAGGCCGTACATGAGTACTTGTAGCAGATTACGTGCATTGTGGCGTCAACGCTTTGTGTGTCAATTTCTTCCATGTAGCCTGCACTTGCTTGCAAACTTAGAAAAACTGACGAAGGCGTTATGTAGGAAAGGGCTACTTGTCTCAGAAAAATGATTCCTTTTCACGCGCGAGAGCTAGCATAGTTATAATAGCGCGTATTAGCTACGGTAATTATGACTGTCCGTCTGTCACAACCCGGTATCGTTTGGAGACCGCGTGAGATAGAGACTTCGGGTTTTCACCATGTGATAGCTTAGAGTCTCTAGTATTTTGTGACAAAATTTCATACCACTGGGCAAAGGGGTTCCCCACGAACAAGGGGCGAAAAAGGGGCACCCCCTTAAAAAGGCGTTATTCTACTGCTATTGGCTCGTCTAACGTGAAAATGGTTGCAGATAGGCATAGACATCCTGCTCGTCATAACAAGCACTGGCAACAAGCTTCTTAGGAATGTCAACATCGATGACCTTGAATGACCTTGAACCTCCGAAAATAAGGGTTATAGTAAATTTTTCGCAATTTCGGGCTGCGACACGCATTTCAAGAGTGAATTGCGCCGAAATGGCTGACAACCTACGCATGCAATTTTCAGCATTGAATGTAGATTTTTTGCAGTCCACGTTCAGACCCTGTAGGTTCAAGCAGGCCTGTGCACGCGGGTGTCAAAGAGGGGTACCACTCTAAAAATAGTGATTTATTCGCTGTTGGCTTGTCTAGCGTGAAAATGATTGCAGATAGGCACAGACATGCTGCTTATCATGCTTATCATAACAAGCGCTGATGACGAGCGTCTTAAAAATGTCAAAATCAATGACTTTAAATCCTAAAAAATAAAGGGTTTTAGTGATTTTTTGGCTATTTTTGGCTGCAAAAGAACAAAATGAATGGAGATAGACCAAGATTACCTGCGAACAGGAACTGCTATAAGCTCTCGCGCGTATCATGGGCATTAGCTCAGATTTCTTGTTATTATTGCCATAACATTGTCTAGGCCTATACTGTCAACCAGTGATCGTAGGCCTACATTATAGCAGAAATACGTTAAAATCTAAAGAAAATCTGTAGGAAGACAGGGCCTACAGATTTATAGATCACATAGATCACATAACACGGTTTGGACAGGACCGCAAAGGTAACAAAATGGTGCCATTTTTCTGAGACACAGTGTACATTCAAATTATGAAGAATACTATTTCTGCAAGTATTTTGCGGTCAAATATTAGGCCATATTAATTAAGAATACTGACACTCAGGACACAAAAACAGTTTCGGTAGTTTTTAATGCGCCAAAGGCACATTGTAGCTTCGTTCCAACAGCTTGCGTGATAGTAATCGTAGACAAAAATAAACAAGGCTTCTCAGTAATAAAACAAAAGCTAACAGCCACGTCGACTTCGGTTACAAAGCGGAATTTGGAAGTGTACATATTTATGGTTTTGCAATATAACCCGATTTAAAATGCCTCGAAAGGTAAGTTCTACCACCTACACTGTGCACTGTGGGTCATAAACAGCCAGGCATTGGTGACTGACAAATATAGCAACTTTTTTTGTTGTGGCATTCTACAATAAACTTTAAATAAAACTGTTGTTTTGCACCATAATGCGACGACATAGGCCTATTTGAGACCAGATGCCAGGTTTCGATTTTATCGCAGCTTCACTGGCAATTATCTCAAAATACAGTGGCGAGAATTATTTAAATCAGTCCAGATTATTATTATTAAAATACGTTTGCCAAAGTTATCGCACAAACTGCATTTTTAGACCCACGGTGTACAGTAATGGACTAAAGGAAGCAAGCACGTCGAAAACTGTTTTAAAATGGTGCATAATTTTCTTACATTTTTTCCCTGTCACTTATTATATATACGCTAATTAAAATAATTAACAGGATGAGTAGAGTATAATACCGGTACGCTCAAAAGATCCCACTTTGTTACACACAGATTGCGTCAAACAATTGTGTGGTTTGTAATTTGAGCTAGGTGACTTTAATTGATATCACAATGGCAGACCTAGTTAAGCACGCCTTGACCGAAAAACCAATCTTAAATTTTGAATCTCCAATTTCTTCTTATCTAGTATTTCACGCCAGCAACATGTCCATTAAATTTAAATAGCGAATAGTCAATAATTGAATCGTGCATTTATTTTATAGGTGAGCTTTCTGGAGCTTCATCAAGACCTCTTACCTCATAAAGTTATTGCGAGTCACACTCTTGCTGTACGTGAAACCTTTACAATATACAAAATTTGGTCCTTTCACCGTTCATTCTTGAATGATACAATACCAGGCATGACAAACAAACGGACGGAACACATTGCGCAATACAGGATCGAAGGTCGCATAACATTGCAGCTTATTGTCGAACGCGTTTGAACGATGAGTACATGTGAGCATATATGATTAGCACAGCGAGAAGAAACGACATATCTGTCAATCGTCATATTTGTCATATATGTCATATTTGACGACGTCAAATGTCCTAAATACCGGCTGGGCCAAGAAAGTGACACCATTTCAACTAGTCCTACGTCAATATAATGCCACAGTCATTCGATACGATTTTCATATTCTTTCGGAACCTCAGCATTTCTGCACACGCAGATTATAAATCGAACAGCATTCATCGTTAGTTGATGCAACCATTTCGACAAAAATCACCATTTGTTCGCATACAACAGAGCGTATTCACATTTGCAGACGAAGAACTGCCTAATGACGACGTCACTCAGCGAAAATGATACTTGAATAAACGAAAAAATGCACTCGTTTTACCTAGCAAGGAAAGAAACCTAAATACCAAAAGGGTGCCACTTCTTGGCCCACCTTGTATTTACGATAACAGCACGCCAATCACCAGTCTCGCAATTAACAAAGCGACCTGTTGGATGGCTGAGTTAAAGTTCAAACAAAGTTGGTTAGACTGGAGTTTCCGTGGTCAGCAGCGCGCTGTGACACCACACTGTTGGCGCGGTCACTGACAAAGTGTTTGATCAGAACTCCATCCGAATTGCCTTAACAACTATGTTAAACGTAAAATGCCCACCACTGTAAAAATATCGTGTTCATTAAATGTCACAGTTATCCATAACCAACAGACTTTAAACTGTTTAGATGAGGCAAGCTCTTGGAGAACACGTTTTGTTCTATAGGCCTAGCGACCACATAGCAGCGTATCTCCGTGTCTTGAAACATACGCAGTAAACGTATCGATATTAACAATAGTAAGCTGGTATATCTGTCCCTATTAAATTTACCAAATTATAGACTCCGTATACGTGCACCTTCGAGCAAAGTTAACAGTCGACAATCGAAGTTCGATGACGTAGTCAAGTAGGCCTAATGGCTGAAAGTATGATTGCAAGTCGTGTCGGTTTGAGCAGACGGACGCTATACACGTTTCTGCCACAACAGCAGTGCCTCGGCAGCACATGTTATCTCCTCATCAGAACTGTGTCGACCGCGGTGATGCTGAGGCGCGAATAACGTTGAGCGATTGGATGCAGCAGATGCATGCTGATGATGTTGATGATGATGATGATGACGCTGAGCATGATGGGAAGATGCCGGTGTCGGCGGCACGGCGTGCTGGCGGGAGCCTGAGCCTACAGACCGCTGCGGCTCGGCCGACCCGGGCGCCGATGCCGAGACGGCGTGCTGCTGACGCTGCTGGTGTCGGTTCAACGTGGTCGAGGGAGACAACGGACCTAGGTGATTCTGACCGCTGTAGTCTGAGGACGACGCCGGTCTAGGTCTACCGGCGCCTGGTCCACCCGCTTCCCGCCCGGGCCCCACCGCAGTCGAGTTGGAGAGCAAGCGATTGTCGTACCTCCGATCGCGGTGTCGCGTCGACGATGACGGAGCAGAACACGGCTCGAGGTCGTCCAGATCTCCGTTACCGAGGTCAATCTCTACCACGCTCATGTCATCACCGCCGGCACTGTCGGCGTTCGGTATCAGCCGGAACGTGTTAGTCCGCTCGTCCTCGTCGCAGCGCACGTCCACCATGCTGCCGTTGCTGTTGAACGTAAAAACGATCGGTCGTCGACCGCCGCCAACGCCGCCAGCCTTGCCGCGACTGTTGACTGTTCCTCGAGACCGCGTGGACGTCATCTCGTCGTCGTCGTCTTCCGGCACGATCTGCGAGTACTGCATGAATAGACTGTACTGTTCCGGCACGCAGCCGGACGGACCGCCGTTTGGCTGAGGCCCGTCGGCCGACGACAGAAGCCGCATGTTGTCGAGATGTTGCTGTTTGTCACCGAGCTCCTCTTGACGACGTCGATTCTGCTGTCCGCGCTCGCAGTGAAAGCGCAGAAACGACAGCGCGATGAGAGACAACAGCACGATTGTGAAGATGATGTAGGGCAGCCAGAGGAAGGCGAGCGACTGCGCCGAGGCCGAGGGAGCCTCGGCGCTTGAGTTGGACGTCGACAGGTTGACGTAGTCGACTGTCGACGTCACCAGTGCCGCTGCGCTCATCACGGCACACTCAGCAGCAGCTGCCGACAACGAGGTTGATCGTGACGGCTGCGACGACTGGTAGAGTAGAAAGACTTTGACGATGAGCAGAGCACTGAGCGGTGACGATGTGGTGGCCAGGCGACCATTGCTGATGTGCAGGCCTCGTGCGGCTGCCGATCGATAGAGATTTCGTCGAAGCCGCGCTTTGATCGTCGACGGTTTGCAGCTGCAGCGCGGTACAGCGACAGGCTCTGGACTGCGTCAGAGCACGGCCAGCACATTGACCAGTCTGCGGGTTACGGCGACTGTTCCAGGCTGCTGCGGCTAAGCCGATGCGTTGGTCGCCTGCTTGTGGACTGCAAGTGATCGGTCATTACGTCGTTGACCTGAGCTGGTAGCTAGGTGCATTCTACTGGGGCCTGCTTGGCTGATCGTTTTCGTTTCACCGCCGCCGGTGACCGCTTCAAGACGGCGTCTGAAATGTCCGTTTTCCTCTGAAGCACTGAAGACGAGCGCCGACTTTGATGTCGCTCTGCCGTCGTCGTCGTCGGCGGCGTACGATCTTTGTCCTACAACATACACATACACTATTTATTGCGCGGCCATCCTAACAGGCCGCATCACAGATCTTTTTCGTCTGTCTGTTTGTTCGTCCGTTTCTCCCGTGCGGGCTCCTCTAATTAGAAAACTAAAAAGCGTTGGAAGAAAACCGAAATCGTGAGAACGTTTCACTGGGCAGCAGTGACAGGTGTGACGACTTTCAGCTCAAAAAATCAAAGATCAGAGCCAGGGTTATAATTACGGTTGCGCAGCCACATAATATGTCGGCACTGAGTCAACGTATATTTTCAGTTATCACGTGCTCGTACAACGTAATACCGTAGCACGACAAAGGTTATAAAATCACTGGACTATTGGTTCAAACTGACAACCTACAGGAAACCAAATACTGTAAGTGCAATGGGTTTTGTGTCTCGATGATGTCATGAGACCCGAGTGGTGATATTCTAAGGCCGGGGCCAACAGCGACTGTAAAAATGTGCGGTGCGAGTAAAGCTACGAGGGTCAAAAGTAGTGGGCGTCTAATGCGGCAACGGTAGAGAAGGTCACATATTTCTATTTATAAATTAATTTTGACTGATTTCATTTCATCCACGCACCAAGGACACTGATTCGTAAAAATGTAGCTGTCAAAGTATGTAGCTTATTCACAGTAAGCGTGGAAATATGCAAATATTAAGGAAAAGTGGCGGAATCAGATTATAGATTTTCAACATTCTTTTATTGGCGCAATCTGCAGAAAATCTGTAATATCAGACTAAAATGCATCAACGGACCTTGTCAAATATAAATTTTAAAAATTTGCATGCACCACTGCGTTCGTGGGTCTGCACATTAGGCGCAGCCAATGAAAAGAGTCATGCGGCAAAGGTAGCTGACGTTTCAACCGCCAAGTGATGAGGCAAATGGCTTAGTTTGGTATCCATTGTGCAAATGGCCTCAGGCTCGGAGGGAGGCAGCGTGTATTGCGGCTGTTGCCCGGTGCCGGGGCGGGTGACAGAAGGTCATTGGTGCGGCGGCCGTATAACTCTCGCGTCTCTGGAGACACTGGTCCAAGCGTCCAAGTCGCTCGGTCTGTCGGTCGGTTGGCCAGATAGACGAGAGCGGCGCGGAAAATGTTAAAGTTCGTCGTCCGTCGAGCATCGATTCTACGTCGACGAACCGCAGCTGAGCCGAGCGCCGGCCAAGCCTCTCAGACTGCACCACGTGTGCACCGCCACATTGGTGCCGGTCTCGTCTCAATCTTTCAGTCTCCCTCTCTCTATTCATTCAACACACGTCCACAATATCCATGTCTGCCGGGACGAGCGCATTCCGGCAGCGACGCCGTCATGCGGACATTTTATCAACGCGTTGCGCTTTTGCTTCGCACACCGCCGAGCAATTTCAGTTACGAATAAACTGCAAGAATTCGACAAATTACAAAAATACTGATTTGTTGACGTTTTGGCAATGGCTGTTGCCTTCCTCGGAACAATTTCTGTTCGCCGTCAGATATCACAACGACAAACTATCTGTCATAAATATGATGTCAGATGACAAAAATGTTGTAAAATTTGATAAATTTTCATTGCTACTTTTTTAACCCAAGAATTTATTCAAAAATGGACATCCACGATGGCAGTTTTCTTCTTATACTTGAAGTTCGATACGGAAGATGTGACGGACGGACGACGGGACACTACAAGCCGCCGTGATCACGCCGTGAGACTTACCGTATCTGCAAAACGTGGCGCTGCCATGACACGTAGAAAACGATGGCCCTGTATTCCGTAAACTGCTAGCTTAGTTCAGAGTCGGACTACTTTCTCGCTGCATGTTCTAGAGCACGCGCACTCGCTGACACAGATACGTCCACACTGCTGCTGCTGCTGCTGCGCGTCCGTGAAAGTGATGACGCATGCGTCACAATCAATAAGCATTCGTTCGATGAATACGACCTTGCTATGGCAAGGCCGGGCCGCCGTCGTCTCAAAGGCACCGCGCTTGCATTGCCCATGCTGCATACTCCTACCCGCGAATAATCTCGTGATGCCAACAGCCAGCATAGCGGACTGAGCATCAATTTGATGCTCGATCGGCGTGACTGGCAGTCGCTGAAGATCTGGAATATGTAACTTCAAACAGTGCGGAGTGGACTGCTGGTTGTCCAGTCGGTCACTGTATTGATCGGAAACAAACTAGTGAACATGGTTCTTAGTCACTTATAGTCAACTGTATCGTTACACCGTTGTAAGAATCACAGACAAAACTCGCAAAAGAGAGTTCAGAACATTGTAACTTTCGTCAGTAAAAAATGCGATTTTTGTGTCTCTTTAACATTACATGCTCTGTTTACTAGCTGCATGGTTATATGGTTTAATGTAATTGAAGATTAAATCAACTGTAGCTAATATGTATGAAACAGATGCTGCGGTCTAGTTTTCCGCACTGTAGCAAATCTATTCTATACGTAACTATAATCGCTTTTATCAACGGCATGACTGACCACAGCCATCCATGATACGATATTGATGCAGTCCTTAAGGGATGAATTGCTGCTTAGTCGCAGTAAGTTACGCAGAATTATATATTTCGGAGGATCTCAGATCCAAGTTGGGGGGTTATAAGTTCCAGCAGTAGGGGACGGGGATCTGGGACTGTGCCCCCACCGGGATCCAAAGGCAGAGCCCCTGGTCCCCCTTGCCTTTTGGCCTTTGGACGTTCAACGGACACCGTAAATTTGCTATCTTTTCTAAAATTTGGAAACTTAAAAATAACATTTTGCGGTTGTTTTTTTGCAGAAAAAGAAGTTTAATAGGCCACAGTATGTGACAGTTTACTGTAAATTAATGAAAAGTAATAAAAGCAATATGCATAAATAACATAAGTTTCACCAAATACATTTGGCTTTAACCACAACACCCCTGGTATCTTTTTCGTTGGGAGGTGTCAAGATTTTAATGGGGTGTACAACCCTCCACAGAGGAAGCTGGATAATTCTCTGCTTAGTCGTGGCAGTTCGGATTAACTTGATCGCGCCCGATAACTGCGGCAACAAAACACCAGACATCGATGTCGTCAGCCGACTTTTACCCATCCATTTCTCTCCGAGGAGTTCGATTCATCATCGAAGTGCTCGGGTCTACGGTTAATTACAAAACTGATCGGTAGCGTCTTGCTAAGCCCATCTCAGTGCAACCAAATCCTACTCAAAGGAACTGAGCCGGTTAATATTATAAATCCCATTGGAAAATATTGAGCACTTAATATACGATCTCAAAACTAAAGATAAGTTTCACTTTGCATTCCTTTACAAACTCGCACAAAACGAGCGTTGACACGTTCACGAATCGTTTTTCCTCGTTGTTTCCTGGTCAGACTCTGAGGTACGAATCAGTGTTTGTGAAAAGGCGTGTACAGAACGACGTAACTAAACTGAACTGAACTAACACGGTTTGGTTTTTGACGAATTAACCAATGGGCAAGAACAAGCAGGCCAGCCCATTGGTGATCGGTTGACGCGTACGTAAGCTTAGTCACGTAAAACACTGATGCCGTTACACGTTGCCTACTGTAATGTATTACTGCTTGCCCATTGGTCAGTTTGTCAAAAACAAAACCATGTCAGTTCAGTTACGTCGCTCCGTACGCACCTTAAATAAGACTTGTTCACGCTTGTAACCGTGCGATATTCCGTATGATTATTTTAAACTTATAGTTAATTCTCTACGAAGGCTGATACAATATAAACCAATTAGTAGTTAAATACAAAAATACGTGACAATTTTTAGTTTAGAAGATCAAAAGTCGGGGTAAGAATACGATTACAGTTGAGCGGAAAGCTGTATAGTATGTCAGCACTGAGTCGACATTTTGGCTTGTTCACTATGAAGGCGAAGTGAGCATGCTGATATGAGGACTTGGATTCACGTGTCACACATAGATATGGACGTACGCAGCAAGTCGTGAAATCGACAGCGGACTAACGACCGGGAACGAACGACGACGTCGTACAGTAAAGCAGACCAACGCAAGAACGCAGACAGGCAGGCGACCGTGCGCGGTGCAGCGATGCGTCGCTGACCGAATCCAATTTATCGCTGGGTGCTGCTACTACGTCGCCAGAGAAACGCCGCGCATGCACACACACTGCTGATGTATATACGACCACGTTCAACTTGCTCGTAGTGGTCACTATACAGCGCCGTGTTTACTGACACATACAGCGGCGTCAGGGAAATCAAAAAAGCAAGATAGAAAGTTGCAATTTTTTTTGCGACGGACACTGCAAATTTCTGACAGAAGAGATTGTGGATGTCGATGCCAAAAAAATTTCATTTTTGTTTTAAATTTCTTCGAAATAGGGAGGAGTTCCACCCTTTGGACTAAAGTTTTATGGCAGGAAAAAGTTTTTTCGACAGTTTTCTGACAGATAAAATGTAGTTTGGACAATAATGCCTCCTACCGCCACTAAACACAAACGTCGCACAAGACCACCCGGATTCGTTCAAACGGCACTACTGCAAGTGCATGGTAAAACACATTAACTACTTTTTATTTGCTTAAGTCTGGTTTCCACCGTACAACGCAAGACGAGACACCACTTTTATTGGCTGTTTCGTCGCTTGCGTCACTTTCACTCACTTGGATCATCTGCGTTTCTTGCGTATTTTTTTGCGTTCACAGTGCGTTTATACATTGCGTTGAACGAAAACCATGACGGAAATGACCGTCCTGTAGCGTCTGCCCCTGCTGTCCAATGGACAGCATTCTGGGATTAATGACTATCTGGAGGATAACAGGGAAGATTATTAGAACTGCCATTATAACTGCCATTATCGTTGCATATGCACAGTTATAATCGGCAGTTCTTACAATTTTAAATTTGAGTCGTTTTTTGTGTTTTATGTTTCATAAAGGTTAAACTTTCTGTAAAGGTTAAACTTTGTGTTTCGTTATTATGTGTATGTGAAATTTTTCATGGAAAGGCCGTCCCCGAAAGGACCTATACTGTGTCGGGCGGGACGTTAAACCCTACTCACTCACTGTAGCGTAAGCGTTTGCAGCACCGCACCTACCGAGTAGCATAACTTCTCAGCAGAGGAGCAAGACGCCGACCAACCGTTGCTCGGCCGGCAGCTGTGGTGGCTAGCGCTAATTATTGTCAAAATCGTGGCACAGGTTTGGCGATGGCGATGTCGACGGCGCAGCTGCGGCATTTTTCCGATCGATAAAACCACGCAAGTGACGTCAGCTGCGACGCATAGCGACAGACAAGCGTATGACGTCACGTCGGTCATGCACAGCGCCTGCTGGGACGGACCACCCAGAAGTGACGCGCGCGCGATATTCCAGGAACGAATCGGGTCAATAAGACCGACAACGGGTCGTATAAGGATGACGCCCTGGACGATGCTTATCGCGGCGATATGCGGGCTATTTCTGGCCGCTGTTGGGCGACATGCTGTCAACCGTTTCGTTGCCACGTAGGAGAGTTGCTTTGCTTCTATTGCTTTGCTTTGCATTCTGCATCGGAATTTATGCATCATATAAGTGACTGACGCTACGTAACACATGGTGTGACGAGATGACGATAATTGCATTTGAACAGAGCGCTCGTCGCGGCAAAGCCTGTATGGCGCTTGCGATTTGCAACGTTTGATCCGGTTTCGAAAACGGCACACTTAGTGGATATGCAAATTTGAAATACTTTGCGAGACTTATTTATTTGAATTACGTAAAATTGCCCTACAAATTGTAACAGAGTGAAAATTAAATCACTATGTGCTTACATAGTGATTTACAGCGTCGAACGACGAATAGGCCTGATAATAGACGTCAGCAAAACATGTATAAGTATGTATAGTTAAATTGTGATGCAATCATAAAATGCACCGTAACCGATAAACCAAGACATTCACGCTTGCCAAAGAAGCTGCACGTCTTGCCGCATTCCAGTCAAATTATTGCGCTTTTTCTCTAAAAAGTGAAGACCGATTGTAGGTTATAGCTAAACGTTCGTGTTGCCCAGAGCAGATGCGATATCACGGTAGAGAGTCTGAGACGCAAATGCAAAGTTGGCAAGATATCTGGGTGGCTGGATGTGTAATCTAAGGCGAATGGTGAAATGGACAAGAGTCAATTTACGACTGTGAGAGGCAAGGCGAGCGGTCAGTGGGTTGGCTGTGGCGAAACTATGGTCGTCGTCGTCGTCGTCGTCGCTGTCGCTGGGCGATTTATTCACCGCTGAATAATGCATCAGACTGCAGTGTGAGGAGCGAGCGGCGACAGTGCACATCGCGTCTGGGTGGGTATACCAGGTCGCCAAAACGTCCGTCAGAACGGCCGGCACTATTGGATTTCTTGTATCCTTCCACGTCCTGTGCCCGTCCGGTGTCGGTGCGCCATTGTCGACCAAACGACTGCATTATACATCGAGCCAGTGTCCGTCAGGCGGCTGGTCTAATCCTGCGTAGTCTGCGCGACTTATGTCTGCGTCCATTGAACATTCTACGGTGCACAGTCGGTATCAACGACCGCTCCTCCTCGAGTCTGCTTCATTAAGCCTCTTTGCAGACGTTCATCGTAAGCTTAGTATTAATTTCACATATCTGCATATGAATTATCTGTCTCCCAACTTGACTGCAATTACGTAGACACGTGTTAACACGAACAGTTGCTCTATGCAAGCTTATCTGATAAAGCAAGACTCCAGAGAGAGCCTACCATTCATAGCTGCAATTAGTGTTATTATTTTTTTTACCTCAAGTGATAAAGATTTCAGGGAATAAAAACAACAGAAAAAAGCTAAGCTAGCTGGAGTGGCACTTGTCCAATTCAGTAGAAATCATAAAAGTATCTTTGAATGCTACCAAACTGTAGCACTAAATTGAAAAAAGATAGGCTATCTACAGCAATTTGATGCATTTTACTTTTGAAATGTTCGCTGCAACCAAAAATCGCACAAATTCTACTTAACCTTTCATTATTGGAGTTTAAGGTCTTTTAAATTCATTGATAATGGTACCCCGGCAACCTCATCAGCATCTGTTTGTCATGTAGGTGCAACCTTTTTTACGCTAGATAAGTCGAGAGCGGCAAAATAACGACTTTTTATAAGGGATACCTCTTTCTGGTGCTCTCATTCAAGGGGAATTCTTTTACCCAGCGGCACAAAGCTGTCGCAAAACTAGAAACTTTGTTGTAGCCCACAATGAAAATTTAGTCATTCTAGCTTGCAGTTTTCATAAATCGCAGAGTGTGACAAACACTCACACACAGACACACACACGGACATCTCTGGGATAGCTAAGACGCGCTTAGCATAGCTGTCGCGCATAAAAATAAAACAACTGGAGACGGTCGCCACTCGCCAGCGACGCCGTTTACTGATCAGAGTGTGAAAGACCGACGTTACGAACCTGCAGAGAAGTTATATTAATTTTTATCGCAAAAATTCGGATATGTAAATTTAACAAATTGTCTTAACTACATTTGTTTCAGATTGTTTATTTCATTTTTTTCTCGCGAATCTGCGAGCGCCCTAAGCTCCTAACGTCCGCACGGGATCTAGCCAATATCGTGTCGTGTGCAAAGCTGGGAGGAAAACAAAATCAAGTGAATATGCATATGCCGAATAACATACAACGCGGTCTATGGGCAGCGATCGATGGTTGACGTCGTCGACAAACTCCCGAGCGATACCAAGCAACGAACGAACCACACACAGAGACAAAATGCTGAAGCTTGTCGGGCGCCGCAGCTAAATCAATGCAACCGCTGCTGCTGGAAACTAACCAGCACATTTGCCCATAACATTATATACCACGCCGGTCCGGCCTTACTGTCCTATAGAGCATCCACGTACATGTGTGTGCGTCGCTCGTCGTTAATTAAATCTACGTCGTCGTCGTCGCAGCAGCAGCAGCAGCCGCGGCGCGCACACATCATCAGTCGACAATTCTTCTCATCGATCAGCCGCGCGCCTGCGCCAGCAGTATCCTTAATGTACGCTACCAGTCTCGTCAGAACAAATGTGCGCCCAGACGACGTCGAAACCCAAGCATAATCGCAATCAGAATATGGTGATTAGAAGCATTGGGGGTAACCTGAAACGGAAAAGCCTGCATCTTTACAGTTATCCACTACAAACAGTCAACCACCAAATGCTGCATTAATCTACCGGAAAAGTTTGCTTTGCCAGAATAGAAAGAACTCATACAAATAGCATAAGGCACTAATGAGTATTTTGCGAATATTTTTATACGACGTAAAATTCAAATGCATTATATGCATAGCCTGTATGCAGAAAAAGCCAAATCTTTAGAAAATATTTTTAAAAAAAACAAAAGGTTCACCTTTTTGTCACCAAACTACACGGTGTTTCATAAGAATAACCCCTTTTTGTTTTTTTCATAATTTACTCAAATGATAAACAATTTGCAAGAAATTTTTATTAGTTGTAGCTGAATAAATACTAATTCGAAATGTTTTAACAAAACATAGCAGTTTATTAAATATTTTTTGCTAGTCGTGATGTAATGCTGACATTATAATGTGTCACGGGTACAAACAGGTTAATCCCAATTGGTGCTGCCAGTTGCTACCCTGCTTCAATGGTGAAAAATCTGGTTCGTTGGTGTCAAATAT
>Ga0209367_1007119_pt1 | contig 15436 bp, 6 predicted proteins | sample WorMetLIZISLAND2_FD_187412 | JGI IMG/M metagenome (GOLD analysis project Ga0209367, IMG submission 187412) | Marine gutless worms symbiont microbial communities from Max Planck institute for Marine Microbiology, Germany - Olavius geniculatus... ... | reverse complement strand
CATCCGCCTTCTTCGAAGAAGAAGCCGTTGACCGCTACCTTTATGCCTGGGTGAGGACTGGTGAAGGACTAGCGCCCCGCCGGTTTTCAAGCCAGAATTTCTATGTTCCCGGGGTTAAGCTCCGCTGGCCACGTGATCACGTGACTGTCCTGAGGCCTGGCAATTTTTGAGGGGTTCCATCCAGGAATCGAACCCAGGACCTCTCGCTCTGGTGAAGTTGACCTGAGTCCAACACTCCAACCACTCGGCCACCGAGCTCCACGAACATGACATGTGGCTGTTTGAAAGCCACATGTCAGGCTCAATTAACGTTGATCATGCAACTGGTCATTGTCATTGCCGGCTTGAGTGCAATGTCTGACATTTCACAAGGTAGTGTAACGATACTTATGAGATGTGGTGAGATCTTTAGTGTTAATTTACTACAAACTTTCTCCTGATTCTGATAGTGAAAAAATTTTGAAAATCGGTTAATATTTGATGAAGTTATTGGCATATAAAAAATTTTGTGCCATTTTTTGGCCCAACCTGTATATTGTGCGCTACCTTGTGGCGTGCATTATTGTCACACAAATGTTTGAAAAACGCTAACCCTAACCTAAACCCTAACCGTAACTCTAAACCCTAACCCTAATCTTAACCCTAATCGTAACTGTAAGCAAAAACCGTAATTTTAATATTGAGTGCAAAATCGTACTTCATTACACATGAAATTGTTGCCACCTGGTGAATGTGAATTTAAAGTGTAATGAAGTGTCTGTCGACGTGAATTTCAGTTAGAATAGCATTTGTCAGGATAGCGTATGTCTGAATAGAGTCTGCCTCCAGTTTCACACAACGTTACCTGCCATCCGACACAGGTAAACATGCCCACCCAAACAGGCCAGTATTCGATTAACCTACCTCAGAGGGATGAAAGGCTAAGTTGGCCTTTCTGTTTGGTTATAGGTTATATATTGAGCTGATTTACGTGGCTTACCCGTCCTGGTAGTAACTTGAGCTAGAGTCGAACCTGCGACCACTTGATTATAAGTCTGTTGACCTGCCGCTGTGCCACCAATGCACATTCAGTACCAGAACTGTCACGATTCTTTCACGTTTATAAGCAACAGTTATGAATGACGTCGACAATCATGGTTTTGTAACTGTGTGTATGAACTGCACTTACGCCAGAAGAAGTTGAACAAGTTCTGCGTGTCCAGCAAGCACAGCAATGGACAGTGCCGTGCGAAGTGTCTGCAAATATCAAACAAATTCGCAAATATCAAACATGCAAACAGTTTATACCTTAACAACCCCCTCTCTGCATCGTTTACTAACAAGTAATAGTAAACATAATGTTTTTCTACAGCCACAAAACCAACACGGCAGCGCTAATCTCTGCTTCATTAGTTAACAACCAAACGCTAGTTTACAGCTAGTTTACACTGCCAGACCACGAATACGGGGCTACAGTACATCACATGGTGTGCCTATTTTCGTCCCAGTTTCCTTCTTTGCTGACACTCATTGTGCCTACTCACGGATGCATGGTCGGGTTGAGTTGATCTGGTTAGATGCCCAGATTGATTACGACGCCACCAAGCCAAACTGCAGCAACAGTAGCAATAATCACACCTCACACGATAGTGTGAGTGTTGTAAGGACGACCTTCAAAGTCTATGGAAAAAGGCAAACTTTGACCCTCAGCCAACCAAAAACCCCTAAACCGATCGTCACCAAATATGAACGGCGTGATTCAGTCGTTAATGCATACCACCAAAATAAATTTGGGCTTAATCCGCACATGGGCTTTTGCTCCCCATACAGGTGAAATATACACCCCACCTGTTCGAAATTTACTACTCTTTTTTGGTTCTTGAACTCGCCTACAAGCGAGTCCATTAGACCGATTTTACGCTTAATGTCATATGACGTGGTTTTACGCAAGGAAGTGATTTTTTATTGTTATAAAATAACAATTTTATTTTTCACTTATTTATTCAAAAAATTAAAAAAAATTACAATGGCGCCAATGGGGAAAATTTTTGGTTGTAGGATATGGTTTTTGGGAACGGCCTAATTAACGGTGACATTTATATTTACCCCCAATTGACCCCCGTTGCCATGGCAACGAAATTTGAGACAAAACTGGCTATAACTCGGCTTGCGTAAGAGATTTTGGCGATATTTTTCCACCTGTAGGGGGGTTTTCGGGGATGGGCCATCGAATGCTGCCAATCGCATTTTCCCCCGACCGACCCCCGTTGCCACGGCAACGAAATTTGGGACAAAGTTGGCTATAACTCGGCTTGCGCAAGAGATTTTGGCGAAATTTTTGCGCCTATACGGGGGTTTTCAGGGATGAGCCATCGAATGCTGCCAAACGCATTTTCCTTTGACCGTCCCTGTTTCCATGGCAACGAAATTCGGAACAAAATTGGCTATAACTCGGCTTGTGTAAGAGATATCTACGAGATTTTTTGCATCTGTGAGAGAGTTTTCGGAAATAGGCCATCAAATGCTGCTAACTGAATTTTACCCCGACCGAAGGCTTTAGTCTATGTTAGTGATTACCAACGAAAGTCAACTTGTAAGGACGCCATATGCATAGCCCCATCTAAGGTTACCCTAATGATTTTTGCTGTTTTAGAGGACTGATATCATCACATCGTCCTTACACACCGTTGTAAACTGGTAAGTTTTTTTTACATATATAACAGTAATAGCCACGACAATGTTTACACTGCTGCCATTCTCGCACTGCCATTGCGAGAGTTCACCTAGTTCATTTGATGCTATGCTATGCCCACTGCACTATGCAACCATAGCTTTGACCTTGACCTTGACTCTAACTCTGACCTTTGACCTTTAAATTGAAAATCTGCACATCAGTCACTCCTGCCCTGTGGAATGTCCTCAAAAATTTTGATTTCTTTTATCTTATGGGTTTCTCTTTTCCAGTCAAAAGCCCTACTAGCCAGACAAACAAGCAGAACATGTAATGCAGCCTACTAAGACAGTCCAGTTATTAAACAAACCTTCTGGTTCTGAGCGTTCAGCGGGCAGTTAGGCTGTGACAGTAAAAACTTGGCAGACTGGAGGCTGCTTGAGTGAGCAGCCACCATCAGCAGTGTGTTGCCAGCCTTGTCAACGCAGTACTGATCAGATGGACGCAGCAGTCCTCCACTGAGCAGCTTATCCTGCGTCCAAACACATCACGTTTAACAACTAACAGACGAGCCTACAACGACAAACAACGACAACGATGACAACATGGTTCAAAACATAGACTAAGTGTAGCCAAAAATTGTAGTTCAGGGTGAGAGCAAGATCATGGGGTTTATATGGGCAGGGGCAGCCCTTTAGTTAAATCTGTTAGCTCCCACAATGGGGTTTTGGCGTGGAGCTAAAAATGCAAATGTAGTTTTGCTCATGAAAAAGCTAAAAATGCATGTAGCAGGTTTCACTGCACAAACTTGCATTTATTCAGAAAGATAAGAAGACACTGAACACAATACGAAAACGCAAACAAAAATAATTGGGCCGTGCGTTAAGTCATAGAGAAATGCTGTACAGTTAACACTTTTACTGATCTGAGGAACGCAGTTGAAGACACAAGCGTTTTCTATGTTCGATACTACATCTATGGTATTAATACTACTGCGGCTGCTAATACTACTACAGTACCTGTCTGACAAGTGTACATAGCTGAGCCATGTGTTGCTGCCGTCGACTGACGATTGCCTCACAGCAGTCAAAAGCAGCACACTGACGTGCCAATTCATCCGCCCTCGCTCCCTGATGGTCTTCCACGTTGAACTCTGCCCCACGCTGTAACAACGTCCTGTCACATACACAGGGACTACAACACCATAGTGCAAGTAGTAGTAGTAGTAGTAGTAGTAGTAGTAGTGTGAGTAGTTGTACTAGTAGTGCAGTGTATTAGTAGACGCCCTATTCTGCCACAATCTGTAGCATCGTGCTATAACACACTGACAAATGCCCACTAAATTTCAGCTGTTGAAATGTTGAAACAGTATCTTTTACAACCACAAAATCTGAAGCAAAAAAATACTCCATTTGGGGGGAATTCAGAGGTAAAATGCAAGCACTCAAAATCTCCTCCTTCTCTGTCAAAAATTTGAAGCTGTATGTCAGAAAATGGCAGCTTAAGTTTCTGCCCTTTTTCCCAACATTCTGAAGCCATGATATCGCTCATTAAATTGGATCGGTGGTTATTAGGCTCCAAAAGATTTTGTGTTTGATGAAAAACTGACAAAATGATGAAAACTGGCAGTTGTGATGAAAATATTGGTTTTTGACGAAATTTGATAAAATTTACTAAATTTTCAATTTTTCACAAACAAAAAAATGGCATTTTGGCTGCAAAATTATTTGGAGCCTATTTATCATAACAAGCACTCAATTTTGGATGGCAAAAAATAACGAAATTCCAGATTCTTAGCAAAATTTTTCGAAAAGTTTGCACTTTTTGACAATCAAAAAGAAAAGTGAAAGCCAGAAGCCTCAAAACTGTTTTGGCAAAACTTCGCAAAGTTAACAGCACAAAGTAAGTTAACAGCAGTTAAAAAGCTTTATTTTTGGACGGTGAAAAATAGCCAAATTTGGGATTTTTGGAGAAATTTTTGACGAAATTTGCATTTTTTGACGAACGAAAAATGGCACTTTCGGCGGCAAAATCTTGTGGAGCCTAGCAGTTATGACGCTGGCATCTGGATGCGTGCGCTCACCTGATTGATCACGACGTAATCACAATCGCAATTTTCGACAAAGCAGCTGCAGCAGTAGTAGTAGTAGTAGTAGTAACAGTGCACTGTAGTAGTAGCATGAGTAGTAGTAGAACTCACGTGACAACGTCAATGTTGTCCTGCTGGCATGCGTAGTGCAGTGCAGTCCAACCGTTCAGTGGATTCTGCATGTCAAGTTTAGCTCCAATGACACACACCAACGCCTGACAAACCATCAGTTCACTCTTGCTCATTCATCCGTTGATTCACTCATTCATTCTGTCAGTCAGACAGTCAGGAGTCTTCAAAATCATAAAGCTGTACTTTCTGGGTTTCGACTACCACTACAGACTTCTAAAAAAGTCTATAGGCTAGTGGCACGGGCCAAGAATTTTTGACCAACCCCTCCCCGAGGTATAACCAGCTAAATTTGGTCTCATTTGAATCGTCTTGGTCTCTACTTTAAGGATCCGGATGGTGTGGTGGCGTAAATAGTGCACATCATAGTATTTTAACCCCTTATGTGCAAACACATAGAAAAATCCACTTCTTTGAAAATTTTGCGAAATTGATGAAACAATCTCCTTTACACCCAATTTTTGAGTAAGCTGATTTGATATTCCTTTAATATGAATGTAATAGATTATATCAAAGTGGTTTTGAAGTTCACTTGGGGTTTTGGGGGCCATTAAGGTCATAAACATTGGCATTTTAGGGTGTTTTTCATAGCACCTGGGACCAAGAATTTTTGACCAAGCCTCCCGGAGGTATAACCAGCTAAATTTAGACACATTTGAATCGTCTTGGTTTCTACTTTAAGTATCTGGATGGTGTGGTGGCGTAGATAGTGCACACCATAGTATTTTAACCCCTTAGGTGCGGAAACCGAAAATTCGGCTATTTTCAAAATTTTTCAAAAATGATGAAATAGCCAGCTTTACACTCTGTTGTTGACCCGGATATCACAATATTCCTTTAATATGGATGCATTAGGGAAAAATCCAAGTGGTTTTAAAGTTCACATGGAGTTTTGGAGCCATAGAGGGCAAGAAAATTGACATTTTAGGGCGTTTTTCAACCTTCGGCCTAAGAATGCACAAGACACTGACTGGTCCAAATGGAAAAATTTTGATCAAGATGGATACCGGAATGATTGTTAACAAATATTGTAAGCCTCGGTTGAAGTAATGAATGAGCAGGACCAGAACGTCGGTGTCATCACATCTTACAATTATCCTTTGACTGACACTTGATAAACTGACTGCATCAAGCAGCATACGAGTCTCTGCCTCTTCCTGTGTTGATTGAAGAGAATCTAGGGAAATACACTATCAGTCCCCACTCCCATGACAATCTTTCTGTCACTGAATCCACCAGCTAGAATGATGGATTTCCCATACAGCAGCTGCTCACTTGCATGCTGAAGTATGTATTCTGAGATGAAGTTTGCCCAGCTAGCCTTGTTACCAGCACTTTTTAGGCATTGGCGGTAATTGGGAACTTCCCTACCACCTTTGATTTGGTGTGTACCTGCTGTCAATGAAGTTCCGCGCAGTTACCTTTCACTGCCTTTAACTGATGTCTCAACATCATATCGATCAAATACAACAGTCACACTTGTGACATCCAAAGATGCATTCTTCAGAATTTGCACCAGCTTTTTCTGAACCACAACTGCCAGATCATCAAATGTTCTGAACTGATTTTCATCCAAGCTTTGGAGCATTTCCATACCATCTATAATGTAGGCAGACATGGGCTGGTCAGAAGCGGTTTGTGGCAGTACTGGTAATTCCAGGAGACTTTTAGAGTTTTCCTCGAGTTTCTTTTGTAGATCAGCCTCGGCAGTTTTCCGCATGGAGCTATCGTCTTTGAACAACGATGGTGGTCCAACCACAAGTTCATATGTAAGTACCATTTTAAGATCTACCTTACGACTGCGGGAGACCGCAAGCAACCTCCTGAAGAGCACCTCAGCACCCAAGATCAGTTTTTTGTCTTTATCGTTTGACAGCCCCTTCTTCATATCAGAAAAAGACAAAACTATGATCATACCAAGAGGGTCCCAGAATCTCTTGATGTGTCCATCTCCGAGGCGTTCATTTACAAATGTCTCAAAAGCAGATCTCCCCTTCTCTGGAATGTTTCCTAGAGATTCCTGTACCTCCTGAGATGCAATCTTCCCTGTTGTAATATTCACAAGAGCTTTCAAAACTTGGTCCAAATCGAACGGGTTTTGGCCCTCGGTAGTGATATATTCTTTGATACTTTCAACATCAGTTTTGTCCTTCAACATCCGTGAAGTGCCCAGTTCATCATGAAGCTTTTCCTTTGTTGTACTTTTACAAAGTTCCTCAAATGCCTGAGCATATTCTCCTGTGACATGTCGCGTCATCAACCACCGCAACAGGGCACCCTTTCTGAGGGTGAAGCCAACGACACCACCGCGGCTTTTGGCTTCCTGATTAATGGACTGTTCAAGTGCCTGGTCTGTTGGTACCGAATTGAATGCCCTGTTCTCAGATCTTCGAACCACAAACCCACCCTGCATCAGGTGATCAAACATCAGCGGCTGTGTCTGCTCCAGCTTCTTCATCTCGGCGATATAAACAGGCGTGTACCGGGTATAGTTCTGTCTTCCAGCTAACATGAAGTATGGAACTGTCTCCATCACAGTTTGCAAGTGAAAATCGTCCCATGTTAGAATTACTATTTTCAAATTACTTGTCAAAGCTGACAAAGATGCAGGATTTTGACACCCCAGGGGCCTGCATCCACTGTAATCCACCTTTATTTATTCATTTTACAGACATGCAAGACACTTTAAAGCAATAATTGGGCTTGAATGAACTGTGTTATCAAATATCTCAAATATCGGAAATATGTGATTTTCTGTGTTCCTGCACATAAGGGGTTAAAATACAGTGATGTGCACTACTAACATCCCTAAACCATCCTGATCCTTCAAGTGGGGACCAAGATGATTCAAATGACACCAAGTTTAGCTCTTACACCTCGGGAGGGGTTGGTCAAAAATTTTGGGCCCGGCCGCTATGAGTAACCCCCTAAAATGCCAATTTTTATCCTTCTCCATGGCTTCAAGAACCCCAAATGCACTTCAAAAACACTTGGATATGAACCAATACATCCCTATTATAGAAATATCATAAAATCTTTGCCAAAAATGGGGTGAAAATTTGGTTATTACATAAAATTAGCAAAATTTAGAAAAAATCAGATTTTTCTACGTTTCCGCACATAAGGGGTTAAAATACTATGATGTGCACTATTTACGCCACCACACCATCTGGATCCTTAAAGTAGAGACCAAGACGATTCAAATGAGACTAAACTTAGCTGGTTATACCTCGGGGAGAGGTTACTTCATTTTTAGAGGCTTTTTTGAGGCTTGGCCACTACTCTACTAGTTGCTGTGCTCAATTAGGGTTAGAACTTGGGTTAGGCTTAGGCATTGGGTTAAGCTTAAGGTTAAGGTAAGTGTTAGTTCATAAAGTTAAGGTCAGATGAGTTACGATTTTGAGTTAAGCCCAAAACTCAAAACTCGTCTCGAAGTCGTTTGAAACTCGCCAGTCAGTCAGACAGTCAATCAATGTGAATTGCCAAGCAGCACATCGATTCAAATGTTCAGAGTAAAAACATAAGGCAAACTCCTTCCCCAGTCATAAGGCCCACAGGATGGCACTAATCTCCATTTCCTCAGCCCTCAGCCAGACACCAGTTTACACTGCCAGAAAACGGATATGTGGCTAGTGCATCACGTGGTGTGCTGTTTGTGCCTCAACTTTTGCTGGTACCAATTACGCCTAGCCAGAAATGAGTGGCCAGACTGAGTTGACCTTGGTGGCTGGATATCTACCGAGATGGTTTACCCATCTGCACAGATAACCAAAAATGTACATTACGCATGCCAAGACTCGTTATAAATGTGGCCTATCAGAACAGTTGCATAAAAACATTGAGACAAGAAAGCTTACGTTGACAAGAATGGAATCGGCGATGGCTGCAACTACCATTAATGGAGTCATTCCATCGACATTACACAGATTCACATCAGCTTTGTACAGACGAAGTAAACTCGACAACGCTGGCAACTGACTTATACCTGCGTCCATATATGTACAACAACTGATCACACAGATTTACTACAAATGTTTGGAAAATCTACAAAAAACGTAAATCTGAACTTCTACTTAAACGTTTAATATGGTACACCAGAATGCATGACACACGAGCAAGGTTTTTTAGGTGCCAGTTTCTTTGACAGAAAACATGTTTTGTCTGCCATAGGTCTAAGAATCTGACCAAATATAAAAATACCACTACCAGTGATATAGTGCTGACTAGACACTGACCGTGTTTAACGAGAACGTGAACGAGAAAATCTCCGGTGCTATCTTTCTCTTTATTCACATCAAACTGAACCACCTGCAGTGCACACACTGCAACTTGTCATTTCAGATAATTCATTATAAATGTTGTAGACATCACTTTCGCTCAGCCCCTGGACTCCACTGGAAGAACCCCTCAGATATAGCTCCCAACCTTAGCACCTAGGTTATGCCAATCAATCTACGTAGACAGACTAACTGATGTCACGCCATGTGCTGACATACCGGGTGGCAACGTCCCGAACATTTGCATTGCATTATTCACTCGAGCAGTTGAAATGAATCAGTGCAAAAGCATATACGTAATAATCAAACATCTGACGTCGACATCGTGCCATTTGTCCCTGATAACTTTCTGAAGATCTTTGAGGTTTGAAAAACGGTTTATGCATTCCTTCATAGACATACAGACCAGTTCTTGCAAGGTATCCCAAACTAAACAATGAGTGAGGATTTAAACCTGTTGAATGCGATGTACATTTTTGTGAGCTGATGAAATCGGGCGTTTTGTGTCGAAGGAAATTTGAGTTGTTTTGATGCGCTGTGATGGAACGCTGTCTTTACATAATTGGATTTTTAACTCGTCTTACATCATTAAGTGGCATTCAGTGGTGTCATTAGTGAGGTCATTGACATTTATAAGTACATAAGAGTACATATTGGTGTACAAATGTGTGAAAGGAAATTTATCTCTATAAAGTATACGTGCCCTTGTAGTTACGCAAAGTTCGGGACGTTTTTTTAGCGCCACCCGGTATAAGCGGCCGTCCGTCCAGTGCCAGCCTGGTGTGCAGTGGGCAGTGAAAATGCCACAGCGCATGAGATAGCATTCACAAGCTGTAAGTAAACATTTATATGGAGTCTGAGTCATTTTCAGGAAGTTTTTGAAGTTCAATATATATGACTTCTGACATTTTTGACATTTTAAACTGAAAATTGATGCACCGGTTACTTTTGCCCTGGAGAACGTTCTCACCAATTTTCGTTACGGTTTTTCTGTGCCTTTTTGTTTATGCACAAAGCACAACAAAGCTAATCATGTTCACAGACAATGCTTGCAAACATAAAAGGTACAGTCTTTAAGAATACAACTTCTACTATTTTCACAAACCTGAAGCTTTAGAAACAGTTTTTCAATGTCATTCGGACTCGTCGCCCAAGCAAATATCATCTGCTTATCAAGCATGCTGCAGACTTGCTGCGACTTCCTGGTTGGCAGGTCAACAGTGGAAATGTGAAGTGACTTTGACAAGAAGTTAACAATCTGAGGCTCCGAGCACAACTGAACAGCAGTACGACCTGTAACAACAACAACAACAACAATAACTATATAACAACTACAACAATTGCACAACGAATCAGTAGCAGAAACAGGAAATGCTTTTAACAGAAAGAAGGACCTTTTTCTTTCATGCTCTGCCCTAAAGCAGGTTCTACTGACGATGATGCCATCCGACCCAGCTCTCTGCTCCTTTCTTCAGCTCCTCGTAACTGATCTTCTTGTCCTCTTGCTCCATAAGTAGATCCAGCATCTTCCTTCTTGGTTTTCCTCTTGGCCGTTTGCCTTCCATCTTCCCCTCTTGTACAGTCTTCAGAAGACAGTCATGTCTTAAGACATGTCCTATCCAGTTTGCTTGTCGTTGCTTGATGACTTGCATCAGAGAACGATGTTCTTGCACCAGACACAAGACTTCTTCATTTGACACGTGCTTTCCAGCTGATCTTTTCCATCTTGCATCAGATAAAATCTCAAAAGCTTGTATGTTTGATGTCTTCTTTTCTAAGTGTCCACGTTTCTGAGCCATAAAGAGCTACACTCCATACCAGGGACCAGTGGCCTATACACTTTAAGTTTGAAATAACCTAACTAAAACTGCACAGGCTGTCTACACAAAGTGAAAGACGTAAAAAAAACTAGGAAGTAAAGTGTGGACTGACCGTGAGTGTCACGGCAGTGTGGATCAACCCCGGCAGAAACAAGACACTGGACGGCCGCAAAGTTCTGTGAAATGCAGGCAATGTGAAGCAGACTCAAACCATCATCAAATACGTGGTCAACACCTACGACACAGCAGACATAAGAGTAAAATTTAAAACCCCCTAGAAAATCGATGCTCACCAAAACAGGTCATCTAGTGCAAAAAATGGCGATACTCTCAAAAAATGTTCTCCAGTGCAGAACTTGGCAAAAAGCTACAAAAAATTCTTCAAAATAAAGTTGGTTTAAAGTTTGGACAATATATTTCACCCCTTTGCAAAGCTGGCCCTGAGGGGTTAATTTTAATTATTTTTGGCAGGTTACTGCCAACGTAATCAACCACGTCAAATTTCAAGTCAATTGCTTAAGCAGCTCGAGGCTACTGATGTCAAAAAATCTGGTATTACTCGATACTCACTAACTGACTGTTGCCGCCCTTACAACACTACCAACAGTGTCACACACTACCGTGCTATAACTGCGATTTGTAGGCAACATGTATACACGTGACAGTCCATTTAACAACGACGATAATAGAGCAACTAACTGACAATCTGAAGCTCAATGAGAGAGCCAAGTAGCTTGCCAACGTCAGCAAAAATAGCAATACGACACAATGCCTCGATCGATCCTTGCAGTGAACCACAGATCTCTGGCAGTAGAGAGGCAAGACCACGACTGCTTGGCCAAAGTGATGAAAACTACGCACAATCATCAGCATCATCAAAGTTTTAGAAAGACCAAAGAACAGAGAAACCAATGACACAACTATCCATACCAATAAAATACAAACACTAAGACTAACAAAATAAGCAATTTTGTAAAGCGATGGGTAAGAAAGCAGAAATATGCACATCACTTCATAAAAATGGCTTTAACCACTAATGCCAACAGAGAGTCTAAAATGATGATGATGGTTATGATGATAATGAAAATTTACACTAATAAATGATTAATATAACTGAGATGCTCTTGACTGATTTATTCATTCATTTATTCATTCAGAACTGTCATTCAGTTGCATGAGATGCACACATAAACATTGACAGTCCAGGATAGAAATGCTCCAAAAGAGCACTACAACTACCCTAATCTAAATCAGTAGAATATGTTAAAAATTTGGAAAAATCAACCAGTAATAAAGTACGAGTAGCTTTAAACTTGGGCTCCTGGTCAAAGAAAAAAGTTAATTATATCAATCAGTGGTTGGTTCCACAAATTTACCACACACTCAGAAAAAATAACACATATTATCAGCTGACTGTTCTATTAGCAATCTACAAAAAATTGATAAATGTTGAGGTAAAATCAGTATATTCTGTATAAAGCCCAATTACCATAGTATTTGAACATAAATGAATTTGTAAGCATTACCGACAGCTGGTCGTTTTCACTTGAGGAAACATAGGGATGGAAAGTCAACGACATCTTCCAGAAGACACTGCAAATAGCTACATAAATGTCGGCTGCACTTGCTTGAAACTCACCAGTGCGCGAGAGACTTTCTTGGCTGCTGAACAGCGAAATGGAATTGGTAATTCGAGTTCCACACGACTGACAAAGTCGTGCAGATTCACTGAAGGAAAAAGTGCCACTGCTTCGTAGTGGGGTTGCTTGGGACCGGCCAATCCATTGCATATCACCAGAATAATACCTCCCAGGTGTGGTTCTTTTAGTGATGCTCGATCTGGTATCATTTCTGTGTTGTCCTAACACAGAGTTAACGTCCTCATTGCATTGGCTGTGAGTGACAATGGGTGTTGAATAAACATAGCCATTACTTGGTGGCTCTGGTGGCCAGTGAGATACAAAAACATCATTGTTGCTGTCAACATTTAGCGGACTGCAAGTTTTAACGCTGTGCTGCATGCTGGGTACTATTATTCCCCAACTACCACCGGAACATTTGCTTATAGAACCATCTTGTGGCACACACATCTGCACTTTTGCCAATGGCTGGTCACCAATTACCTTTGGAGAGATGATGCCATGTGGTGTAAAGGGAAACATATGGACTGCGACTCTGAAACTAGCTGAATGCCATACTACTAGTACTCCAGATGCAAATCTCTGTCATCGCTGCAGTGTTGTTGTCATATCATTAGAACAAACTCTCCGACAATGTAGCTCTTTGGCTGCCAGCGCTGTTATTTCAAAATGTTTGAGCAAATTTACAGAAACGTTGGTGCCGATATGTAAGTTGCTTTTATATCTTCACAATTGTACGTACGTACCGGTACTATTTATAAACATCCTTTTACTGTCTGATGTCCTGTCCCAAAGACGTTAGATATTCTAGAATATCTAACGTCTTTGTCTTGTCCACATTGTGGCTGCTGTCAACGGTACGTAGCCAATAGACCTACTCAGCCGAGATACTATAGCATTTTAATTTCTATGCTGGTTGACATCGAAAAAGTCGCACGATTTTTTGCAGCGCAACGTCCTGGTTTAACAGAAGAGTGGGCAGTACCGTGCTTTTTTGCATGCCATAATAACTGCCATCAGTAGTGATACCGTAACTGCAGTGAAGACTGGAGAGAATATCGATCGAATCATAATACAGGTGACACCATACCGATCGAACTGAAGTAGTAACCGCTAATTCCGCAACCAACGAAACGTATACTCTGTTGCGCTATCGCTGCAAACATCGCATTAGTCAACTAGCAACAATATCATAATGTATCGTTGTATTTTTCAGCGTGCTCACGCGATACGGTCACAAGTAAACAATTTATTACCTCTGTTTACCAACGGTCACTCGTGATTCCAATTCTGGAATTTCCAATGGTATGATGACAACGGGAATTTCCGCCGACAGAAGTGAAAAACCCTCGGAAGTAGTTTCGCTTTCGCAGCGTTGTCTGTTGCCTGCTATGCATAACATTGGACAAAGTATAAAATCACCTGAGTGTCCGTCCGTTTGTCCGTGCGTCCTACTTTTCTTAAGCTATCTTCATTCCACTTTCTCTTACCTTCCCCTTTCCTTTCCCCTTCTCCTTTCCCTTTCCCTTCCTTTTTCCCCCTTTCCGTCTTCTTTCCCCTTTCTCTTAACCTTCTCCATCCCCTTTTCCTTCCCCTTCCGCTTTCCCTTTCCTTTTCCTTTTCCTCTTTCCTTTTTTTCCTTTCCCTTCCCTTTTCCTTTCCCCTTTTCCTTCCGCTTCCCCTTTCCTTTAGCTTCCTTTTTTCCCTTCCTCTTTCCTCTTCCTCTTTTCCTTCCGATATTCCTTCCCCTTTTCCTTTCTTTTTCCTTTTCCTTTTCCCTTACCTTTCCCCTTTCCCTTTTCCTTTTTTCCCCTTTCCATTTTCCTTCCCTTTCTTTTACCTTTCATTCCTTTTCTCCTTTCTCTTTCCCTTCCTTTTTCCTGTCACTTTTTTCCCTTCCCTTCCCTCTTCCTCTTTCTTTTTCCCTTCTTCCGTCTTTCTTTACGTGTCCACGTCCGTGCGTCCAATATTTGAGGTGCCATATCTCCGTAACGGTGTCAGATAAACGCATGGTAACGATGGATCTTTTTTAGTACAGCGCTGGTGACGAATCGCATGGTCTCGTAACTGACAATGTTTATCGTTTAGTTAAAATAATACAGAAGGATGAAAGGATCACTGCTGCTGTACAATGTGAAATTAAACTGTTTGATTTTGTACCGGTCTAAACAGCTCACTCATTATATTTATACGGACATATACTGTAAGCTGTCGAAATGCATAGGATAGACTCGTGTTCATATGAACATTATGAGAGGAGTGTCATCGTACTCCGACTTGAGGAAAATTTGCATGTTTATACCTGGCATTCGCTCAACCCACTTTTTTGTCTAGCCGAAAAGCTATCGACGGTAAGTGCACCAAATTTTGGCCACTTGTAGGGGGCATCGATTGCTGGTCAGTGACAGAATTTTGGGCGAATACATCGAGGGGATTTTGAGGGAGCCCAAAAATCGATTTTTTATGCCCAGTAACTGCCGAAAATGAATAGTAATTCTGGGTGATTTGATGATTTCCAAATTGTAAGGCCATGATAATACGCCGTTTATTGCTTATGGCAGCCAGTGACTGGTTTGGCACTAAAAGCATGGCTGGAAGCCAATATCATAGGCACTGCCTGGTGGCTCGGAAGAGCGAGCGAATTAAGCCCAAATTTCATTACGACGACATTGCGACGAAGTGGGTGACAATGTCGCGGACTTTCTCGCAACCTTCTCGACATTTGTGTTCTCAACTTTCATAATTTTTGTCGTCGACTTTTTCCGCGGGCAAGTTTCGGTGAAAGTCGCCGTAATGGAATTAAGGCTTCACACTGTATAGGCGCATAGTGG
>Ga0209367_1007118_pt1 | contig 15437 bp, 11 predicted proteins | sample WorMetLIZISLAND2_FD_187412 | JGI IMG/M metagenome (GOLD analysis project Ga0209367, IMG submission 187412) | Marine gutless worms symbiont microbial communities from Max Planck institute for Marine Microbiology, Germany - Olavius geniculatus... ... | reverse complement strand
CGCAGAACGCGCATTGTCGACTTAGGGTGTGTCAACATCCGCGCCTGCAACTTGTTTGTTAGTGGACCAAAGTTTACCAATTTTTTTGGTTCAACGCGGGAGGGATGGCAGTCGATCAAGTTTGTTATCGATTTTTGGTAGGTCAAGTCGATCAGCTCCAGATATATTTGTAGTCAAAGTTTGAAGTTGCCCGAAATCGCGCCGAATTTTGAACCTGGGTAAATTAACATCTGCGTCTATAACTTTTTTTGTTAGTAAAAAGTTTACTAATTTTTTTCTCCAACGCAGCAGAGATTGCTCTCGATGAAGTTGTGTCCCTTTGTCGATATCATGACCGATTCTTGAGATATTTGCGATCAAAGTCGAAAGTTGTCCTAAATCGCGCCGAATTTTAGATGTTTTTTGCCTTCCCAAATTTCAAGGGGGCAGTGCCTCCAAATGTTGTATATAAGTGATAATGTTCCCCTTATGGCCTGTCATGTGGGAAAGTTTCATTGGGTTACTCCTTCTAACCCCAAAGTTATAGGCGCTAATACGCTGAATTATAAGCCAACTTTTGACCCCCTTTGAAAAATTGTTGGGGGAGCCCTTATTCTCAGTGGGGTGTAGGCTAGCAAGACTTGGACATTCTATAGCGCGTGTAAAAATTTCGAAGGGCAGCACTCCCTAGGAGCCAAAATATGGTATTTCGAAAAATTTGATTTTCGGGGTATAATTGCACTTCTAAATCTCCGAAATTAGTGGACCAAAGTTCACCGAACTTTTTTCGTTGAACGTCGGAGGGAACGCTGTAGTGCACCAGGTTTTCAGATTTTAAATATTTCTATCTCTTTCGGAGATATTCGCGCTCAAAGTGGAAAGGTGTCCGAAATCGCGCCAAATTTAACATGTTTTTTTGCCCCCAAATTTTTTTGCGGACAGGCCCCCAAATTTTCGGACCGGCATTTGTAAACTGAACATGCTTCAGACTAAGCGGCAAAATTTCGCGGAGATCGGCCCACGGACCTCGGAGATCTCGCGTTGAAAAAAAAGAAACAGCAGTAAAACATAAGACCTTCCCAAACTATCGTTCCGGGCGGCCTAAGAAATTTATTTTTGAAGCCCAAGATAATCAATTCCTTAGGGCTAAAATACTAAGCCAAGAAAATGCAAGTCTGGAATGGTTTATGGTAAGTACTCGAAAATTGAGACCGTGTCTGCCAGGCAAGCCGCGATGAAACGTTTAACAGCGACTGAAAGTGCTGGAACAAAATGTGTTTCTCGTGGATCAGTCGTCGGCTCAGTCAAGCGCCTTCCGATTTGTTATATTCCTCCAATCAGTAGGCTACTTGACGCCTCTTGCAAAGCAGAAACCGTGACTACCAGCTGTACTCAGCGACTAACCACAGAAGGGCGGCCAGGCTGAGTTGGACTAGATGGTTGGTGAAATTACAAGGTGGTAAACCACTTCATACTTACCGAGCTCGATGTGGACTAACTTAACTGATGTGTGCTTGCAACGATCAGCCAACCCGACACGAGCCAGTGTGTACAGTGTTATAATGGTCGCAAACCTATACAGTAATACTTGTAAGTTTACCACACGCAGCAACGTATTTTACGTTGTCACAAACACGGTCGGTCAGGATACGTAAATGTAGTCATCTATAAAGCGTTTCTTTAGGTTGTCGACGATTGCCGACTCGGATATTTTCTGTATCAGCACCATGTCTTCGACGCCGACCTGCTTCTTCCATTGATGACCCTGTACACAAGTGCGCTGAATGTTATTATAAACAGCGACACATGTCTGTGTAATCTGCGACTGGAATCAACTTAATATTCCATGTTTCTAACCATTTAATAACGTATCTGTAAAGGATCAATGCCAAAAATTACGAAAATATATTTGTTCTCGTCGTGTACAAAGTATTTCAAGCTTTTTTCGAACACAGAATATATTTTGTGACCTGTAACAATTTAGTTTGTTTTTGCTCTCTTTCACGATAGGCCCCCTAAGTATCATTACATAATAAATATTTACCGTCTACTAGTACTACCGTAACCGTCTACTGTACATGCCTATTTGTTAAAGTTGAAGCACAGCTTACTGCTTAGGCATATCCCTTCGCGTTACGTCCGCATCACAAATTAAGTGTCCTTGAGCTGGAGAAAATTAGCGCCCGATTTCTGTACTCCGTAATTACAAAAATATACCATACATCCTTCAAATGGAAAGATAAAGTATGTAAAGTTTTTTGGACAGTTCTTCTTCAAGTAAATGGCACGACACTCACGGCCTCTACGTTTGCTCATCGCATAGGAATGCGTGTCTATTGTGTGCACGAGTTCATAATAGCAATACACCGACTATCTGACATCTATTCACGATTTCCAAAGACGTGTGTGCAATGGTTTCGGCGATCAGTGATTTGCCCTCTATAAGCATATTTAAGAACGAAATTTTTCAAAAAAATTGATTAATTAATTTTTTTGCCATAAGAGGTAGATTATCGTCTGTTTTGATCTACCAAATATGTTATGTATCAATATCCAGTAGTATAAATATCAGAAACGATTCAAAAACCTTGAAAACAGTATAAATAAATTCGTTTACAACATTGTCCCCCCAAAAAATGATAAAAACAAAGAAACATCGCAAAAACTAAAATACTACTCCAACCTCTTCGTCATTTGGCCAGATAAATTTAGCCACTGATCTACACTACAAGCTTATGCACAACGCTGCTAGACCCCTATGTGTTACGAGTTTTCTTGTCAAATTCACTGTCGTCGTCATCGTCATCGCTATCATTATTAAAGTTTGTCATCAACGTCTCTTGGAGTCTGATGTTTCTCCAATATAACTTTTTTGGTTACATCATGACTGAACAGATTATAGCGCAATTACGATGCGAATTAAGTCTATACTTTATTATTTCCCAGTCGATAGTGTTATTACACATGCGTCCAGCAATTCGGATCATTATAATTTATATGACTTTTTGACACAAATCCGTATATGTCTGCGATAAACAAATATTATGTGTGTCTTGTAATTTTCAAAATGTTTTATCCATTTGTCCCAGCTAGGTACAATCAGCCTGACCATCCTCCGTGGATAGGTGCAGTGAGTAGGCCTACCAGCTTAAGCTGAGACGTAAACAGGCACACCGCGCGATGCACTAGCTTTTTATCCGTGGTCTCGTAGTGTAATCTGGTGTCTGGCTGAAGGCTATGAAAATGGAGAGCAGCACCACCCTATGGTCTTATGGCTCGGGAAGCACTTTGCGTTTCTTCTTCTTTCTGTACGTTATACACTGGTAAATGTAATGTAATTATACTGACATCTGTGGCAAAAAAGACATGACTGACCATGACAGCTGTGCATACGGCTAGGTTACCACAATCTCGATCAGTATCAGAAACTGACGACTACATAGCAGCAAAAAACGACGTCAGAACTATGAACAAAAGCACACGATGACGGTTTCTGCTTGCTTCCTGCTTCGCGTAAAAACGAAGACGTAATTGACAGTCACGGCGGTTTGTCATGCACGCAGTGAGCACGCCAGTGACGATATATCGTTAGTTAACGTTGCACGCCGCGAGCCTGCCAGTCAGCTAGTTGCCACACTGTATATGTCGACGTTTAGTCATTACGGGCTGGCAGCACGACATGCAGACGACATGCATGATATAACAGCAACAGACGAATGCAATCGACCACTCACAACTAAGCATACTCGCTACCGATGACGTTTACGCCTCCCCCCTAGAACGCCATTTAAGGGATACTGTGTGTAAAATTTGTCCTAGGTCCTATCTCGCACCGTTACTGAGATACAGCGACTTATTAGCCAAAAAATCGCAAATTTTGCCCACCCCCTCGCATTTATCGCCCTTGTTCGGGTGACCCCCTTCGAAATTATGGTAAAGCTTTACGGTTTCTGAAACTAGAGTCTTCCACGCAGCCGATGGTGAAGATTTGATGATCGTAGCTTGCACCGTTTTTGACTGATTCACCCGTGCGACAGACAGACGGACGGACAGAATTGCGATGGCTAAGACGCGCTGAAAGCGGTAGCTGCTTTAGCGCGTAAAAATCTCTCCATGTTTGCAGCGCCAATTGTCGCTCTGTGACAAATAGTAGGGGCCTACCCGTGGAAGCGACGTTGACGACGAAGACCGTCGCAAGTTGTTTTATTTTTGTTTTATATCATTTTATTGCATCACGTGACGATGTCTGCAATAAAACAATCGTGCAGTGTTGTGCATGTTAGCACAGTGTTGCAAATAAGTTTTATCTTATTTTGTTGCAACATGTGCGGCGAGCCTTAAGCCCTATTGTTGCGATTCCCATAAATTTTGTAGCCTAAAATAAAACATTTCGGCGCACGTTTAAACTTACTGAGTGGTTTTATCACTGGATGTAATCAACGAGATGGCTGTTTATACATGTATTTCATAATACCGTACAACCAAGTATGTGAAAGCTGAGAATTGTCACTTTTTGTTGTTAATTCCAAAGAAATATGCATAGGCTACTGGAGCCTCTGCAGACAGAGAGCGTACACTCAAGCTGTAGCAAATGCATAGTTGTCTCCATTGACGCTTCGTCGGTGTCGTAAAAGGGTTTTATTTTGGCAGGCTTTTCTACAGAACGAGGGGTCTGGCTGACGACGTCTATTTACGCGTACGTGGCACCAGTATAGACTGCCTATTATACACACCTTGGCATGCTGACGTGCACACGATACAATCGAGATGCCACATTGCGGCATACACGACCATCTCGAGCGCACCGACGCCCTCTGTATACGTGACGCCAGTGATGTTTTAGTTTCACAAACAGATCTATTTCTAATTTTTGTACCGGTACAGTTTTAAAGTCTTTGTTTCAGTTTTTATTTAGTTTCATTTTTTTCGAAAAAAATTGTACTTTTCATTTATTTTGTAATATTTAGTTTTCGTTTAGTTTTTATATATTGGTCGTTTTTAGCAAAATTGTTTTTTCGTCAAAATTTTTATCTGTATGGTTTCCGTGAATGTGGAAGTCATAACAAACGACACCGTGAGATGTTAAGCTTTGAACCGTCACAAACAAATTACTGAATTCTTTCTATTAGACTCGGAATTTATACCCTTTTGAGAAACGCATACGACTCGTATTTACGGTTTTGCAGTTAACATTCCAACAGTATCTGAACTTTTTGATAATGTTGCCTGGTATTTTGTCAATTGTCGATAAAATTCAGTAGCACGAACACTTTAAATATTGTAGCAACGAACAAAGATAAGACTCCAGCTTATGATTAGGGTATTACGGGTTGTACCCAGTCGGCAAGTGAAACGCTTGCCTCCAGTTCACTGCAATTTATGACCAATGGATTAGGTGTTCATCTATCATCACATAATTCTCTGAAATGCGCTAATCTTTCATATACCTAAATTCTAAACCCTGATCCTAATACCCCGTTTACACGATCAAGCAAACATCAAGCAACCATCAAGCAAATGTATTCAAAATACGCGTGCACGACGTGTGCTCTAATTGCTTGATGTTTGCTTGATCGTGTAAACGGGGTATAATATTAACCCTAATTTTACTCTTTTATGCACAACGCTAACGCTATCGAGCGACGCTAGTGCCGCCGCCTAAAGAATATAATGGAATTTATAACTGCCGTACAATTGTCCTACAGTTAACGTATTAGTAGTCTCATACATGCGGTCAAACTTGGCGCATCTAGTTTTTAAGTAGAATTTGCATTTTATACTGTTCTCCAGGTATTGGTTCTTCTGTAAAGTAAGCCCAGATATCATCTGTTATCATCCATTAAAGCTTATGTTATCATCTGTTACTTTCCTGAGGGAGGACGCCATACAAAATCTGTTGCGATTTTGATTGTGATTTAAAGAAATTGCAACTTGAGTTTTTATTTAGCTTTTGGGCCTAAGTTTTTGGAAAACAATGTAATGTTTATTTTTTTAAAATTTAGTTTGTTAGTTTGTTTAGCAAACGGCGTTAGGTTTAGAATTAGTTAGGCTTACTAAAACATCGCTGGTGTAGGTACGCTATAATACTGACACATGGCCCGTGGCTGTACTGTATATTTATATAGACTGTATATGGCTTTGACAAGCGATGTCATCAGCGCAGTACTGAGTTCATACGGTGTTAAGTATAAGCATGCGCTGCCTGCTAAATCATTTGTTATCACAATATTACATAAATTACGTACGTACCATGCGCATGGACAAGGTTTCGGAAATACCCATGGCTTGCCCTATTCACTGGCCACACTTCCTGCATAAGTTTTAACTTCACGGAGATTGATTTTCATCCTTTTGAAGAAATACTTTCAGAAGTTCAGAGTGATCAATAATGTTGCAGTCTGATTTGACTGTATCCGCCCAAGTCACTTTTTAGTTTGTGTTTAATTTTCCATCTCTCCATTTGTGATTAATAATTGTATAGGGGCTTATATTACGATGGTCTTTTGACAGCGTTCTGATAATTTATCACTGATCGTAGCGTGTTTTTGACGCAATACCAGCACGTGTGATAGACGAACAAGCAGACAAACAGACAGACGGTTATTGACTATTAGGGCCTACAGTGTTTGGCATAACAAGCTATGCTGTTTCACTCTTTATAATAATTTACTACTATACAACAAGGTACATTAGAAAACGTCAGACACGCAAATACGTAGTAAATAATAGGCATTAAAATTATGCTGTTTGCGTGTCCTTACGTTTATAGGCTAACATCTCTACGTCAGTCAGTAGCGTACGCAAGCCTGTCTTCCTTCACCTCCCATCCTTTCTCGCCTTTTAGACTTTCAGCTAAAAGCTTTCATAATGCCTGTGTTAGTATACTCAGCACATTTTCTGGAAATACTTTAACGCAGAATGACTAAAACTTGAGTTGACGCTAAACCTGAGAGTTGTGAGACTATTCATAACACACAATTAGGTCTCGACAATATCTAAACTCCGAGCAAAAAAAAATAAAACACAAACACCAAATTAATTTGCTAAAAGGCGAAATCGCTGGGCGTCAGAGTTAGGGGGAGGTTGCCTCCTTGCGCTGAGGGGATGGACGCCCCTGGCATTAGTGCATGGACCTCAAGAGTCAAGTCACCAGCTGCAGCATCCCGGGCACCGGCGGGCAGCAGCAACCAAGGAGACCTTCATTCTAGCAACTGGAGTCTTAGCCCACACAGCAGGAATACCCTAGTAGGCTGAGCTACTGCAGTGCATACTTTGCAACGCTGTGTTACAGTAGCTTATATCAATGATGTTATCAAGGACTTTGTGTTCGAGGACAAGGCCAAGGACAAAGACAAGGACTTGAAACCGAGAACAAAACCAAGGACAAGAACTTGGAATCAAAGCTGCTCAAGTCTATCGTGCGACGTCCAGGCGAATGTCTGGAGAAAACAGTGATTCAGGGATGTATCGAAGGAAGCAGGCCAATAGGAAAAACCGCAAATGATTTAGATTAATGATACACAGAAGACCGCCAATTGTAGAGAGAGATAATCCATTCAGCGTCCAACCATCAGTACTGATGAAGAACCAAGAAGAAGAAAGTCTGTCTCGCATGTATTCGAACACGACTGACGGTTTTGGTAAATATGCTACTCATAAATATCAAATATTTGTTTTGGCTGCAATTTGCAACTGCGTTTTTTTGGCTGGAAAATAAATTACAATTCTTTTTTTTCCTTGGAGGTCAGATTGCCCATATAGTACAATGTGTCATTGAACTCCACAAGTATACTTTCAAGTGACATTTAAATCCGCCAAACGGTTTAAGCAGGGGCACGAATTTGTCACAGAGACAGACGACAGACAACACAAACAGACAGACCACGCTATGGAAAAATGTAGAAACAGGCAGAATCGCTTTTGCTGCAAAGCGATTCAGCTTATACAGCTTGAACCGAATGCACCAATATTCCTATTTCCACCGGCGATATCACATAGCTTTAAAGTAGGCTTACATTAGCTTGATTAAAGCCGTGGTTACATGCGAAACAGAAATGTTGTTAGACGTTTTGCAAATTTATTGTTTTATTTTACACGTACAGTATGTCCGGAAAAAGTAACCCCCTAGACATTGTACAGTAAAAATGTCAAATCTAAGTGAATTTGAATAAAATTTCATACGTTTAATTTTTAATAAATTCTTAAGCAATCACCAGATTTCGTCAAAAAATATTATTTACTAGCGGAGTTATTAATTGATGAATATTGATAACAAAATATTTGTGTTACCAGTGTGGCGTTACATACGGCAGTCGCTCGATCGGGAGTGACGTTTTTGACCCAATCAACGTAAAAAAATAACGTAATGAATAACAAATCGAATTTTCGACAGACGATAGTGTTTCGTGTTTTAATTAAACTGTTGAGAAAAGAAAACGGATATGGCGCTAAAAGTTTATCGCGTACAGTTTGACAGTTTGGCCCACATGTCCGTGCGGTTGCTTAATACCGGACACGTTACCTTTTAAGTGACTTCACAAAAGCCGCTGTAACTATTGTTTGCGTCGGCAAATTTAACTGAAATTTGGTATTTTGATTGCCAATGGATGATACATTGTTGAAGCGAAATTTTGTGAAAATCAGATGTTGTTTGTTCGAGTTACGCAAATCTACAGACTACCGAGAGGTTTAGGCTTACTTATGTAACGCCGTACTCCTAACGGAGGTATTTTAATTGTTATCGCTAATTTACAATTAATAACTTCGCTAATAAATCATGTTCTTCAACGAATTTGGTGCTCGCCACAAAAATTTATTGGAAATTATATGTACGAAATTTTATCTACACATGGTCAGGTTTGATATTTCTATTGTATAAGCTTAATGTCTAGGGGGTTACTTTTTTCCGGACACAGTGTAGATGTATAACCAAGTCTATGACGTCTGCAAAACAACAGTTTGGCAACATTGCACACGATCTGAAAAAGCAGGTGGTCAGATATTTTGAAAAAAATAAAACAAAACGTCTCAGCGGTCGTGAACAGTCCGTGATTTATACGTTTGTGCAGTCAAATGTTTCACATTAAAAATATGCGGCCGCCACTGGCACTTTTTGATCTGCAATCTGTACGCGTTTCTCCTAAAACGTTTTAAAGCACTGTTGCAAACGTTTTAGCTGAAAAACTTGGAAACTCTAAGCTCGTCCTAACGTACTGCGCTCCATTACATATTTTGCACACAAACGGAAAGGTAATAATATTCAGCTAATCAATAATCATTATGCATTAGGCCTATACACAACACAGTTGCGCAAGGCAGTCATGAGTCAAGAAAATTTTTTGACTCGGTCACCTCAATAAGCGCACTTCCTACTTTGTTTGGGTTTTCCTTTCGAGCGGAATTTTCCTACTTAAGCATTCGACAAAATCATTTCACAGGTAAATAAAACATTCTCCTGATTAATATAGCAACATGCAGTGACAGAGAGCATTATGTTGAAGTGCATATGTTGGCCTTAGATATTATCTTGTCTCGTAATGACGTTGTGGCATTAGTACGAAATTCGTTTCGTTTTTGGGTGACTATACGGAAGGCCATAGTGCCCTCGATAAACGAGTAAACAAAAAGAAGGTGCTTCGTATTTTGCTAAAATGTTTCAACACATTATTGCATGCATGTTCTGTTGTTTTTGCCAATATTTTTGCCAATATTTGTATTTCTTATATCCGGTTCTCTATGAAGTTTTTGTTGCAGCAATTACTGTTGCAGTAGTTGTTGCAGCTGTTGTTTATGCAGCACTTTTGGTGCAATTTTGGTTGCATCTACAGTTGGGACAATTATTGCACTTGTTGAACAAATTCATGCAATTGTACTTGCAACTGTATGAGATGCAGCAATTATTGTTGCAGCAGTTGTCGTCATACGGTCTACAAAATATCTGTGGTCATGCTTAACCCCAGTTAAATTATTTTATACTAAATTATCATGCTCGAGACGTACTTTCTGTGTCTTCTGTGTGTCATTTTTCTCCACGTGTTTTTGTCTCAGCCAGTCTTTCAAATTCATCATACTTTTCTTTCGCTGTTTGTTTATGTCTCAGGGTCTATTTTTTGCTTTCCTTTCAACTATTTTCTTGTTTTAAGTCAGCGAGACCTTAAAGCCACTAGAATATGCAACTAAATAATTTGAATTAATAAATGTGCTACCATTATATTGTCTTTTGTAAATAAGGCGTGTATTAAAAAGATAAATGGTTACATTTTATAGCTTTGTTTGATTTAAGTCTATTCTGACTAAAACTGCATTCGAGTTAAATAAATCAACCGGCAGCCTGATCGATTGATCAGTCGATGAATGAATCAATCAATAACTCTGTCAGCCAGTCACTCAGTCAGCCAGCATTGTCTATAGCGGCAGATGACATTTTGATAGGTTTGTTCAATAGTTAATAGGCCTACAACGTGTGACAGAGTTGTAAAATATTGCATGAACGGCGTTGTGATAGTGTGACTGAGAGCAGAGATGCAGAGTGTCGGTGAAGCACGTGACGTCGTCGACTCCGCCGTCTGTGACTCTGGCGTCGTGCTGTCTGACACTGTGTCGCAGTCACAGCTGCCTCTCACTGTCGCTGAGTCGCAGTTCTCACCCACCCAGCACACGCCAACTCATCATGACGTCAACGCACCTGCCAGCCGTGGCGACGATGCTGTTGCCATGACAACAGACGCAAAATCACGTCGACACCAACAGCTTCTGCAGTTGTTTGACGTCGACGACGATGGCGACACGTACGTATAATAGCCTACTGATAAAAAAAAACTATGTCGACACTGGGTCGACATATTGTGCTGCGCTCCGCTTGACTTTTGACTGACTAAGCTGAAAACTCGCACATCGGTTACCCATGCACTTCGTGCACTTCGCAAAATTTTAGTTTCTTCGTGCGTTTTCGTTTTCGAATTAGGAACCCTTAGGAGTCGACAAACGGGCGGACTTTCGGACAGGAAGAACTCATAACGTGGTAACTGGACGGCTGCATAATAAAAGCTCCGAAATCTACGTGTAAAACTGTAATCGATTAAAATATTCGGGCAGATCTAGACTTTGGACATCACAATAAAATATGGAGAGTTGGTGCAAGATGCGGGATAAGACATTCGGATGTCGACGAATTTGGGAATAGAGAGACGCTATCGTGAAAATTTGACGTATTTAAACTGTCGTAGACAATCACGTTTTTCCACGACTTCGTTCAGTGGTACAAACGCGCTGCATTCTTTACTCTGTTATAAAGTCTGAAACCGGTTTTGTTCTATTTTGTTCAACAGCAGCAGCAGCAGCAGCAAGAAGCTAAGGCTAGTAAATGCAGCTCAGTTAATAACTGGTTGGTAGTTTATGTTGAGACTGTCTTGCATGAGTAAGGAGTTTCCGCGAAATTCCAGAAAGCTGATGTTGGCTGTGGTCAACGGCGACGACTCGGCGGTACATTACCTGGTGGCGCTGGCGTACATCTGCGGTTCAACGCACCTGCTGGACATCCGGGACACTCAGTACGGTCTCACGGCGCTACACCTGGCAGTCGGCGCTGACCGGCCTAGCATCGTGCGTCTACTCGTCGTCGCCGGCGCCTCACCCAACATCCGCAGCCGCCGAGCCGAGACCGCGCTACTGATCGCCTCTGCACGAAGACTCGCTCACTGCATCAGCGCGCTCATGAGGCCTGTGACCGACACAGATCGCGCCAGGATGCATAAATACTGCAGCGACGTCAAGCTGCCTGTCCGAACGACACCACCGCCGACCCTCTGCTTGCCAGACACCGACCTACTCGACTGTCAAGGTCGAACGATCGCACTTGTACAGTTTCTCTTTAAAGTCGTGTTTTGAGCGGTTTAGTTTTGTCATCCACAGGTGCAGTCTTGTGTGACGAAACGAATGAATGACATTGTATGCTTAAGCTGTTGACCGTTGGTAAACGCGGAATAGTGCATGTCGGGATTGCCTGACTTTTTGTTTAGGACTCGCGTATTCAACTCCAATTCCAGACGGTGGTTTGAACATGCTCTTAAAGAGTACGGAGTCTTCAGTCTTTTTTTCCATGCAGAGAAATAACCGTTTTGTGTCACGAGCGTCTAACAGCAGAATACGTGAAGTGCTTATAACAGATCAAAAGATTAAAATACGTTGATCTAGTGTTTAAAGATCATAAAAAAGTTCGGAGTTTCACGCTGGTTCACTTCAAAGTTTGGAGTGAGGCAATCACTTCGGATTCCTCGCTTTAAACATTGCCCATCAGAAGTTATTATCTTAATATTGATTCATAGCCGTACGAATCATTCATTTTCAGAAATTCGCCAGGGGCCGCTACGTATACGTAACGGTGACAAGAGGCTATACCGTGTTCAGTTTGTTTGCATAAAACAGCAATGACATCATTTTCACGAATGACATTTTTCTGTCAGTTTTCTGTAGCATGCTACGGACGTAATTAAACTAAAATAATAATGCTATAAATAATAAACTAAAACCAATAATAAGTTCAGCCATTTTGACACAATCCACGAATGTGACAAATGGACGGACGTACAATATAGTTATTACAGACACCGAATTTTCACGCAGTTTGTCGATTGGTAAAAAATGAACACTTTTGTTTAGTTCGTATTACATGAGCTACATTTTAGTACCTTGAATTCGTGGCTTTCACAATATTGTTCTGTCACAGGTCGGTCGTGTTTGCACCTTGTTCAGTCGTGGAAGTCGAATGCTGAGATCGCTGCACAACGGATAGATGTTATTGACTTTCTCATCAACAGATGTGGAGCAAACGTTAATATCCAGGTAAGACGCTCGTGTAATAACGCGTTTGATATGACAATGTAATACTACACCGTGTCTCAAAAAACATGCCCGACATTTTCGATTGTAACTTCAAAAAAGTTATCAGATTCGAATAATGTCTGCTGTAAGTATTTCTGACACAACTTGCCATCAAATGACCGTTTAGCTTTCCACCTCACCCAATGTTTGCTTCTGCACTACCAAAGGAATGCAGACCAAGCGAAATATGCGTTCAAATACTCAAAAATGTGAAAAAAAACATCCCCGAAATTATCGATCATAACTTGAAGAAACATCATCAGATTTTAATAGTTTTTGGTCTTAGTATTTCTGACACTATTGGCTATTGAATGATTGTTTAAATACCCACCTCACCCAACTTCTGATCTTGCACTAGCTGGGGAAAACCGATCAAGCAAACCTTGTGTTGAAATGAATGAAAAAAAACTTCAATCAATTCTATCTATCCAGATCTCTGGCCCGCAACAGGTTTAACTGTCATAAAGCAGTGTATTTACCAGATGACTTTCAGGAATGTTTATGAATTCAAAAAGTGGCTGGTAAGGTCTGGATTAGTCTGAAGCAGAACATTATCGATACTGCTGGCAATGGATGCAGAAAGCGTCTCCATGTCTCTGTTCGCACAATGCACCCGTATTTTAAGCAATTTTGCTGTAGGCAGTTAAAAAACGAAACATTTGGATGAAATGTCAGCCAAAATGTCGAGAAAGTTAACAAAATATGTTTTTGTGCGTTATATAGTTTAAGCAATAATACTGCATTGGGTAAAAAAGCAATATTTCGTTGGTTCTGTTTTCCCCAGGCAGTGCACAAACAGATTTTGGGTGAGGTAAGAAATTGAACATTTATTTAATGGCAAGGTGTATCAGAAATATTCGTACCAAAAATTATTAAAATCTGGTAATTTTTCTTCAAGTTACAATCGAAATATTCCGGATGTTTTTTGAGACACAGTGTAGTGATTGTTCAGACTTGATTTACGATTCTCGGATTTCAGCTTGCCTAACACTTTGCATGCTGTCCAAGTGTCCAGTCAAGAATATACTCTGTGTTTGAGCTAACTGTGTAAGAATTAGAATTAGGGTAAACGTTGGGACCATATTTATTTATTGCATTTAGTGTTGAGTCGCACGTGTTTTGGCAGATTCTTACATTTACGGTTTAATGCACGAAAACAGTGGGTGAGGTCAAGTTTTGCTAAGACTTGAGTCTACGACTAAAGTCTAAGACTAAAGTCTGACATACTTGGCTTAAAATTTGCAAACTTTAGTCTGAAAATTAGTTTTAGGTCTATACTAAAGTCCTAAGACATTTTTTAAAACTCAGCCGCTGTGTCACGTTGTTGTCGTTGTTGATGTTGTTTGTCGTGGTAGGAAGGATCCGGCGGCCTGACGTTGCTGCATCTGGCCGTCAAGCAGCGTGACCACGAACTGTTTACTTACTTACTGCATCAGCGGTCCGTGGACATGAACGCGCTGACGTACGGACATCGCACGGCACTTGACCTAGCGACAGCTGACCGACAGACGACAATGGCGGACAGACTGCAAGCTGCCGGCGCGCGGCACTCTCCGTACTTCCGTCACCAGTCCGCCTCATCATCATTGTCATCATCATCGTCTAGCTCTGACGACAGCCTTCCATGACTCTCAGCGGTGTCCAAGAGTCCAAGGACGGCGGCACGTTTCTTTCACTGCTGCGGGCTACGCATAGAGCGAGTATCTAGGGTCTGTCTGCCTGCAGTGAGGTCCAGAAGAAAATCTTATGTCGCAATGACAGAAACCGTTTCTTGGAGGAATTACCAAAAGTACACGGTGTTTCATAAAAAAGACTCCTTTTTGTTTTTTTTATAATTCGCTCGAATGATGATCAACTTACACAAAATTTGTACCAGTTGTAGATAAAGAAACACTAATTCAAAATATTACAACAAGATATGGCAGTTGATTAAATATTCTTTGCTAGTCCCACGGGCGTCTACGCCATATAAACGTTGGAGCAAATGCTCCATGAAAAAATAGGGGGAAGGTTTTTTGGGAAGTTAGGAAAAAATGAAATATTATAATTCTGCATTTTTGATATATTGAATGTTATATCAGAAATACTCAACTTCCCCCCCCCCTTTAATTTGCCCACAAAACCTTCCCCCTTGGAATGTTTTGCACGTACATGTATATGTTATATCATTAATGCAGAATTATACTATTCAATTCCCCCTAATTTCCCAAAAACTCTTCCCTCGTAGAAAGTTTTTTTTGGAAATTAGGAGTAAAGTGTACACGCAATACATCAAAATCGCAGAATTATAATATTCAACGTCCCTAATTCTCTCCTAATCTCCAAAAAAACTTTCTCCTCTAGGAAGGTTTCTGGAAACATTATCTTGTTCCCTTTAATACTAATCTTTTATGTCCTTATTTTCTCTGTCATAGGTTACATCAAGTTTTGATACACATAAATGTACAAAACATCAGTTTATACACTTGTTAACGGCAACATTTAAGGACTTGCACATCGAAAACAGCAAAAATTACAAAAGGTGATATTGCCCGCATCACACTGACTGTGTGTCAATGTGCTGCTGAATAATATCACCT
>Ga0209367_1007117_pt1 | contig 15440 bp, 10 predicted proteins | sample WorMetLIZISLAND2_FD_187412 | JGI IMG/M metagenome (GOLD analysis project Ga0209367, IMG submission 187412) | Marine gutless worms symbiont microbial communities from Max Planck institute for Marine Microbiology, Germany - Olavius geniculatus... ... | reverse complement strand
GCTTTGAGGGACCCCTAGCTCTCATTCTAGAAATAGCAAAAAGGTGTCATTTCATCAATCTGCGACGGTAGAATGGGAAAAAATTCAATTTGACGTAGTCTGGAGGAAATAAATTTTTTTGAACACCTCTATTGTACGTGTTATATACTGTAGGTTGCCAATATGGCTACCACCAATATCATCAATATTTAAATGTGTGGTTACAACCCGCCCGTCCTCCTAATTACCATAGAACTTCCAGCTAGCTGGATAAATGCTGGATCGTGTAAACACCCCATAAGCTTATCACAGATAAGCCAACTTAAGCCGTCTAATCAGCCACTCTGTGACACGCGAGCCAGCCGATTTAAGCTGATTATTGCCGACTAGGCAATCGTCAACGGTCAAACTAAGGCAGCCAACTTTGACACCAACCATTGGCTTGGTCTCTATGCGTGCACGAGGACATCGATTTTATACAATTTACAAGTTCAACACATGCGTGTTTTTTTGTAAAAAAAATCGCACCTCACACGATAGTGTGAGTGTTGTAAGGACGACCTTCAAAGTGTATGGGAAAAAGCAAACTTTGACCCTCAGCCAACCAAAAACCTCTAAACCGATCGTCACCAAATTTAAACGGCGTAATTATGTCGTGGACCTCTACCACCAAAAAAAATCGGGTTTAATCCGACCAGGGGTTTTTGCTCCTCACGCTACCGCACGCCTGTGATATACACTCCTCCTGTTCAAAATTTACTACACTTTTTGGTTCTTCAACTCGCCTACAGGCGAGTCCGTTAGACCGATCTTTACGCTTAATACGTCAAATGACGCGGTTTTGCGCATGGAAATGCCTTTTTTAATGTTACAAAATAAAAATTTAATTTTTGATTTATTTATTCGAAAAATTCGAAAAAAAATTACATTGGCGCCTATAAGGAAAATTTAAAAATTCTTTAAACTGTCATAACTTCCGTTGTGTGCAAGATAGAGTCGTAATTTTTGGTTCAAGGATAAGGTTTTCGGGGTCGGCTTAATTAATGGTGACATTTATATTTACCCCCGGTTGACCCCTATTGAGTCCCTTTGCCATCGCAACAAAATTTGGTTATAACTCGGCTTGCGTAAGAAAATTTTTGCTATATTTTTGCGCCTATAGGGGTTTTTCGGCGATTGGCCATCGAATGCCGCCAATCGCATTTTTCTCCGACCGACCCCGTTGCCATGGCAACGAAATTTGGGACAAAATTGGCTATAACTTGGCTTGCGTAAGAGATTTCGGCGAGATTTTTGTGCCTTTAGGGTGTTTTCGGGGATGTTCCATCAAATGCTGCTAGCTGAATTTTACCCCGACCGACCCTTGTTGCCACGGCAACAAAATTTAAGACAAAATGGGCTATACCTCGGCTTGTACAACAAATATCACCAAGATCCTTGCATCTGACGGAGATGCGGGTTGAGAGTTTGGCAATTAGATGACGTCAGTTGAAGTCTACCACAGTCAACCTTGATTTCCAGGTATAACGAGCAGCAGCGTAGTAGGAACAGCAGCAGTAGTAGACACATCCAACGTTCTGTACCCGACCTGAGGTATATTGCTCTGCCTTAAAAAGGTAAAAGGTAAAGATAATTATGGATCCTGCTATAGCGCTTTTTACATGCGTCAGGCTCATTCTTCGACTTTTGGCAATAAAACAGCAAATATAAAAAGTTTTAAAAACACATATATTTTTTTATTTTTTCAACGTATTTAGACTATTTACTATTTAACTATTACAGTATTTTTATTTTGCATATCATCTCTTGTCCATCATAGAGTCCATCATTTTGTGATGGACTCTATTGGGTTACGCTTACCCGAATTGCTTGCTTACTGCCTTTTGTCAGTTTCGTGCGTATGTTTGTATGTCTGTCTGTCTGTCTGTTCATTTGTGATTGGTAAATAAATAAAGATTTAAAAATGTAATAAACTTTAATAAAGTAAGATTGCCGATGTAGGTGGACAGTGGACTACATGGAGAGGGTGACTGGAATGAAGCCCACAATGTAGCCCACTATTAGCCTGTCAATGAAATAAATAAGTAATTGTTTATTTACAGTAGTGATGAAACGAAAACTAGTTTAGTTACTTAATTTCATTCGATTGTCATATAACCACAGTTTAATGAAATATCCGAACTTTTGCTGCACAGAATTTAGTAAATAAATGAAATAAATTTACGCATGTGCGTTAATTTTTTTAACGCGAGTTAATTTATTAACGCATTAACGCGTTAATTAACGCGTCAACTGTGACAGCTCTAAAATATATATGTAAAAACTTACTAGTTTATAACTGTGTGTAAGGACGATGTGATGATATCAGTCCTCTAAAACAGCAAAAATCATTTGGGTAACCTTAGATGGGGCTATGCATATGGCGTCATTACAAGCTGACTTTAGTTGGTAATCACTAACATAGTCTAAATCCTTCTTCGTTTGATGTTATTTGTCGTATTAGGCCTACTTGCCCAATGGTTACCGATTTGGCCAAACTGCCCAAAATCTGCACAAACAACAGATAGGCCTGAGCGTATAATATAAGCTTAACTAATGTAAAAGTCTGCGTAATGACGATATGGTGATCTCATATAGCTGCTTTCACTTTGGACCAAAATACTATAGGCCTGCTGTATCGGATGGTCATTGCCATAATAGACTACTCAGGCTAAAATTGAGTGCATTAACAACGAAATGTAAGGCCAAGACGACAGCCGCATCATTCATGCATGCAGTTAGGGCCTATAAATGGCAAGCACACGGATAAGTTCACGTTCTTATTAGACGTCAACAATGCCCCATCACTTTATCATCTGGCCATCCATCTGTGCATTCTACACGCGTTCATAACTCAAGCAATAAGGCATAAAAATCCAAGATTAATGTAAATGTTTTCCATGGCACAGTAGCTGCTATACCATCTTTTAGCTTTAAAATGTCTACTGTCAGGGTTAGGGTTGTGGTGTGCAGTTGGACAGTTTGCAAGCATACGAGTGTGTGGCTAGCTGAATATTGTGTCGACACAGGGTCATATATTAGCTTCCTTGTTACCATTAGCTAAACCATAACAGAAACATTTTCAGCTGTTACGCTAATCAGTAAACATTGGGCAAGTAGGCCTAATACGACAAATAACATCAAATGAACAAGGCTTTAGACTATGTTAGTGATTACCAACTAAAGTCAGCTTGTAAGGACGCCATATGCATAGCCCCATTTAAAATTACCCAGATGATTTTTGCTGTTTTAGAGGACTGACATCATTATATCGTCCTTACACACAGCTATAAACTGATGAATTTTTTTACATAGGCCTATAATAGATATCGGTGATGTTAACACGGCCATGAGATACCGAAATACGACTGAAGCTAGTTTTGTCATTGAGTTCCGTACGCATATTTTTACGTCACAGTGTATAATGCAAAAGTGTAAAGTAAAATGAGTTTGGGCTACTAATCATCATCGTTAGAGTAGGCTACAATAATCCCAGACAGTGCGAGTATAATATTATATAAATGCTCGATAACAGGTTACTATTAACGTGTCAGCGAGTGTCGTGTCCACTGGGGTCTGTCTCATTAAAAAAAGAAAACGAATTCTGTCTTTGTTATATGAAGAAACATTTAATTTGTTGTGATTTATCCTTTCTTTCATTTCCTGGTTGGTCTTTCCGTTCCCACGCCTCTTTCTCTTCTCTTTCTACATGTCCATTAAGCTTAACCAGCATCTCTAAAATGGCGTCCAATAGTAGGCGTAACCGGAAGTACGGTCGTGGCACGATCTAATTTAATCTCTGTATAATTGCTACAAATGGGCGAGAAACATCAGAGATTAGGCCGCATTGGCAGAGCTGCTGGCATAGTTGCTGCTTTTTACAGATCAAGATTAAGGTTTATGAAAGCAGGTTGTCTATCGGCTTTCACTGCAAATAAAGCTAAGACAATAATAATATCTGTATCTCCACGAATTTATCGCTATGCGCGTGACACCCTATGCAGTAGGTATATAAACTCTAGGCTTAGGCGAAAATTCGCACTTCTGACGAAAGGTGGGCATTTTGAAAATTCGACGTGATGATGCTAATTGCAACGTGTACAGCAATGGCTTAAGCCTAATCTGTTTAAAGTGTTCGTTTAATTCAATTCGCTCGCAAACAAACAACGTGATCAGCTGCAGTGACTGACACGAGCTTTCTGACATTTATATTTTGCAACAGATGTATAAGCGACGCGTTTCGGGTATGGGGAAGTCTGTAATAATTACTTTGTTGCAAGTTTTTCGTGTGCGAGTGATATAAAACTTTAAAAGCCTGTCAATGTGACGAAAACCCGGTGGTCTAGCTACTATTTGTTGACTCGGAGTGAAATAATTTTACATTTTTTCTAACTTACGTACCCGAAGTCATGGAGCAAGAGTCACGAGACGTCACGCGTGTTTATTACTCGTACGTCATAGTGCTTTTCTCTAACAGCAAACATGTAATGGGGTGCGACCAATATTCATGTTGTCTACGGGTGCGACGCGAAGGTTTCCGCACATCCCCCACTTTTTCCGTGCACCGCTATTTAACTAAAATTCGTATAAAACAAAAACTCACAAGTTTAACTTGCCAGCTGTAACGGTTTTTAAAAAAACAATTTAGTGCATTTTTGATGTCCATATTTGGTTCTCTTCATAATTGCTTTTATTTCTATTCTACAATAGTTTTTCTAGCTGAAACAGTTTTATATTTACAACAAGTTTTGATGTATTATAATAACTATTTTATTTTTGACATATTACAGTTTTAAATTAATGAAAAATTTAAAAAGTGCAAAAATTCAAACACCAACGCCACTGAATTCTTTTTACTGCTACACCGCTAGCTAAAAGTAACATCGGCACTACTATCAGTCGTAGTAGATTGGCGTCACACCGATGACATGACGTCACACGTCGGTGATGACTTTTACATGGCGTCATATTACCGCGGTATCATGTCATGCGATTCTCCGCGTTTAAGCAAATTCCAGTCTGGCTGGATTATGTCACGGGTACCGAGTGCCGTGTCAAAATTGCTAGAAAGTAGCAGATAAGCACTTAGTGTAACGAGAAAAACCAGCTGTCGCTAAGGAAAATGCGCTACAGTCTGTACAGTTCCAGTTGCAGTAGTGACCTTCAAGGTCATCTAAAATCGATGATTTTCATCTCATCTGAAAGCGCGTATGCGATTTTCTATTGGTGATCAATAGCAACCTAAGCCCTATCTCGCACCGTTTAGCCACAATACATCCGTGACAGACGACGACAAACAGACAGACGACATATCGTGCCATAGAAGCTTTACAGCATAGTTGTAACGCGTCAAAAATTTTTGCTCGGGGACCCCTTTTCTTTTCCATTTCCTCCACTCCCCTCCTTCGTTGTCTTTATTTTTTCTTCCTTATTTTTTGCCTAAAATCTAGGTCTAAGAAATATGGTAAGCTCCCGGAACGGTCCGGTTGTAAATGCAGATGCGGTAGAGTAATAACTTGCATCAATCAGCACGCGCCACGCATGCGATGTCTCCGCGACTGCGCGTCACGCAAACGCGCTATAAAACCTACCCGGTCTATCTAGCTGCACCGACACCGGAAACAGTGCGGCGGTCGGTCGGCATCACGTGATCTATGACGTAACCCGCGGGGGTACGATCCAACGCGCGGGGATGCGGTCTGACGGAGACGGGATCTATAGTCGTCCCTATATACGGCTTCCCCGGGGACACGGAGAAGTCCGCAGGGACCGGACTGTCTGAAATAATTTCGGAACCACATCGAAAACGAAAACGGAAATTACTGGTTTTCGTTTCATGAAAACGCAAAGTGAAATTTTTTCTCTGAAGAAAAATGACAACCAAATAAATAGAAAAATTACAACAAACTGCACAACGAGTTGAAATGATAATAATATTAATAATTATGAAAATTATTTGATGGCCAATTTATGCAGAAGCTAAAATTGAGTTTTCTGTATTAAAAACTAAATTTCATATAGTAACTAAAATATCAGTGCTGTTTGTCTCTATGCAGCCTCTGCAGCAGTATTCTAACTAGAATCAGCATCACAACAGTGCACTTAGTTTTCTCAATATTCTCTCAATATAGCGGAATCGTTTATAATCTCGTGCCGTACTCACGTCACGACATGCATGATAATTAGTCGGCCGTTTACCACGGATGGTTAAATAACTAAGAAATATAAAAATACAACAAAGAAAATATAACTAATAATAAAGACATGCAGGAACGTTTAGATGTTTTTAACTTTAATAGAGAGTATGCATATTTTTTCTAAAAAAGCTGAATGTTAGTCAGTTACCATAATGTGAGTTTTATTTAGCGCACACGTTTTAAGGGCGTAGTAAAAAACAAGCAGACATTTTAATTGTAACCAGTTAAAGTTGGACAGTAACTTTCACCGAAACAGAACACCCAGTAACCATTTTTCCATAAACAGCATTAAATGCACAGTACGATAGTCTCAGCTTAAACAGTGCATATAGCCTAGCCTAATCACGGATGCATGTACAGAAAATGCGAGTAAGTGCCTGTAAATATTTTTGTGGAAATTACAGTAAAACTATTAAATATTTGTCAAACGAGATTAAAACAGCTGAACAAAATCTGCATTTTTATGTCTTATTATAAAATCACAACGAAGTAAAAATTGCCATATCAAAAAAAGGTTTATATGAAGATTAGTAACTAGAACAGTCACTCGTAGTGTCCGAGTTAGAGAGTTCAGCCAGCGAATAAAATCACTAACTGGTAGAAAATTATTAAGCAATTCCTTCACTTTGTTGAACGCCACAATGCGCAAATATTTAGTTTTCCGAGAAACAGACGGGAAACATATATTCTTGTCGGGCAACAAAAATTGTAAATTGCTGATAGAACTGGTGTGGGACAGTCCTATAAGTAGCATCAAAATGTCAGAAGATCAAGCTGTGTAGGCCTATTTGATGCAAATATGCAGGCAGTTCCTGCATCAGAAGTGTTTACTTATCCACGAAAGAACTGTTGGCCATTGCCCATTTCGAAAGATTTGTACTTGCATTTTCCGTACTTGCATTTTCAGTCGCTCCATTGGCCCACGCACTTAAAGTTTAGCATTTGTCATATTCAAACGACATTGCCAATTTTTTGTAGACTCAACTTGACACCAAACCTTTTAAAATCTGATTATTTTGTTTCCAGTTGTAAACAAACAGTCAACGGCTATGTACATGCGTTGATAGAAGACGACAAACAGACAGACAGACAGTCAGCCTAGTGCTTGCTGATTTATCAAAGAATTTTGAAATAAGAACTAGAGTGACGTTGATTAAATGATTTTGATATAGGAAAGATGGACAGGTTTCGTTCGATTAACCGCCCATCGGTCACAGGTCTTGCTAGCCGGATACAGTAGGCCTTATACTGCTCCTGACGCTATGACAACATTAATGAAGTCGCAAACTTGGTGCACAGTCAAGATGACCACCCACCTCAGTCAGTGTACAGTACAGCCATCGCCGCCGACTACGTGGAGATATTGAAACCGATGGCCGATTGTTCCCGCAATAAAAACAAAAAATTTGAGCTAATGCTTACGAGACGCGCGAAAGCCTATAGCAGTTTCTGTTCGCAAACTGCCAAACTGCCAAACTGGGCTCTATCCTCCTTGAATAGTGGAGTCCGAAACTTAAAGTGTCGTAACTTTTAAGCTAAATTTATAAAGATGGACCCAAAGGTATAAGGTATAACAGGTATAATGAAAGTCTAAGTCAGATGCACGTTACGCGTTATGTTAATTCACGTTATCCTCAGCAAGTACGGGAGGCTGCCAATATCAGAAGTGGTTGCTTAGACATGACTTTAATTTTGAACTCTGAAATTGAACAGTTGTGTGTAACGTAGACTACGAGAATACGTTTATCGCTTTTTCTGTTTTTTTTTTGTTTTGACTGCGTTTTATGTTTTTATGTGTACTGATGTACGACTTTTATAATAAAAATAAAGAAAAACGTGTGGGATTGGATGCAAGATGGGTAGGAGGAAAAAAGACACGCCAAGGCGTCAAGCCTGCATTACAGCGTCTTGACTGATTGTGATGCCACGAATTGAGTTCAGAATTGCCACCATTCTTTATCAACGTGAACCGGCATATTTCAGCAATGTCGTCAAATTCAACACAGAAGAATCTGAAGACCGCCATCTCTGGCAGCTCCGTTGCACTACAACTAACGAGCTGGTGTCGTGAGGACACGGACCCAGATCAGAAAGCTCACCTTGCTTCAGCCGTCTGCGGTCTATCTGGAACCCCCACATCAGAAACCTTCATTCTGATATGGCTTAACGTAAAAAATGCTCAATCGACAGAACTGAATTGAACTAAACAGAAGTACAACGTGAATGCAAGTCGTACTTTAGTTCAGATCGGTAAAGTTCGTTTCATTTTAGTTCATTTTATTTATGTCGCTTTCAACACACGTTAAAGCTTTAAAGCTCTTATCTGTTTCCGCAGCTTTAAACATTGCTACGCACTATCACTCTCATTGCTGTAGATAGAGGCTATAACATTTACGATTACGATTACGAAGGGAAAACGGAAATAGGCAAGAGAAGCTCACCCCACGGTGGTTTTAAAAATTTGCGCCATGTGTGACCGCTCACTTAAGACACTAAATAAAGGCGCTGTCGAAAAGTCGTGTCTTAAGGCACGTCTTTAAAAAGTCCAGTGTGCGTCCTGTCAACAGGTGCTTTAAAATGCCGGCAATTTTAACGTAATCACCAAAATATATTAGAAAATGTAGCGATTTTAGTTTTTGTTTCTGGGCGCCAAGTTTAAAGAAAGCGGACACCTTCGAGTCTCAGTAAATCTGCCGTTGCTGATTTTTACTGTTGATTTCGTCTCCCTGAAGACAAAGGCGCCAGAAAAAAAAAGTTTTTTGTGCGATCAAAACGTCGTCAGCGACCTGACCGACATTTGGCCTCACGTAGGGCATATCTCGTGACCACACAATTGTGTCATCGACGGATGACGCACAGTTCTGCCATATCAGAAAAAGCTGGGGTTAGGGTTGGGGTAGACCACAAATCAGCACATCACAATCCGCAGTTTCGTAGTCAGACTGCCACGTGTGACCTTGCCGTGACCTTGTTGTGACATTCTCTCGACCTCTCTCTCTGACTTTTCTGTGATTTTGTTGTGTCATCTGATTTTGTTGTGACTTTCGCAGACCTTGCAGTAGTAACTTTTTTCTGAATTTGTTCTGACCTTGCTGTGACCTTGTTGCGTGACGACCGGTCTTGTGGTCGGCGGGCGGCGGCGGCGGGGCGTTGTTCAGTGAGGCGGAAGAGGTACGACGACTGACGCCCGTGCCGCCCCGCCGGTCCTGTCTGATGGCTGGCTGCTAGACCTGCCGTGCGGTGACGGAGGAGGAAGGACAGAGCGTCGATCACTTGACGGGGGGCGCTGACGTGATTGATTGTCAACGCTCAGCCACTGCGAGCGCCCGGCCAGCAGACAGCGTCACGTCGACATGATCGTTTAATGGAGAAACAATCGAACGAAGTAGCACTGCCACCACAGGCACCGCTACCACTGTCGATCACGATCAGACGATCAGACGCCGTTAGGTCGGTCCTATACCGGTCCATCTCAGCGAGGTCACGCCGACTAAGTAACCGATCGAGCAATTAGTTCCCAGCAGCACAGCGCAGCCGGCTGTACGACACCTTGATGCCTTGCAGTATATTTAAATAGCTCAACTGCTACAATATGCATCAGCCCAACTGTCACGTGTACTTTGGTTTGGTGCCCTGTCAACTTTCTTCTGAATTTGTTCTGACCTTGAATTTGTTCTAAAGCCTGGAAGCAGTAAATCGGCTATCGATAGACGTACGCGCGATGAAGTCAGTCAACTCCTTTAAAAGTGCTCTGAAGACTTTTTATTTCGTAGACTATTTGTACGTATAAACCAGAAGCTTTGCGCTGTTGTAATTGTTTTCCACATTACATCACTTTAGAAATTAGCAGTGTTAATATTAATATTATTGAATAAGTATGTAAGTAAATAATTCGGACGGGGATGACTCACAAACAGTTTAAAATGCTCTATCTCATAATAGTATAAAGAATCTTGGATGATATCTGCAAGTTTACTTCGCGTTGTCACCAAAATATAACAAATTTTTTCTTGGACCATTTACATCCTCTCCAGATAAATTTACCGAAATCCGTTCTTAACTTTTTTTAGTTGCCTCAGCGGCGGTAATAAGTATTGACAACACAGATCTATTGTAAACTTTGATGTATAATGGGCTAACAGATCGTGAACGTCAATACTACTGTTAGAACATAAGACCATTACTCCGTGCTTTATAAGCTTTAGGTCAAAGCGCCATCCACCGGTATGGGATCGGCCACTTGATGATCACATTTTCTCCATTTCTGCAGGTCTGCTCCGTCCACCGAGCGGCTTCATTAATTCCTCCGGTCCACTCCAGTAAGTGATGTATTGTATTCATTTTCCCCGTGTCGGCCTATTCTACGTTCTCCATAGATACATTCTAGGCTTATATATAATGTTTTCCATTGTTTTTATTTGCATACAGCAGTCAAATTGTCGCCTATAAGCACAGCTGTGTTTGCTTTATTAAAGCCGTGGTCACACATAACTTAAAATAAAACTTTTGCACGAATGTTTTATTTTACGTGTAACCGCAGCCTTAACACGTTTTAAATTCCTAATCCACAGAAGCAACGCAGAGTAAAAACAAATAAACAACAAATTCAAAAATGAAAACTTGAAAATTTTAAATTATAACAATTTACTGATTAAAACAACCTTCAAACTTAAAAATGTCTAGTTTACAGTCCATGTAACATGTCCATGTACAGTATTGGTCCATGGTTATTGCCCGAGTGTTGACTATGCGTTCATTGGTTAATCTAGAGCAAATAAATATTGCACAATCTTGTGGGTTTACTACTGTTGCTGCTATTACTATTAAAGTAACTTTTTGTTAGCTTATGAAATTATTTTAACACTTAAGCGTATTCTGCTGTTACACGATCTGTACTAGTTTTATTCAATTAACAAGGCCACAACGTGTAGAGCAAAGAGTGGAGGGGAAGGTTGTAAACCAAAGTAATCCCAGCGCGCGAATTTTGTGTTTTTATAGAAGTTCAAAAACATGTTTTAATGCTTTTTTATTTTTAAAATTTTTTAAAATTGTTTTTTTGTTCTATTTTTAATGTTGCGTTTTGTTCTTATTAAAACATAAACGTACAAAATTATAAATATGATGCATTTCTCATGGGAAAATTGCGTTTAGCTCTGTTTTCGATCTGAGTTATATTTGAGTTTTTTTTTGTTTTTTTCTTAAGTTTTAAAAAAAGCGGGTTGAGAAAAAGAACAGAACCAAGTATGCATATACTAGATAGATACTGGATCTGACGATAGTCAACTCGGAACTGGCGATCTTCTGCAGTTAGTCGTTGGTTTTGTGCACCGAGTCGGAGCGGATTCTGTCGCAGTGAATGAATGGCGGGAAATCTGCAGGACATGCACTGTTCTCGCTGTGGGATGGAAGCACAGCGTGCACGACACAGTGACGTCACAGTGACGTGTTTGTCAATGGGAAACATGTTGGTACCTTCTTTTGGCTCGGGATTGTTATCTTTTGGCGTTCAAGTGTTATGTAAGTAAGTAAATAAGTTGGCTTTAAGGTCAGTCGCACCCACATTGCATTGGATCAATAATACACGCACAGTTATAACGACGAAGTATAATACGCAACAATGAAAGCAAAACAATATGTGCAAAACCTCAAAAGCTACCTGTAATTAAAAATGGCTTTAGTGATAAAACTTTTCATGTCGTATAGGCCTATACCACCGGGTACGGTTACAGTTAGGCCTATTTATCGTTTCTCTTCTTTCGCGAGTTGGTTAAATTTTTACTGCAAAATTTTTATTTCACATAGCAAGTAGCAACTACGGCCAAGTTACACAGTCCTAATCCACAGAAGCATATAGGCCTACTTCTAGTCCAAGCCACTGGCATAATTACGTCCCGTGTCATCATGTCATTTTGGTCTAGACAGCAGTTGGAGGCAGAGGCATTCTGCGATGCTAAAGATACAGATGAAATGTAAACCGACATAGATGTGTTTCGATTTAAAGAGAACGGCTCTTGACTATGAAAGTTTCCACTGAAATTGGTAAAACCATACAGCGACTTGCTGGGCACTGTTCGTTTGTGCGTCATGCGAGTGCAGTGCACCGGCGAGGGTTGTAAAACTATACTGTAAGTGAAAAAAACGTGTCACCGCTAAACTTTCGTCCACATCTTTGCTAAATATTTATCGATTTTCAAAATTTTTGTACTAACATTCTGCGCGAAAAATGCGTGATGAAACTGTTGTCAAAAATCCCATCACATCTTAAACGCGTCGCTAACGAACTACTTGAGGAGTTGTATTTCGGTCGCACCAGGAGACGTAGTAACATGTGCCCAAATTCCATTTCGCCGACTTTGCGGCAAAGTCCGGGACAAGTTCGCGACAAAGTCATGAAAGTCCGCGACACAAATCACGTCGCCGACTTTCATGATTTGTGTCCGCGACAAGTCCGCGACTTTGTCGCGAACTTGTCCCGGACTTTGTCGCAAACATCTCGACATGTCAAGATGGTTTGTGTCCACGACTTTCCCCGCGGGGAAGTTTCGGTAAAAGTCGGCGTAATGGAATTTAGACTTAAGTTGTCTTTGACTGCGGCGCTGTGACAGGCAATTATACGGCTGTGACTGCGAGCGCCCGTCGCACAGGCCTATTCCATCAGAACGCGTCACAAGCGCATGCAACAGACGGACACAGACGGACGGCGATTTGCGATGTTATCAACTGCCTGGGAGTCGACAAAGATGTATCACTGCGCCATTCGACATCATATTCGTCGTATTCCATAAACGGCATCGCAGCAGCAGTGGTATGGGCGAGATCGTGATAAGAAGACATCGCGGATAATCTCTGCTATAAGCCTGGCCTATTTTTGTTTTCAGTGTACTGACTAAACCAGCACAGATTCTGCACCGAGCTATATACATGCTTTTCTGCCGACTTACGACGTTTATGAAACTTTCGGAACTAGAAAATGATGTCAGCCTTGTACAGTCATATGCAGCCGTCCGCCTACAGCTGCGCAACCCTAATCCAAAAGTTAACGGTACCCTGAGCTTTGACATTTTCAGGTGAATGTTGGCACACCGGTTACTTATAACTTGAGAAACGTTCACATCAATTTTAAATTATCTATATACGCTCTGCGGTTTCGATTCCGTATGGGACAGGCAGATGGACGGACAAACCAATAATGTGGGCTATTAGAACATTCGCGTAATAAGCGCGATCCATTTTTAAGTTAACATTTATATGTTGTTAAAGACTTCTAACCTTAAAACTTTTAAACAGTGAAAATTGCAAATTGTTTATTTCGCTATGAGCATTATGTTTTCGGAAGAGTCTTTGATATTCAGCATACGACATGATACCCAGGGTAAATTATCCGACAATGAGTTACTACAGATGCTTGTAATATTGACCTCACCTGGAAATTTACCCTTCTCCTTAATTCATCCCTCCTAGCAAGCTGAAATTGAAGCTTGGGTTCGAAGAATTCGTGTGCGTTCATTAGAATGCGACTCACGGTGCTCGCAACACGGATGCTAAAAGTAGAGACAAGACGAGGTACAACCGACAAGTCGGCGGAATAGGTGGAAATATTCGCCGGCGAATCGGCGCATTCTTCGAAGTAATCGACGAAGCGGAACGACGACGCAAGCGAGTGTTTGATAGCGCAGACGCAGGTCAGTCGTGCGATCAGTCGAGTGAGTCGACTAGCGATGGATGAGTGATTGACAGCAGGTTGAGCGTAGGTCTGTGCGAGGAAGCACGCTGTTCCAGCGAGATAGAGTTGCTGCAATTAGTACACGTCGATCACGAGCCGTGTTTCACATGCACACGAAGCACGGGTCAAAAACCCCTCCGGCTTTCACCGGCAAGATACGACAGGGTGCAGGGCTTAGTGGCGTAACGATAAGTCGTCGGACTTTCATACGATCAAGCGATTAAGAGTTCGACACTGGGTTGTGTGGTTTCTACTTGGACGGATGACTGTGCCACGCCACTAGGCTTTGCCTATATTGTTTAAACTGCATTGCATTTGGTCAGTCAATTATATGAAAAATAATGAAATTTGTTGCCACCAGATGTCATATGTTAAAGGACAACAAACTCGATTTCGGTTGGGGCTCTGCCCTAGACCCCACTGGAAAAGCTTACAATGCTCTACCAGACACCATTAGCAAGATTCAAAGGGTCCTACTTCTAAAGAAAGAAAAAGGGGGAAAGGGAAAAGGAAAGGGAAAAGACAAAAGGAAAGGAAGGGGGAAAAGAAAAAAAATAAAAAGAAAATATAGGAAAAAACAAAAAAGCGAAAAAAGGGAAAGAAAGAAGAGGAAAAAAGAGAAGGCATTTGAGTTGGGGGAAGGTTGCCTCTTGATGCTGAGGGGAAGGACGCCTTTGGTTCGGGGAGTTATGTCCTGACCGCGCACCAGTACAGCGCACGTACAAAAATCACTGCGGTAGGTCCATGTTTCATCGCTGATCGCTGCATGTCTCGGCTTAACGATGCGTGAAGACCACACAGTGTGCATATGTGTTTGTCTGTCTCTCCCTGTCTCTCTCCGTCTGTTTGTGTGTGGTGTGTGTATTGTCGAATGCACCACCCACCGTGCATCTGGCATCTTTATCCGCAAAACTAGACCGCCGATGCCACTGCAGTCGCAGAAATTCGAGTCAGTTGTTTTATCGTCTGACATTCTTTCGTGTTTTCATAATTTTTTCACTTCACTGTGAGCATGTGCGTCTGATACGTTATGCAGTGCCGGATTAAGGGAAGGGGGTGCTGAGGATGCTGCAACATTTGGCCCATTGGTGAAATAGGTCCACGGCACAGAATGGACAAATTTATTTCGAAAAAGCCATTTTCATTGCACATAAACGATTTAAAGTGTTGCTATAAAATGCGTTTTAAGAGCAAAAATTGCGTTAAATGCCTTTGCAGCCGGGGCTCCGCCCCGTACGCCGATAAGGAAGCTTTACTGTACTCCTCTAGATACAATACAATACAATGGAAAATTTGCACTCAAAAACTGACAAATACACTGTCAGCTTAATCTAGCACATAAACTGAAAAGAACTGAAATGTAAGAAAAATGAAATGAAAGATACTGAGAATAGAAATAGTCCTAAATGTAAAACTGACAAAAATTCGAAAAATGAATGAAGTAAAGACAACTAAAATAAGAAAAAACAACTGAAAAGGTAAGAAATGAAGAATAATAATGA
>Ga0209367_1007116_pt1 | contig 15440 bp, 5 predicted proteins | sample WorMetLIZISLAND2_FD_187412 | JGI IMG/M metagenome (GOLD analysis project Ga0209367, IMG submission 187412) | Marine gutless worms symbiont microbial communities from Max Planck institute for Marine Microbiology, Germany - Olavius geniculatus... ... | reverse complement strand
AGGACGGCGCGTCAGCACACACAGCGCGCAACGCCGCGCAGCGCACAGAACTGGCTGCGGGCCAGCTGTCCAGATATCATTACAAAAGACCAATGGCCTCCAAATTCGTCGAATATAAACCCAATGGACTATCACGTATGGGGTGCAATGTTGGAGGCTTACTGCAAGCTTAAAACATAGCTGAAAACAAGCGCCAAACTCAAGGAAGCGCTTCAGGTTATTTGGGGAAACCTGCCACAGGGACCGATCGACAAGGCGGTAAAAGATTTCTCAAATAAGGTGACTGGAGGCTGGTGTTGTAGCTTGAAGCTGGTGGTGAACAATTCGAACATTCGCAGTGACAATGGAATTCTGACATTTGATCATTATTTAACTGTGTTGTTTCAACGATGTTATTAAATTGGTGTTGTAGCCGGAACATTTTTGAATGCTGAAAAATCGGTAGGCGGTCATGTTAAAAAGTCTGTAACTTCGTCGTTTTTCAATAGAATCAAATTTTACTCAGCAGTTAAATGTAGAAGGTTTTGATAAATAAATCTTTAAAATTTCAAATTAAAACTCCAAACGGTTCTTGAGAAAACAGCGACAAACTTTAGGGGTCCACTTTTTTGCCGCACCCTGTAGTTCATTTAACTTCACTATCAATTTATCATGAACGTCATTATCATTACCACCGTGGCACCATTTACAGTTCAACATCACCACCATGATTTGTTTTCATCAAAAGTTAGAATACAAGTGAGTAAATGCTGAAGCAACTCTAGACCTACAACACTACAAAGAGACAGCAAAACTATGTTAGCAAAGGTGAATATTTGCTGAAAATAATAGCACACGTATCACGTAGACCTGTAGGCTACACAAAATTTAATCACATTACAGCTAGGCCTTGTAAACAGAAGTTAACAGAACTGCACTTGTTGTCTCCTGCACATTTAAACAGAAACAGAAACAACTGGCTTACATGATAGAAGGGATCGAGACGGATACTATTCTGTTTTAGTCTGTTAAGAAGCCCAACTGTTCCTAAAGTTGGGCGACCGTAAGGACACAGCCCGACTTCCGGTCGGAAAAACGATTAATTACTCAGAATCACTGCAGTGTCATACACGATATGGTAACGCTGCTATATCGAACGCTACAATCAATGCTAGAATACGATGAGGTAATTTGGCGCACGTGGGTGAAGGGTGATGGCTGCAGGCAGTAATTTTGCATTTGAAATTACGGTCAAAACGCTGCGGATAGATAATTGACAGCCTATAGAAAGTTAGAAACTCGTCATCGCTCTATCCAGTAGTACCTTTGCCGGCTTTTTACGACGCACCGCTTAGCTACAATACATGCTTTACAAACGACAAGCAGACGACATATCGTACCCGAGCTAACACACACATGAGACCGGCATTTTCTGTAGCAGATGACTGGGAAGTTGGGAACTGTACGTGGGCTATGTTTGTGCTCATAAGCGACTATGCGGTATTGACGAATACCAAAATAGCAACCAGTCAGTACCCAAGAATAAGAAAAATCGATGAAATAAATGGCATAAACATTCTAATAATAATACAGTAAGTCGTACGGGACGTTTTTCTGTAGCTGTGGTACAGTACAAAATGTCTGGAAATGCTGGGATGGATCAGTTGATCCCGATCGTGAACAAACTACAGGATGCATTTGCTTCGCTTGGAGTTCCCCTGACGCTGGATTTGCCGCAAATTGCTGTCGTTGGCAGCCAGAGCGCTGGCAAAAGCAGCGTGCTTGAGAATTTCGTTGGGCGGTAAGTATTTTGACGTGTCATATCGCGCCACGCCAGAAAAGTCACTGCTTGGATCGAGTAAAAACTGTCTAAACGTTTATTCATTGATGCATTTTTTTTCCGGTAAACATGCAGTTTAACGGCCTAAACAAAATACACAGTCAACTTACTGCCTATACGGGCCAAAGTGTGCATGCGGTCAGTTAACCCTAACACTAATCCTAACTCTAACCCTAACTCTAAACCTAAGCCTAACACTAAGCTTCGCCTGTATATAGGCGGTAAGTTGACTGTGTATTTTGTTTAGGCCGCTAAACTGCATGTTTACCTTCTTTCCAATGATTATATTTACTGTGCGTGAGCAGTCCGTATGCAGTCACAAAGTGTTATTTACCGTGCGCAAATTGCATACGCTACGATGGCATATTTTTAATCAACTTCTTCTGCAGCACTAGGCAAAATTAAGAGTGCAGTTTAGCTTTTGGCTTATTTGGTAATAATCAACCGCAGTTTAACTAAAGGATGCATATTTTTAATAACTTTTGGGGTCACTTAGAGATGTCACATGGCTTGGTTTGTAGCTGATATTCAGCTTCGATTAATGTCGACCTTTACTAGAAAAAACCGCTGCCAAGAATTCATACCAAGGTGTCTGTCCTTAGATGACGTAATGCCACCCAAGATGTCATCCAATCCACTTCAGAAGTTCAGACCGTGTGCAGTCATGAAAGTTAACCATGACTTCAATGGATCGCGCATGGTCTATAACATTTTCGAGCGACATCGGACTGTGAATGCGCATGGTCAATAACACCATGCTCTTCTTTCATAGATGTTTATTGATTTTTGGGTAAACTTGCAGTTAAGGCTACAGTTTAGGCTTCTAAAATGATAAAAGACTGTTTACACTATATACAGCTGTTATTTTAGGGATCTCTAACTCTTTATTCTAACTGTATTGCTATACACTGGTTAACAATGATATTACGAGAAATTAATGTAAGTATCACTGATAGTTTTTCAGCCTAAATCGCATTACTGATCGTTGCACCTGATGGCAAGATTGTTCTACCAATGTAACATGCATGTTTGATTAACATACTATAAATGGCCAGCACTGAAGCAATATCAAAAACCACTGTTCTTATACTTTGATGTCACGATGTATATTATGTCTCAAAAAGCACAAAATATGCTTAAAATCTGGAGACCTGAAGTACAGATGCGACAGAATGTTGAAGCCTGGCAATCAACGTATGTCAGCATCTGATTTTGGCAAAAAATTTTTGTCAACAATGTACCATTTATTGGCAATCAAAGTGCAAAATTTCACTTAAATCTGATAAAGCAAACAATAGTTACAGTGACTTCTGTGAGGTCACCCTAAAATGTCTGTCTGACATCATCCACAAAGATTTGAAAACTGAAGTGTTTGGCGGATTTAACTGAAATTTGGCATTTTAATTGCCAATGAATGGCACATTGTTGACGAAAAATTTTGCCAGAATCACACGTTCTTTGTTGGAGTTACACAAATTCACTATAACAGAATTGTTTACTTGTGTAACGGCATACTGGTAACAGAGCTATTTTGTTATCGATATTCAACAATTAATAACTTTGTTTAGAAATTATATTTTTTTACAAAATTTGGTGATTGTTTGAGCAATTTGTTAGAAATTAAGTGTACGAAAATTAATTCAGATTCGTTAAGATTTGACTTTTATTGTACGATGTCTAGGTGGTTACTTTTTTTCTGGCCACAATGTAGTAACTCTATTAGTAGCTGCAGCTGTTTGATAATGATAAATTTGATCTGATTTGTTTGATGAGAGTTGTATTGTGTTGATGACAGAGATTTTTTGCCACGAGGATCTGGTATTGTAACTCGCCGACCACTTGTGCTACAGCTGATTAATGCAAAACAAGGTTTGATTTTATTACATTGTCATTACCAATATTGCATATAATTTATTCATTGTCTGTTTTTCCTGATAGTTTTTTAATGATTGTAACTGAAAACACGGTAAGTTTGGTTAGTTCAGTAATTTGTGGTATTGTGTACTGTGTAATAACTTTAGGTTGGTTTTGTCTTGTGTGGTATTGTGATTAGAATATGCTGAATTTTTACACTGCAAGGGCCGCATTTTCACTGACTTCGAGCTTGTGAGAAAGGAAATCGAAGATGACACCGATCGTATTACTGGTCAAAACAAAGGAATATCAAATATTCCAATCAACCTCCGAGTTTACTCTCCGCATGGTTTGTTTACAGCTTTTTGTTGTCATATAAATTTAATATGCAGTTAAAAAATCTAGGTTTACTTTAAAAAGACCTAACTCAGTGGGTGTTATTGGGTTATGTTGTTTGGGGATAAACCGATTGTTAAGTGGCCAACTTGATGTGTTTTGTGGTTTTCATGAGTTTTGATTTTGAATGAGCACTGCCAGATACTGTCCACATCAGTGTCCAAAAATTTGCAAATTCATCTAAGAAGTTTCATTATTTGTCGAAGAAGAAACTAAACTTTGATTAAGTTCAGATGAGAGTTTTAGGGGGTGTTTTTAGGTGGGTTTACTCATTGTTTATTGGGTATGTTTCTGAGTGTCTCAGCCCCTGAGTTAATATGTTTAACTACTGAAAGTCTTCCAGTTTTTGCAGTTTAATCAATGGTGCATTGCAATTGCATACCTTTTGATAAGCCATTAAAACTATTCTTTTCAGTTAATGGTGCTTAAGTGTACTTTCAAATCACATATGTAAAGGACTTTTTTAAAGTTTTGATACTACATTAACAATAAATTGTTTGAAATGTTGAACAGGTTTTATATCAAGTACCCACATATCAAGTGCCAAAATTAACAGTTGATTAGTCATCAACACATCATATTTAAAAATACGCAGCTACAAAATACCAGTTGATGACATAATTGATAGTTGTTTAGTTACGTTAAGATGAACAATATAAGTTGTTTTAGATCAATCTCAGTAGCATCGTGATTTGATGTGAACCACAATTAATGGTACATGCGAGTACTTGTCAACATCCAAACTGTATTCTGTAGTAAGGTGATGGAAGCTGCCTATGTATACCCTTGTTGTTTATGGCTTGAATATGAAGTGGACACATAGGCATTTAGACTGATAAGTTTTTATGCACGAAAGCAGCTACTGCTTTCAGCACATCTTAGCTATCGCAATTCTGTCCGTTTGTTCGTCTGTCTGTCTATCCATCTGTCTGTCACATTGGTGGATCAGTCAAAAGCGGTGCAAGCTAGAATCACCAAATCTTCACCGTCGGCAGCTGCCTGGAAGACAGGAACCATAAAGCTTTTCCGTAAATTCAAAGGGGGTCACCCGAACGAGGGTGCTAAATGATAGGGGGTGGGCAAAATGTGCGATTTTTGGCCAATAAGTCGCTGTATCTCAGTAACAGTGCGAGATAGGGCCTATGTTATTGTTAATCACTAATAGGAAATCGTACACTGGCTCTCGATTGGCACCGAATTCAGTGACCTTGAATGACCTTGAACACCAAAATAGGAGGTTTTATGAATTTTTTTGGCGATTTCGGGCTGCGACACAAGTCTGTATCATTCACAAGGAGGAGCCACGGAACTATTGTTATGTGCACTTTGGCATGACTGTAATAAAGGTGTTATATTTTATCCCAAATTCTCTCAGATCTAACTCAAACAGCGATAGAAATTTTTGTTGTACGATTTCATTGTATTGTGTGCGCAATAATTTGTTATTTAGTACATTTCTGATGAGCAGTATTTGGTGAAACGGCTTGTATATCTTATAGCGTAATTTGTGACATTTTGTTCGATGGTGCTGCCACCTCAGGAATTGGTTTACAATGCCCAGCACTAACTAACGCTGATTGATTGCATTGATTGACTTGTTATATTTTTATGCGCAAAAGCAGCTACTGCTTTCATCGCATCTTAGCCATCACAATTCTGCCTGTCCGTCTGTCTGTCTCTCCGTCTGTCCATCCATCCATCACACGGGTGGAACGAGATAGGGCCTAGGTTACTATTAATCACTAATAGGAAGTCGTACACTGGCTCTCGATTGGCACCGAATTCAATGACCTTGAATGACCTTGAACGCCAAAATAGGGGGTTTTATGAATTTTTTTGGCGATTTCGGGCTGCGACACAAGTCTATATCATTCACAAGGTGGCATCATGCTACTATCATTATGAGATCCAGATACAGAATTTTGTATTTGGATATTAACTTAGCGTGAACACCCCAATTTTAGTTAAACTACTGAACTAGAACTGCTATAGGCTTTCGTGCATCTCATGAGCATTAGCTCAAATTTCTTGTGTTCTTAGGCTATCTCATTGTAGTATCATGGTTACTGTAGTTGGTTTTATGCCCATCTGTTGCAGTGCTAAACTTGACGCTGATAGATCTACCTGGCATGACGAAGGTCCCGGTAGGTGATCAGCCAGCAGACATTGAAATACAGATTCGCACCATGCTTCTGGAGTTCATTAGCAAAGAAAACTGCTTGATATTGGCCATCTCACCAGCCAATTCTGATCTTGCAAATTCCGATGCACTGAAAATATCCAAAGAAGTTGATCCCCAAGGTATCATGTTGTTATCTTTTGTATTCAGTCAGTCAGTCATATTTAAATAGTGCCACATGTTGCAAAAGTATCAGATCTTATGCTGTCAACAATCATGCTTGTATTTGACACGTCATAAAAATAGATGATAAACTTGTAAGATTGCTTAGTTTATATATGGTGCATGAAGTCTCAGTTTTAGTGGGTTGCAGAAAGATGGTTATGGTTAGCTATCTGCTAATGCTGTTTCTGCATGTTTGATAATTTACGGACAGTTAATGTGCTAGTGTCAAATGCATTGTGGATACGAGATGTCATTTTATGTCACCACCACATGGTTCTGTCATGCTCTAGTAGTGAACACATTTCACCTGATCAGTGCCTTGATGGATGACTGACTATTTTTAGATAGGTAAACCATTTCGGTATATAACCAGCCACGCACTTCAGCTCAGCCTGGCCATCCCTCTGTGGTTACTTTTTGGTGCATTGAGTGCCAACAAAAGCTCATTCATAAACAGGCACACTGCGCAATGCACTAGTCTCATATCCGTGGTCTTGCAGTGTAAACTGGCGTTTGGCTGAGGGCTGAGAAAATGTAGATTAGCACTGCTGTATGGCTCCAGACGGATTTTTCTTGTCTGTTTTTATGTGAAGTATTTAATGTCTGTTAAGGTTTGCGCACCATCGGTGTTATCACAAAGCTGGATTTGATGGACGAAGGAACTGATGCACGTGACATTCTGGAAAACCGAATTCTGCCGCTGAGAAGAGGTTACTGATGCTGAACTTGATGCTGGCAGGGGCCTAATTACTTGTTGTTTGACCTAGGGTCATGATGAAACAATTTTAACGCACGAAAGTAGCTACACTGGTTTAGCGCTTCTTAGCCATTGCAATTTTGTCTGTCCATCTGTCACACGGGTGGATCAGTCAGAAATGGTGCAAGCTAGGATCACCAAATCTTTACCGTCGGCTGCCTGGAAGACTCTAGTTTTAGTAACCGTAAAGCTTTTTCGTACATTCGGAGGGGGTCACCCTGAACAAGGGTGCTAAATGAGAGCGAGGTGGGCAAAATTTCCGATTTTTGGCCAATAAGTCGCTGCATCTCAATAACGGTGCGAGATAGGCCCTAGGTTACTATTAATCACTAATAGGAAGTCGTACACTGGTTCTTGATTGCTACCAAATTCAATGACCTTGGATGACTTTGAATGCTAAAATAGGTGTTTTTGTGGATTTTTTGGCGATTTCAGGCTTCGAGACACATTTCAAGAGCGAACTGCGCCGAAATCAATTGAGATAGACATGGAGAAGCTCCATATGAAATTTTCGGCATTGAACATAGATTTCGATGGTCCAAGTCTCGATTTTCTAGGTTCAAGGAAATCTGCACAGTAGGGCATCAAAGAGCAGTACTCCCGTAAGTCGTTATTTTTGCCATTGTTGGCCAGTCTTTCGTGAAAACGGTTGCAGATAGGCATGGGCATGGTGCCTATCACAACAAGCACTAGTGACGAGCTTCTCAGTCGTATCAACGTCGATGACTTTGAAAGACCCTGAACTTTCACAGTAAGAGGTTTTTATTAATTTTTATGATCTTCGGCTGCAGCGCACACTCTAAGCATGAACTAAGACGAAATGGCTGGAGATAGTCTGACAGTTTGCGAACAGGAACTGCTATAGGCTCTCACGTATCTCGTGAGCATTAGCTCAAATTTCTTGTTTTCCAGAAGTAACATATTGTGTTGTATATTTTTAATTTGATGATGGATGACATTCATTCACATTCTCTTTTGACTTTTCACTTGTTTGTCATTAAGGATATGGATTGATACATACTATCGGGTGTGAGAGTTGGTTATATTGATTTTTGTGTAAATTGTTCTGAAACTGTGGAATGTGTTAACTTTTGTTTTTGAAAAATGGAACTAGCATTTACCGCCCTTGTTTATGGTGACCCTCTTCGAATTTATGTAAAAGCTTTATGGTTCCTGAAACTAGAGTCTTTCAGGCAGTCGACGGTGAAGATTTGGTGATCCTATCTTGCACCGTTTTTGACTGATCCACCCGAGTGACAGACGGACAGACAGAATTACGATGGCTAAGACACCCGTAAAAACGAAGGTACTCCTTATCGCAAAATCTAGAATTAAGTTAATTGGGCTGTTCATTGTATTTCCTGTGTTGTCTGTACAGTGCAGTACAGATGCCAGTTTCATTTTTGCTTGCTAATTATTTTGAATGTGGATGTCTTTATTTAGCGAGTCGTTTTTCAACTTTGGCACACATTTGTTACAGGCTATATTGGTGTAATCAATCGGAGTCAGAAAGATATTGAAGGTCATAAGGACATTCGATCTGCTATGGCTGCTGAGAGAAAATTCTTTCTGAGTCACCCATCATACCGGTAATTTGCAATTTTTCATGCATTTCAGGTTTGCTGTTGTTAATAACAGATCCATGAGTAAACTGGTGTATCTCTGGTCTTACCATAGGCTACAGCAGTTTTGTATGATTTCCATATAACGTTGCATGTTCATAAAACTTTTATTCATACATTCACATCGATTCGTTGTCACATCTGCGGGACTGTCACAACTTAGTGAAATTAACCGCAGTTGGTGTTAACTTGTATTGCAACCACAAGTACATGTAGGCTAATATTCAGTTTTGATGAACAAACCTTGCACCAGTGAATGTTCTGGAGACATAAAGTACACACAGCAGTTGAGATTATTTACTATTATCTACTATTGAGTTATTTACTCCAGAACTATGCCATGCTAGATTAAAGTGACAGCTAGTTTGTCAGTTTTCAAGTTTCAAGTGCAAATCTTGGTTGTATATTGCCCCCTAGATATAGAGAGCAATAGAGAGCATTATGATATTGATGACTGTCTGGAGGATAACAGGGAAGATTATTAGAACTGGCATTACCTTTACATATGCACATTTATAATTGACGCAGTCCTCACAGTTTTTGGTTTTTTTGTTTCGATATTTGCATTTTGTGTGTTTGGTTTTCTGTGAAGTTTAAATTTTGTGTTGCTGGAATGTGTTTGTGTGCATTTTGCCTGTAATGGCCATCCCCGAAATGACCTATTATGTGTCGGGTGGGACGTTAAACCCTACTCACTCACTCACTTTATCGTATATCAAATCATTTTGACCACTGTATTAACAACTGACTGAATGTCTGGCAGCAGTTCAAGTCAAGGTCAAGTTGCACAGACAGAATGATGTTTAAGTGAGTGCAGTCTGGCTGTAGCCCTGGTGTTGTTGAGAGTTTATATGTTGTGCTGTTATACAGGCATCTGGTGGACCGGATGGGAACACCATATTTGCAGCGAATTCTGAACCAGCAGCTGACGAACCACATTCGCAACACTCTGCCGAATCTGCGCAACAAGCTGCAGTCGCAGCTGCTGGCGATGGAAAAGGACGTCGACGAGTACCGCAACTTTCGTCCCGACGACCCAACGCGCAAAACCAAGGCTCTCATGCAGTACGACACTTTGCATTGAACAGATAATGTCAGTAATTAAGTAAGTAAGATAACTTGAAAGGTGCAAATATAATCATTGGTCACAATGTGCTGTGATGTCAAAACCGGAACAAAGATATCTTGTAGCAGTTGCTCGAACTGTTCAAAGTTGCTGTCGGCTTGCTCAAATGAACAGGTAGGCTGTTCCACAGTTTTGAGCTTGCGGCCACAAATACTGGTCTCTGTAGTTGCTGTAGGTTATTCTGATCACAATGTAAGTTGGTAGAATGCAGCTGATGATAACCTTCGTCAGAGAGTTTGGCATGACAGTATATTCTAGTATATATGCTGTGTCACTGTAGATGAAATGGAGTTAAATTGACGAAAAGGGACTGAGTCAGTACAAAACAAATAGCATGTATTCAGTTGTATGTAGTGGTTTATCTTTCTTTCTTCAGTGCTTTGATTCCACTGTATTTGTTGCAAGTTTACTTCAGTTCAGTTAAACAAAACATGAAGGATATGTGTGGTGAATGTTGATGAATGATGATGTGATGATAAACATGTCATTTATGATTATTATCCTGATAACTGGTTATTATGAAAGAATAAATTCAACAAGCCAGACGAAGAATATTTGTTTGCCATTATGTTCACTGCTCAACTGTTAGATCTTGAACTACACTGTGTCCCAAAAAAGCTTCCCCAACATTTTCGACTGTAACTTGGAAACCAATTATTGGATTTTGATAATTTTTGGTCCGAATATTTTTGACACAACTTGCCATCAAATGACCATTTATTTTCCCACCTCACCCAATGTATGCTTCTGCACTACCTAGGAAAAGCAGATCAAGCGAAATATGTGTTGAAATAAACAGAAAACCTGAATAAACATTCCTGACATTATCGATCGTAACTTGAATAAAGATTAGCAGATTTTAATAATTTTTGGCAGAAATATTTCTGACGCAACTGGCTATTAAATAAGTGTTTTAGTTTTCACCTCACCCAACGTCTGCTTTTGCGCTACTTGGGGAAAGCAGACCAAGGCAAGCATAATACATGTTAAAATGAATGAAAAAAATGACTGTGTTCGGTGTTCGCATAGTGGGTTAACACTTGAAACAATTTTACTGCAGGCAGTTAAAAAAATGGACAACTGGATGAAATGTCAGCCAAAGTGTCAGAAATGTAAACAAAATGTGTCTTTACACGTTGTGTTAATTAAGCAATCATGTCACATTGGATAAACAAGAAATTTGAGCTAATGCTCACAAGACAGGCGAAAGCCTATAGCAGTTCTGTTTCAGTAGTTTAGCTGAAAATTGAGGTGTTCACGCTAAGTTAATATACAATTATGAATTTCGACGCGCCACCTTGTGAATGATATTGACTTGTGTCTCAGCTCAAAATCGCCAGAAAATCCATAACACCCTTTATTTTGGCGTTCAGGGTCATTCAAGGTCATTGAATTCAGCACCAATCGAGAGCCAGTGATTTAGTGATTCATAGTAACCTAAGCCCTATCTCGCACTGTTACTGAGATACAGCGACTTATTGGCCAAAAATCGCAAAGCATCCTCATTCAGGGTGACCCCCTTCGAATTTAGGGAAAAGCTTTACGGTTCCTGAAACTAGAGTCTTCCAGGCAGCCGACGGTGAAGATTTGGTCATCCTAGCTTAGACCGTTTTTGACTGATCCACCCGTGTGACAGACGTACGGATGGACGGACAGAATTGCAATGGCTAAGATGCGCTGAAAGCAGTAGCTGCTTTCGCGTGTAAAAAGTGATATTTTGCTGGTTATGTTTTTCCTGGGTAGTGCAGAAACAAATGTTGGGTGACGTGGGAAACCAAATGGTCGTTTGATGGCAAGTTGTGTCAAGAATATTCGTACCAAAAATTATCAAAATTGGATAATTGGTTTTCAAGTTACAGTCGAAAATGTCGGGGATGCTTTTTTGGGACACTACATTGGCTTACCACCACTAGTTCAGTGAATTAACATGTTTGTTTGTACACTTGCAGAATGGTGACAACCTTTGGGCAGGATCTGGAAAAGACCATCGAAGGTGCCGGCTCTGAGATCAGTACGAAAGAATTGTCGGGAGGTGCAAAAATCAATCGCATATTTCATGAGCGCTTTCCCTTTGAACTTGTTAAGGTAATTATCTAATATTATTCTGTTTATATACAGTTGCATCCAATGATTAGCTTTTGGTCTGCTCGGAAACGATAGCTTTCGAAATGGGCCTATGTTTTGCTCAAGTTTATTTTCTTTTTGTTTTCCTCACGAGATTTCTGAGCTCCATTGGCCGGAACGGATGAAGATATTCAAAATCGGTCAAGTACTTGATCTGCCGCAATTCCTCCGGCATTTGGCGAAAAAAGTCTGGTGAATTTTTGTCCAGTAATTACGGAGATCTCGATGTGGAATCATACCCACCCAAATTGACTTTTTCAAAAGCCCAAATTTTGGCCCTTAAGGGCTGCTGCATCCCCAAATATTTACACATGCTAGAGAATGTCCAAGTCTTGCTAATGCACTCTCCACCGGGGATGGGGGTCCCCTTACAATTTTTTCTAAGGGGCATCAAAAATTGGCTTAAAATGTAGTAAATAAGCGCTTATAACTTCAGAGTTAGGGTGTGTAGCCCAACAAAACTTTGGCACTTGACGTGCTGTTATCTAGGCATGATAAATTGTGTTTCGGGCACCACCCTTTTAAAATTGGGGGGCAAAAAACATCCAAAATTCAGCGCGATTTAGGAAAACCTTTGACTTTGAGCGCAAATGTCTTTGAAACGAATGAAGATATTGACAAGCTGTAAATGGTTCTAACAAGAACTATCTCTCCATCATTGAACAAAAAATTTGTGAATTTTGGTCCACTAACAAAAAAGTTATAATTGCTCAACTGCTCATGTTGACTCACCTTAAGTTGACAATGCGCATTCTGCGTATGCCGATGCATTTGAGTTCGGGCCACGTGACTTTGCTGCAGGGGAAATTTCACCCCCACCCTTGAATTTCCCCCATTCGGACTTAGGGCGCTGGGCGGACTCACGTTGGGCTTTGCCCCAAATTTCTAGTTTACTTATGTCTTTGTGTGCTTTCGTATCATATTTGATTTTGCAATTTTTGGTTTTTTAAAATTTTTTGGCCGTGATCAGAGTGTAAGTGTAATGAGATGCAAAAGAGGCAATCTTTTTGCTTTGTGAAAAGGTGTTATTTAAGGTTGTCGTGTAATTCCGTGTAATAGATTGAGTTTGATGAGAAGGAGCTCAGGAAGGAAATTACTTATGCAATCAAGAATATTCATGGTATCAGGTCAGTAATATAACTGTAATAATTTGTTATTGAATAATTTAAAATTAATGTTTCATTAATATTAATGATTTGTTATAGTTGTAATTTTCGTGATCTTGCTTATAGTGCTGCAGTCATGGTAGCATTTTTGATTTACGCTTTTTCATTCTAGAGGTTTACTATGCCCAGTAACTTGGCTTTTAATTTGTGTTTTGCTGTTAGTTCCGGCATTTTGCCTACTCCATTATGGGAGTGGGGTAATTACCATATTAATATTATGGCCAAGAAGATGGAAAAAATTGTATCAAAGATTATTAGCCAGAAATGTTTTTGCAGCATAAACATTTTTGTCTATTGCTACACATTTCTGTATAGTGTGTCTCTGTCCATCGTCTGTCGCATTTGTTTGCCCTGCTCAAATCGTTTGATGGATTCAGATGCCATTTGGCAGGTATGCTTGTGCGGTCCAGTGACACCTTGTGTGACAGATAGAGGTTGCTGGCCCTGCATGGGGAGTGGCGATTTGGAGGCTTGAACTCCCGGCCAAAACATATATGAAGTTGCAAATTGCCGCAGACATCGGGCGAATAGAAATGACAAGCTATTATGCTTCTTACCAAATTATAAATTCCTTTGGTGCTTATTTGGTAATTATGGCAAATGTCTGATGTGCATATGTATGTCAGCTTTAAAGCATCATGTTTCGTACTGTTCAGGACTGGCTTGTTTACTCCGGATATGGCATTTGAGACAATTGTGAAGAAGCAGATTGAGAAGTTGAAGCAGCCTTCATTGAAATGTGTCGACATGGTCGTGATGGAACTGACAAACGTTGTACGCTCGCTCACTGAAAACGTTAGTCATCTCGACATTGTATGCTAGATTGGACTGCTTATTACAGCTGTACTGTTGGTGCGTCAGTCATTCAGACAGTTATGCAATCAGTCAGATTTGTTCAAAGAATGTGGTGGCACAAATGCTTGGCTGTAGCTGGTTACCATAACCCAGTTACAGTTAAAGGAGTCACAAGGTTAACAAAAATACGTGACAGAAAAAAATCAAAATTAAAATCAAAAGTGCAGTTGTGTAGGTAAAAATACGGAATGTAGCTGTCCATATCTGTTGTTTATTGCTGGTGAACAGATGGCACGTTTTCCCGCACTCCGTGAAGAAACGGAGCGTATTGTTAATACACGTATCCGAGAACGCGAACAGAAAGCAAAGGACCAACTCATTCTGCTGGTTGATGTCCAGCTGTCCTACATGAATACAAACCATGAGGATTTTATCGGATTTGCCAAGTTAGTTTTGTATCTTGCTTTTGATTGTGTGGTTTTTTGTTAGCTCTGATGAGAAAGTTTATGCATGTTTGATGTAGAATGTAATCATGTCTATGCAAGACTTTGTTATTTAAACTTCTTCAGTCAACCTGATAAAGCTAGCCCATCTGTATCTATGTCTATCTATCCATTTTTAAACAGTTGGTTTAATTCAAGTGAAATTTGGCATGTAGGTAAAGGCCAGTGAGTGATTGACGACAGTGTGCCACATGACCCGATGCCTGGTCACAGTCAAGGTTACAGGACTTTGAAAGTTTGAAATTTTTTTCATTTTTAAGTCTGTTTTTGTCATCATTTATAATGCAGTGTCAAACAGCTTGAAACAGTTGATAACAGTGTCTTAATTTGATTCGGCTGCATTTTGATATTTATCTGTTTTTGTATCGTGTTACTAATTTTTGGCTTGTTGATTTTAGTGCTCAGCAGAGTTCTGAAAACACCAGCAAGAGGAAACTGGGCAATCAGGTCGGTATATAGTCTATGTATTTTTGTCTTTATTACTGTCTTTATTTGACATTTCTTGCTTTTGAATTTTACTCACCTCTGAAGCTCTGCATACACCGCTATGCATATAAATGTACAAAACATTAGTTTATACACTTGTTAATGGCAACATTTAAGGACTTGCACATCAAAAACAGCAAAAATTACAAAAGGCGATATTGCCCGCATCACACTGACTGTGGCAACGGGGGTCGGTCGGGGGAAAATGCAATTGGCAGCATTCGATGGCCCATCCCCGAAAACCCCCCTATAGGTGCAAAAATCTCCTACGCAAGCCGAGTTATAGCCCATTTTGTCTCAAATTTCGTTGCCATGGCAACGGGGGTCGATCGGGGAAAAATGCAATTGGCAGCATTCGATGGCCCATCCCCGAAAACCCCCCTATAGGCGCAAAAATCTCTTATACAATCCGCGTTATAGCCAATTTTGTCCCAAATCTCGTTGCCAT
>Ga0209367_1007114_pt1 | contig 15443 bp, 14 predicted proteins | sample WorMetLIZISLAND2_FD_187412 | JGI IMG/M metagenome (GOLD analysis project Ga0209367, IMG submission 187412) | Marine gutless worms symbiont microbial communities from Max Planck institute for Marine Microbiology, Germany - Olavius geniculatus... ... | reverse complement strand
AAAATATATAGGGTTGTTAACTCACAGGAGGATATTGAAAGTTTACGTAATGATTTGAAGAATTTAGTAAAATGGTCAGTAGACTGGCAGATGCTATTTAACACTGACAAATGTAAGATTATTCACATTGGACATAGCAACTGTCATGCTGACTACTATATGAGTGGCAATAAATTGGAAACAGTAGATGAAGAAAAAGATTTGGGAGTAATTGTGAGTAAAGATTTGAAGTGAAATAAACAGTGTAATCATGCAGTTAAAAAAGCTAATAGGATGCTTGGGTAATAAAAAGAAATTTTACCGATAGGTCTAAGGAAATTATTATGCCTTTGTATAAAAGTCTTGTAAGACCGCATTTAGAGTATTATGTTCCAATATGGAGCCCGCATTATCAGAAGGACATTGAGTTAGTCGAGGGTGTTCAACGCCGAGCAACTAAATTGATTGACGACGTAAGAAATTTACATTACGAAGAACGTATTAAAAAATTAAATTTAATGACATTAGAAACAAGAAGGCATAGAAGTGATTTAATAGAAACATTTAAAATTATTAATGATTGTTATAATTTGAAATCAGATTTATTTTTTACATATGATGAAGGTCTAAGAAGAGGTCATTCTAAGAAACTATATAAAAAACGCAGTAGACTGGATTTGAGAAAATATGTATTTAGCAACAGAGTAATTGATCACTGGAATGCACTGTCTGACGTGTGTGTAACCAGTAATACAATAAATCAATTTAAAAATTGTTTGAAACGGGAATTGCAACCGGAAACACACAGTTAATCTTCGTTATTAGGATAGTAAGCGTTATATGGCTTTTGCCTGTGTTTACTTAGGCCACCAGTAGTTCTGGTGGCTTCAGTGAATTCGGTGAAGACGTTCAATGGGTACAACAAACAGAAACAAAATGGCGCCCATGACCGGAAGTAAACAGCTTCATCGTACGACCTATCTAATAACGAAGTAACACCGGCCTTGGTATGGGTAATGTCACTGCATGTTTTCCACTCATTTTTTCTGTCAAATGTAAATGTGCTAGATGATTAACCTTAGTTACTATTATCATCTTATTTTAAAAATGAAAACATAAACAAATGTTTACTACGCTACAAAACAACACAATGATGCCAAAAATTACGTCAAACAGCAATCTCACGTAGCACATCGATACAACAAAGAAAACATCACAACTTAAACTAAAACTCGACTTTCACTGACAACAACAGTGAACTCAGTAAAGACAGTGAAAGACCTCAGCATTTACAGTTAGCACTTTGCAAAGAAATACGCTCAAGCTGTGCAGACAAACAGTAGATGAGATCACCTGTTGAGCACCACTAGTGTCTGGTGTCTGTAATAAACTGTCCAACCATCGTCGACCAGGGTCTGCACTAAATTCCTGCACATTGCATAAATATACAGAGTGCGGCAAACAAGGCAAAACTCCTGACTTCATGCTGCAATAACTTCCGTAAATGTACATCAATTTTAACCATTTTTTTCACTGTTCCAACAAGAAATCCATAACGTATAAAAGCAAAAATGATGCCAGACACCTCACCTTTATTATGTAATTAACCTACCCAGCAAAACACGCACCATTCCCGTAATTGATGGTAGACGGCTATATTGATGTTGGTGGTTCATCAACAACCACAGAACAAAAAGCGTAAAACCATTAAAAGTTTAAAACAGACAGCTTTACGTATAAACACAATATGATGTAACAGCGTCAATATGCAGTGTTTTAAAGTTTTGTGATGTAACAGCGTCATCACAAAACTTTAAAACACTGCATACTGGAAAATGTAGCATCAATTCTGAGAGTGATGTGGGTTTTGCTAGAGAGGGTGATTACATAATATTAATACAGTTTAGGTGTATTGCAAAATTAAAACAAGGGTTCCACTTTTTGCACCACCCTGTACATCAGTATGCAAACACTGAAAGGTTAAAGCTTGTGCATGGCTCTTTATGGAAAACTATTGCTGTCGAGCGACTAATTTACTCTTTACACAACAGACACAGCCACAACAGTAATATTTGCAATTAGTTCTTAACCTCTCACACAGCCATGCAACATCCACACCAATGAGTCAGCTTAAGGCCAAAACCTACTACTGCGACCCGACCAGACCCGACCCGACCCGACCAGACCAGACTTTGTCGCAGACCCGGGTCGCCAACAAAGTCTGGTCGCAGACAAGTCTGCAACTAGTCCCAGACAAGTCTGCGACCAGTGTCACATGATGTTGATCTGACCTTGAAAACGTGGAAAACTACGAAAAGTTGACCTATTTGATGTTAGATGGCGGACAGGATTGATGAAAACAGCGTAATAAGGCAAAGGTATAAGGTAAAGGTGTCAATTTGTATAGCGCATCTCGCGTACAACGCTTCCAATGCGCTTTTCGTCACTAACCCGAGCCGCCAGCCACACTGCCACCAAGTGCAGCCTGCAGACACAGGCTGGCGCAGCGGCCAGCTAGGCAACCCCAGTCAGCTGTACCAAGATCCCACCTTCCGTAACCCATATAAATGAGTTACTACTCATTTTACCGTCCCACGGAAAGTAGAAGGCTGAGTCGACCTAGCTGTCAGGCTACGCACCGAGATGGTTTACCTGCCCGCAGGCAGTCACCCACCGCAGTACTAACCGGGCCCGGCGTAGAGTAACTTCGTTTCAGCCGAAACGCATTAGCAACTACGCCACGCCACCAATACTTGCGTAATACTTGCATGCAGTGCATTACTTGCAGCCAGTGCTTGAATAGGCATTTTGTTATGTGCGAAATGTAAAGATTCGTCTTGGGTAAAACAGCATATACGCAAGCGACAGAAGTATGGAGTCTTTTACACCTTTTTAGCGGAGCTTGCAGAAAAAGAAGTGCTAAAATGTATGCAGTACTTTTACTGTGCTGACGAATGGACATACACACGTTTGAAAAATTGCTGCCGTATGTTCAGCCACTAATTCAACGTTGATCAACGAAATTCGGGTAAATGTCTTAACGGCATTGTTATGTTTAGAGTATTGCTGTAGCTAGGTTTTGGGAGGCCCTTGTGCACAGCTTGATTGGTGGGCCCCTAACTGAAACAACAAAAATATGCGTAAGCCGAAATGAACACAAGATTTGGTGGAACATATTTTGAAGGCACTAATATGGAAATGTCAGTGTTGTAGTAGCAGCTTTAAATGTAACGTTAATATATTTTTTATGGTTTTATGTTTTTATGTTATATTAATGTCCTATTCGTGTTTGGTTGGGTCGTTCCTAAATTCCACTACTGCGACCCGACCAGACCCGACCAGACTTGTCTGCAACCCGACAAAAAAATCCGTACATGTCGAGATTGAACCGACCAGGTCTGCGACCCAAAAAAAGCCGGAAAAATCGGCGACCAGACCAGACAAGTCGGCAACCCGACCAGACTTTGTCGCAGACCCAGGTCGCCGACAAAGTCTGGTCTGGTCGCAGTAGTGGGTTTTAGCCTTTATCAAGCCAGACTGATGATCGTGTAAACCATTATTACTGTCCTTGGTGATGTGGACAGTACTGTTCTCAGCATAATCTTGTTTTTTTGTTTGTTTTTTTTCTGTCACATCTCCGCTGCACTTGGCTTGATCAAACTTTGCATGAACATGTACCTTGACAATCACAAAAAGCTATTGAATTTCAAGATCATAGGTAAAAGATCAAGGTCAGAGAACCAGATTATCAGATACTTAACCATCCCAACGTGGGGACTTGCTGCTGGCAGGCTAGCCCAGCTAGGCTGATTGGCAGATGGTGACGTCACCGCTATAAATATCACAGCATGGCATGATGGCTACCGTGGACAGCCTTAGCCTTGTGTGAGGCTCGACAATCTAGTAAAACATCAATGCAGTAAATATGTAGTGAACAATGTAAGAAATCAATAAAAAGCAAACAAAAGCAGATACCGAATCAGTGTCCGGTGAACAGTGATCAATGCGTTTATGAGACGTGTTGATGTCACCCAGAATAATGACATGTCTGCAATCACGCCAGACAAACATCGAACAATCTGCATGACAGCAGTTTATCATACAGTTGCTAATGTTAAGAGTTGCAGCATATCTTTACTATTATTATCTTACAATACATAGCTTGATAGTGTAAATGTTAATTTTGTTACTTTTGCAATGACGGACATATAAACCATGTCGGTATGGTATATCGACCGTTGAGTGGTAAAAGTGCATAAATGGCATTTCTAGTTTTGAGAAAAACGACTTTGAAAGTTTTCATACAAATCACACTGTTACTATCTACTGGTAGGTATACTATTATTTTAGCGCTTTTGTTTGTTGGTTAGCACAGACATTTAGTTTGTACAGAAATAAACTGCTTTTTTGACAGTTATTTGAAATTAGCACAGTTTTTTTGCAAAGCGTGTCGATGTTATGTGAATTTTGTCATTTATGCACTTCTTTGAGTGCGCATTAATCGTAGCTTCAGATACTTAATTTACTTATGCATTTTTTCCAGTGTGCATCGATCTCAGCTCAGAGTTAGTTCACTTATGCACTTTTTTAGTTAGTTATCAACTTTTACTCCCCGATATCGGAGCTAATTCATTTATGCATAAACTTCGAATGCTTACATCTCAGCAACGGTTTCAAGTATCACGTTTTTAGTTTTACCACTAGATTCTATGCATTTTTCTGCACACGGTAGTATCAAAAACTGCAAAAAGTGCATTTATGCATTTTTACCACTCAACAGACGATATAACCAACACCAAGGTCAACTCAGCCTTCCATCCCTTCAGAATGAGCAAATTGAGTACCAGGACTGTCTGGCTACCTTGGGTTGAAAGAGCATGTTCACCAGTGTCAGGTGACGGGTACTACTGTATGATCATATATAGCAGGTGATGCTCGGTAGCTTTGAGGCAGATTTCCCATGAGAAGCTACAGCTTCAAAACTGATTAAATTTTAAATTTTCATTGCCTTTGTCAGCGCTGCTAGATTAACACACATAAGCAGAATAAGCAGCTGCTGAGGGCTGCAAATTTTGGGGCCAGCAAATAAAATAAGATACCATTCAGTTTATGCTTACAAGCAGTAAAATGTCCACAGAAAACGTAAATGCAGCAACGTGAAAAAAAACTTTTTTTCAAGATCAAGACCAAGACTTTATATTTTGTGCTTAAGGCACCTAGAGATCAAGACCTTGGTCTAGAGCAGGGGTCTCAAACTCATTTGGGGGTGCGGGCCACACCGCAAGATATCACTCAGCCGGTGGGCCGCATTGTTTTTAGAGACGACAAAATGCAGTAAATGCAGTAATTAATAGGCCCCTACAAATGACAGAAGTTATTTTTACAGTATACACTGTAGTTAAGAACTTCAGATTTTTTCCCGTCTCCAACTAACTCTTACCACTGATTTGGCAGAAACCAGAGAGTCGACGTTAGTCTTGAAATCACGGGTGTTAGCCAATTGCAATGTTGCATTCAGACGTTTACTAGTGAGTCTTGATCACAAAGCAGATTTGTTATCTTCATTGATGAGAAGAACTGTTCACAAACGTACGTACAGCCAAACATCGCCATTAGGCTATTTCGGAGGCTGCAGAGGATAATTTTAGATACTTTTTTTCTGAACAAAAAATTGTAGAAATCAAGAACACCCATATCCATGTACTTCTGCTTCTGCTTGTCACACTTCGAATCCAATACCTCCATCTAGAATTCTTCGGAAACGCTTTCTGCGTTAACATCAAAAGGAGTGGCAAAGAGTGCAAACTGTGGTTTAAAATTATTGAACTCTCTAAAACATCGGTCGAACTCTGCAAGAAATCCAGAAATGACATCTGCATAATCTTTTAGATGCCGTGGCTTAGCTTCACTTAGGCCTACCACCTGAAGAGATGAGAAATGGTCCAACTTGCCAGCGCCAGCGTTGGTCGCTGCCAGCATCAACATGTGGCTCCACTAAACAGAACGCAAATAAGAAAAATAGTACTTTCACTGGGTTACTGAAAAAATGCTGTAAAATGAATAAAATGACTTATTATTATCCTAAATTTGTAGAACTTCAGATAATGTGTCGCGGGCCACAAATGCGGCCCGCAGGCTGCGAGTTTGAGACCCCTGGTTTAGAGGATGACAAACGTCTACTGCCTGTGTCTTACAGCATTTGTGACAGCTGCTAGATGAGTACATTAACTGACAACAATTCTAAGTGAAAACACATGCACTCTTAAACAAAGATCACAGGTTGGTTTTTAATAAAAATTAATTAATCATTAATTTTGGAGAAGATATCTATTGGAATTATTCTACCACTACCAGCTCCACCAAGTCCCAGCAGCATTGTGAATCCACAGGAAATAACAAGTAGCATTTTTCTGAAAAATGTCTCCAAACTTCCGAGATAAGAGATTACAGGCAAAATTTCAATGTTGCCCAAAATGGGATATTTTTTTTATCACAAAACACACGATTTTGGATGAAAATTATCCTTCCATGCTAAAATTTCAGGAGAGCCATTGTCCCCCTGCCCTCCCTTCTACTTCGCCACGTTGTCAACCTCACCTGCCAGTGTCTAGAATGGCTTCAGCTTGCAACTGCAGCAAGTGATAAAACTGCAGTTTATAGCGCAAGCGATCGGCGTTGCCTGCCTCTGCACGTGGACAATACACGTTGATGATAACAAGATTCCTGCTACCAGGCGCATCAGCTTTGCTATCTCTGCACACATTCCAACATAAAAAGTAGAGTCCTTCCGAAGCCACAAGGCCAGAACGTGGCGCTGACTTTTGTTTCCTTAGCCCTCAGCCAGACACCAGCTTGCACTGCCAGACCATAGTGAATCATGCAGAGTGCCTGTTTACTTCCCAGCTTGTTGCTGGTACTCAATGTGCCTATCAATAAAGGGATGGCCAGGCTAAGTTTACCTAGGTGGCGGATTACTTGAAAAAATGGTTTACCCATCGGCAGATGGTCACCCATCCAAGTGCTAACTGAACCCAGCATTGATAAACTTTGTCGATGCGACTAATGAAGACGTGCTACCCAGTATGAATTCATTTTCATTGTTGTAAATGAAACAGACAAACTACAACTTCTGAACTTCACAATGTAGTGTAGCAGCAGTATTAAGGTGAGGTGGGCAAAATGATAGTAATTCACATCGTTTATCTGTGACGTTACATGCCAAAAATTATTAAAATCTGCCAAAGTTCTACGAAGCCATTCGAAACTCAAAAGTGGCTCAATTTTTTAGATAAGTACTGTGTACCGTACCACAAGGTCAACTAATACTATACATTATTAACAGCCAGAATTACCAACACAAGCAGCACAGCCAGAACATTGTTTTTGAGGTGTACTCTAGAGGCCCAAAGGGTCAAAATTCACAATCAAAAAGCCAAGATCAGGGAATGAGTTTTGGAGTGGAAGCAGTGAGCTCAAAGGCCTGGCAGAGCACTAAAACTCCCAGTGTAGTTTTGCACTGAGCTGCAACAGCAAATGCACTTTGGACACATTCACTACCATAGAAAATGCACACATTGGCTGCAAATGTTGACTAGCTAAACCACATGCACAACCCAACCAGATCAAAACCTTGACATTAACTCACAAAGCTGCATTAGGGCTTTGAGAGGCCCTATGGCCAAATTTTTTTGAGGCCACATTACACATACAGTACAAATTACAATAAAATGTCCATCATGCAAGCATTCATCAAATGACCGAAATTCAAAAAATGACAATCTGCATACTTTATTGCCTGAAACCCCCTAATGCAACTAGGGGTCTGGTAGAACTGTAAGCTCCATCAGCGGGGTCTGGGGCAAAACCGTAGCAAAAATCAAATTTGAGGCATTTTTTGCTTTAAATGTGACATCTGGTGGCAACAATTTTCATTATTTTTCTGAGAGTCAATTGACAATATTTAGTGTAGCTTTGCATGGGGCCCATAAAACCACGAGGCCCTGGGCCATGGCCTAGCTGGCCTGTGCCTTAACCAGGCTCTGCTGACTCACAAGTACACACAGGAAAAACCAACGTTATCTGATGCTCGGTGATGACACAGCGACCCTCGCTGTCCAGTTTAGCAAGCTCATCAGCAGTAAAGTCACTGTCCATGTTAGTGCAACAACGAATGCGGCCATCCTGGACGGAAAGATGTTCAGTTGCAAGACCATCTTCAGCTTGGCATGGTGTTGCTGTGTCTCGAACAAATGTTGCTACACCTGAGATTGCAAAAACTGGACTGTCAAGTCTCATGCAAGTAACTGTCATGGCATGCTGTGATATTTATTTTATAGCAATGAAACCTAGTAGCAGTTAGTAGCACCAAGACCCTACGTCCGAAAATCCGGTCCTGTGACCTTGACCTCTGACATATGACTTTGAAATTCAACAGGGTTCTTGCAGTTGTCAAGGTACATGGTTTGGAAAAAATTTCATCAAGCCCAGCCCAGTGGTTCATCAGTTATCATGTTAAAAGAAAAACAGACAAGCAATATAGTCATCGCTACCATGGGGAGTAACAAAATTTTCAAGGTTTGCTCACTTTGAGGCTAAGTACTGACCAGTTGTTTCCATGGGCGGTAATGAAGTGGCACCATGTGCAAATTACATTTTGTGCATCCCAGCCGATTCTAAGATCAAGCAGTAACATGCATGCAATAAGCACCCAAAAACTGATGACCTTGACCTACGACCTTAATATTAAATAGCATTCTGAAGGTAAAAATTGTGCAGCGGTTCACGAGTTATTGTGCTAACTGTTTTCTGATGATGTTGAAAACAATACTGCCATCACCTCTGTAGGCAGTAAAAACATGACAATAGTGTTAATTTTCCCAGCATCAGAATACCATCTGCATTACAACACAAAAAGTGCTATAATGCAAAATTGGAAAAAATCGGCAACTTCTACCAATGGCATGATATATGTAGCCAAAAATGTAGTCATAAGGCAGTTTAATCATCAAAAATTCACAAACCTATAAGCACCAAAAAACAAACCATTTTCTTCAACTACCACTGCAAAGTTTATAGTCACAAAACATCTGACCTGAATATCCACTCTTTACTTTAGAAAAGCTGAAGTATGAATTGTAACCATCCACGATAGCAGATAGTTCATCTAGCATATCTCCTGGAATACACACAAAGTATACAAACTGCAATGCAAAAACAATCTCAGTGTGCAAATAACTGCGGTGTTTACTAATCAAATCAACGACTTGGAAATGAGTTGAAAGGTGTCTTAGTTACAGCTAACAGACATGGGTGTGCAGGCCTGTAACCCCTGGGTCACGAAGTATCCTCAGTCATGGCCTGCAGAAAACTGTAAGCTCCCCCAGTGGTATCAGGCCTCAAACAAACATGTCGTCAAGGCAGACACACTAGTCTTGGCTTGTCTGTTGCCAGTAAAGTAAGTAGAGCTAACGTAGCATCAAACGATATATGGCTGGTTTCTGTGACTGCAGTGGCTCATTCGTATAAACTCAGGTGTGACGTGTCTGCTCAGTGCTCAGTCTATGACGACTGTAGTTACTGTGCCCGATTGCATCAGTGCTGCAACTGAGGCTGAATGTTCCAACTCAGAAAGTCGAGCTAGTACCTGGTGACGAAAAAGGCATGACCTGGTCGAGCGCTCAGCATTATAATGCTGTTAACAACAGTATCTGGCATCAACACAACCACAGAATCACTGGTCGCACTGCGTGTTGCACACACCCAAAGTCCATCACGAAGCTAGTAATTTCAAACTGTGCAGTGACCTCAAACTATTTCAGCAAGATGAAAATAGGACAGCCTGTACCATAGATGTAAAAAAACGTTTTTTACGTTTTTTATTTTTGCCACGTTTTTACGTTTTTAACGTTTTTTTACATTTTGTTAAACGTTTTTAGTCCGCCCGAAAACGATAGTTTTCGGAAGGACTTATGTTTTAGCCCAGATGTTTTTTATTTATTTTGTCCACGCGAGATCTCCAAAAGGCGTGGGCTGACCGGCGTGAAATTTTGCATGATGGTCAGTACTAGGCCGAACTTTATAATGCCGGTCCAAAATTTTTGGGGGCACACCCCAAAAAAATTTCAGGGGCCAAAAACATGCAAAATTTGGCCCGATTTCGGACGACTTCAAAATTCGGCGGCGAATATCTCCGAAACGAATGAAGATATTCAAAATCGGATAGTCATTCCGTCTATGGCGATTAGTCCTGCGTTAGGCGAAACAAGTACGGTGAAGTTTGGTCCAGTGACCTTGGAGATTTAGATGTGAAATCGTACCCTCCTAAAGCGCATTTTTCGGAAGACCATATTTCGGCCCCTAGGGGGTGCTGCGCCCCCAAGTTTTCACACGCGCTAGAGAACGACCAAGTCTTACTAGCGCACCCCCCACCAGGGATGGGGGCCCCCTTACAACTTTTTTCGAAGGGGGAGGGTCAAAAATTGGCTTGAAGTGTAATAAAGGAGCGCTTATAACTTCGGAGTTAGGGGGTGTAGCCCGACGAAACTTTGGCACTTGACGCGGCTCTAGGTGGAGGTGTTAACGCAAGTACAACTTTTGGGGGCACCACCCCCCCCCCTTAAAATTTGGAAGGGCAAAAAACGTGCAAAAATCGGTGCGATTTACGACAACTTTCGAGTTTGAGCGCAAATATCTGTGGAACTGATGAAGATAGTGACAAAATCTAAACGGCGTTGACGAGAACAATCCTTTCGGCGTTGAACAAAAAAAATTTTGTGAAATTCCGTCCACCACGAACAAAGGTATAGGCGCTCACGTTGACCTACCCTAAGTCAACAATGCGCGTTCGGCGTATGCCAATGCATTTGAGTTCAGGCCACGTGACTTTGATGCCGGGGAAATTTTACCCCCCCTCCTCTTTATCCCCCTAATTTCCCCCAATCGGACTTAGGGCGCCGGGCGGACTCACGTTGGGCTTTGCTCCAAATTTCTAGTTTATTTTTTAAAAAACGTGCATTGAAAATTCCACTAAAGGCTTTGTAAAGCACTTTTGGGACCACAGAAATAAATTAATAGACCATAGTGATGTAGTTTACTTAGTTAGTCCAAATATACTAAATAAAAAGTTTTGTTCACCAGTATATTTCGTTAGTTTAATGCTATGGTCTTATGACATCACATCTACATTGAAATTAAATGAAGTTCTCTCTATCTAAACTATAATTCCAGGTATCCTGCACTTGCAACATTACGCATTAGGCAAGAAGCTAAACAAATTATGGCCAACGTTTTTTATTTAACGTATTTAAACGTTTTTTTTTTATTTTTCTTGGAACGTTTTTACATCTATAGCCTGTACAGACTCAAATCTATTGTGTCAACTGGAGTACTTTAAGGTTAACGGTTAACCAGTTAACCGACTGACCGGTCCTGAAGGCATAACCGGGCTTGAAAATGCCAGTCCGGTTAACCGCTCGTGTTTTGCCTTGCATGTGCCTCACCCGCTCATCTTGCCGCATGTGTTACTGCCCAGATAAAAGCTGAGATCGCCGGCGGTGCTGCGCTGGGCATGTAAGGAGAAAAGTGAGGCTCGGGATGTTTAATTGAATGGAGCAGATAGTGGGTAAGCTGATAATTAATGCCAGACAGCGAAACAGTGGTGCTGGTGATGCAATGCATGAGACGGCGAGACCAGTTACATATTTAAGTATTTCCTGCAATAAGAGTGAGCGGCGAGCGACATGGATATAGGCTGTCATACACGTCTGTAAACAGTGGCAACACTGTGGCAGTTATTACATAGTCACTGTGGTACTGCTATCAACAACTGACCTAGAGGAGTGCAGCATGTATGGTGTGCACGTGAATTGAGCCTACTAATCCAGTGGGCGATGTCGTTCACCATGACTGACTGACCGACCGTACCGACCGTGCGTGTTTTTGCACCTGTTGTTTGATTTCTTTCCCTGTCTCTTTATCCCGGTCTCTATCTGTCTGCCTGCCTGTCTGTGCATGATGAACATCGACAAAGCAGACTAGAGCTTATATGGTTAAATGGCACGGACTAGCAGGCTGGCAAACAGTAGGCTAGCACTGGCCACCTGAGCAGAGGCATGTTCAGTAGACAAGCAACTTGGTACCATTTGCCAAGCTGCCTACTGAACGGGCTGCTTGGCTTGCTTGCTTACAGACGTCATAAATATTAATGATGTCTACAATTCGTGTTAGGGAGCGAAACCATGTTACCTCGGCTGCGGGAGTTAAAGTTCCAGAGAACGAAAGTTCCAGAGAGTGTGGATGATCTGAAATGTATCTGCTTTTCTAGGGTGAGGTAGCACTTGAATTAGGGCTTTATTAAACAGTCATTTGATATGGTCCACGCGTGACTGGTAATGCACGTGACAACTGTTATCCGCACATCCATCTTTTACCCACACATCCGCACTTAGCATCCACAGATTTTATCCGCCTTTTACCCGTTGCGGTAAGAATTTACATTAGCTCCGCCACCCCAGATTGCTTCAGAAATGACTGAAATGGTTAGAATTAGTGTTGTTATGCATGTTTCAGACTAATTTAATTAGGGGAAACTGCAAATAATTGACTATTGAGACCCGAGAACAAAGTTCAGTTTTAACGTGAATTCCATCATTCTAAAGAGGGATTTTTTGATGGCACCTGTAAAGAAAAAAGGGGCTACGTCTTTTGGGGGAAAAACAAAAAAACACAAAAAAACACAACAACAGCGCCACCTAGGGAATGAAACACGTACTAAACTCAATAAGGAAATAATTTTATAACTGAACAAGCTGCATCAACAACCTATAAAAACAGACAAAACAGCTTAGTAGCACCCCCTACCGAATAAAAACACACTAGTGCCGTCACCTAGCAAATGAAACACGTACTAAACTCAATAAGAAAAAATAATTTTATAGCTGAATAAGCCGCATCAGCAACCCATAAAACTAGCTAAAACAACTTATTGATGCCACCTAGCAAATGAATATTATACCCAAAGAATTAAAAAAAATAAATAAGCTGCATAAGCAGCAATGTAAATCATAAATGAATACAAAAATGCCCCAAAACACGAAAAACAAACTGCCACCCCCCCTGGGAAAAACAATGAACTGCAGATACTGAATAAGCAGCATATAAAGAACGAAGGAATTAATGTTACTGCTTATCCCCACTCAAAACACCAAATTTATTCTTGGGTAGCAATATGTCAGTCAATTGCAGTTTCTACTAGTTTCAACTAGTCTGAAACATGCATAACAACACTAATTCTACCTATTTGAGTCACTTCTGAAGCAACATTAAAAGAAAAAACAACAAACTTTAACCGAAACAATTGTAGGCCTACCTTATGCAGCCAGACGACAAAGCACACCGCATCATTCACATCAGCAGTCAGCCAGAACGACATCATAACGCACGCCGCACTATTAAGCCGATGTCAGATGAATGACAAAATCGGCCGACAAAATCGGTGAACCATGACACATGGCCGATAGTTTTGTCTGCTACTTCATACGTTATCAGCTAGCACAACAGCCAAATGCAGATCGCAAAATAATACTTGCATCACTTTTTTTCTGCATCTAATGGACGAAAATAATAACAAACACAATAAATAACTAAAATAAATATTCATCGACTGTTGTAAACAATCACCATGGCAACATAAACAAAATTTGTTGTCCGATATACAAAAAGTCGGCCAACAAAATCGTCAAAGATAGAACATGCTCTATCTTGGCCGACAAAATCGCTGACAAAATCAGGCCATTTTTGCATGACACACAACAGATTTTTGTCAGGCGATTTTGTCGGCAGATAAAATCGGCCGATTTTGTCATTCATCTGACATTCCCTTTAGACAAATTATAGAAACGCAGCAGTATCCACCTAAACGCTCCACAGTTGCCGATATTCGCATTCGACGCTATAATGCACGCCATAACAGACAAAAGGCGCTTCATCTAGACTGCCACGACTGACCGCCAACGAAGCGCACGTGATCGCCTAAGCACGCTAAACAGGCCGCAGAGGTCATATTCTGGGCCACATCCGCAGATCCGCTTTTTACCCATAGCCTAGTAAATCGCCGCTTATAACTAGGACACACGCACTTGTGACTTTCGTTTCCTGTAAGCAGATTATATCTGAATTCAGCGCATCAAGATGGTGTTTCAACGGTCCTTTCAGTGCACGTATGCCATTCACATTCCATGTCGCTATAGTCAACATACTAATACAGAATAAGCAATAAAATGATTAAAATCAATTTCAAACTTAAAAGTAAACATTGACCATAGAATATGCAGTCGCCATATTCTTGACTTTAAATAGAGAGGTTACTTTCAAGAAGGCACGCTGATACCAAAGATTGCTCGCTCTATAATCTTTGCTGATACGTTCAGAATTTCAGATCACCGATCTGAGAATCTTGGACAAAAAAATGATACCTTCAGATCGGCGATCCGTTGAAAACTGTGCAAAAATTGATACGTTCAGATCAGCGATCTCAACACTCCAGGGCGTGTTGCGGCTAGAGTGAAGAAGACGGGAACAAACAAACCGATCCACCGTTACGTGTAGTCGTGCGAAAAACGGTTCCACGTTTGCATACCATTCAGTGCTCATTTTTTTTGCGAGAGAGTTACGTAGTTGTAAAATCAGCTTTTAAAATTTGGATACGACATTTTTACGACAATCTTACGACATCGTAACTTGTTGATTTACGACAAAGATACGACAAAGTTGCGAGGATTTTACGACAATTTATTATTTTAAAATTATCGTACGATGTTTTAGAAATTAGGCCACTGAATAACTGATGCATCCCTATGTGCTATACCGTTCGCCCACACGTTCGCCGATCGCCGGTACCGGTATGTACGTGCCGAATACTCGAATCCGAAATTAAACTCCAGTGATTTTTACGCGCGAAAACAGCTATGCTTTCAGCGCGTCTTAGCCATCGCAATTCTGTCCGTCCGTCTGTCACCCGGGTGGATCAGGCAAAAACCGTCCAAGTTAGGATCTCCAAATCTTCGCCATCGGCTGCCTGGAAGACTCTAGTTTCAGGAACCGTAAAGCTTTTTCATAAATTCGAAGGGGGTCACCCCAAACGAGGGCGCTAAATGGGGGGTAGGCAAAATTTGCGATTTTTGGCCTATAACTCGCTTTATCTCAGTAACGGTGCGAGATAAGGCCTAGGTTACTATTAATCACTAATAGGAAATTGTATACTGGCTTTCGATTGGCGCTGAATTCAATGACCTTGGATGACCCTGAACGTCAAAATAGGGGGTTTTACGGATTTTTTCGCGATATGAGGCTGCGCAAATCTATATCATTCACAAGGATGCGCCACCGTCGCCAACGCCACACGCGCCTATGGCCGATGTGTATTATGGTCCCGATGGGCCGAGTCCAAGTGATAAGCGATTTTCGAA
>Ga0209367_1007113_pt1 | contig 15443 bp, 4 predicted proteins | sample WorMetLIZISLAND2_FD_187412 | JGI IMG/M metagenome (GOLD analysis project Ga0209367, IMG submission 187412) | Marine gutless worms symbiont microbial communities from Max Planck institute for Marine Microbiology, Germany - Olavius geniculatus... ... | reverse complement strand
TGGTAAGGGAGGCGGTGGAGGGGGCACTCCAGTCATTCGATATGTCGATGGTATATGGGTTCGCGACAGCCCAGCGGTGCTCGTTGCAACGTTATTCGTTTGACTCATATACGCCTGTGAAAATCGTCTGGCAGCAACAGATTGGTGGCCACCACCGCCATTACCCAACAACTCCGAACGAAGCTTTTTTTCCATCTGACTTGGCAGCTTTGCGGTCGAGTCTACGCTGTCAGCAGGACGCTTGCGAAACATTGTCACGTGTCCTGTGGTGGCAGGATGGGCTGCCGCTGCTGGATCGGCATCAGGTCTCAAGTGTTTGTGACGGTGGTGGTGGTGACCATGATGATGTCTGCGATAATGCCGATGATGCTGACTCCCACCCTCTGCACTGCTGCTGCTGCTGCCGTGCTGGTACTCCCCAGACACCTTGTCCTTGCTCAGAACCAGCTTCATCCTGGACGAAGCCACTGCCGCTGCACCGGGTGAAGCCGTAGTGGTCCCTGCATTGCCAACCTTCTCCACCCGGCCACTGCTAATGTTCACCTTCAGCCGAATGTGCTCCTGAGAATCAGGCGCCAGTGCAGCAGTGCCTGAATCCAGCATAGGGCTGGCAACATGCGGCCTGAGTTTTGACGGAGTATCAACGCTCTGAGCTTGCTTAACGATGGTTGGGCTGCCAGTTTGACTTGTGCTGGGCAGGAATGACAACTTCATCTTGAGTGGACTTGGCTGGCTGGAGTTGCTCGGTCGCCTACGCCGGTTTGTTTCATGTTCGTGTTTCCTGCTGTCTGACAGAGCAGTCATCTGGTCGGCTGGACGTAGTAGTTTTGTCGGTGATGTTAACGATGTGCTGCCTTCATGCCGTGCTGACCGCCGTCGCTCGTGACTGTGATCGCCGTGCGATCTTTGTCGCGACCTGTCACTCGCGACACTGCCAAAAGCGCCAGCGTGTGTTGCTGCACGATGTCCCCCATGACTCACCGACAAGCTGCTGCTTGCCGACTGGACAGAAGAAACCACGGCAGCAGTGGGCACAGTTGTGGCACTAGTAAACACCGGCATCTCTAAGCTGTAGTCACCCCCATGTACGTGTTCCGGCTTCAGTATTGCGCCCAGATCCAGACTATCTGCTGCCGACACAGCAGCTGTATGGTCAGCCGATGCAGCCAATGTCTGAGTGGACGTCGTTATAGCAGTAAACTCCAGAGACCCCTGAGATTCCTGCTGAGACTCATTTATGCGGAAAGACTCAAAAATATTAGCAGGTCTCTGGTCAAATGGATCACCCATACCTCTGTTTGTAGTCAGCGGCGGTGGATTCTGGTGTGCCCTGAATGCAGTAGAAACATTCTGGATTAGCGCACTCTTCAGATCCCCAATTCTAATCGTTGGTTTTACCTCTGTAGTTTTCCTGACAAATTCACTACCCACCCATTTGTTCTGCTGCTCAGCTTTTTCCACATCCGATTCATGTACATCAGCGTTAGATACTGCTTTGGCATGTGGAGGACTAGATTTTGATGAGGGCTCTTGCCGAATTTTAACATCGTCGCCTTCTTTATTGGCGGGCTTCAGTTCGGTCTTGGCTGCGGCTGCATCGCGCTCTAGTCGTTCGCGTTCTTTGCGCTGGAAGTACTGCTTCGCGGACATCGACAGCGTCGCCGATTCGGTCTTAATGCGTCGCAATGGAAACTGGCCATGGCTCACACCAGCAGTGGCTGCAGCAGCAGCCTGCAGACGATCGGCTTCATCATTAAACAGAGCCGCAGCGGTCTTGATGGCTGACTCTCCGCCAACGGTCGACAGAGTAGCAGTGGCGGAAGGTTGTGCCTGCGGCAGCGGTTGTTGTGTCTTCATTCTGTCATGGTTCGTGTATCTGTGGCTACCCCCGCCGCTGGTGTTGACTGATGCTGCGATCGGCTTGTCTCGACTATGCAGCTCCGTCGGCCGAGTGGACGGCGGAACGGTGAATGGTGACGACGAAGATGTCGAGGGCACCGGTTGTTTGTCTCTGCTCCCGTACTGGTGTGGGAAATCCTTGTCTTCAAACTGCATACGCCACCATATGACACATCAAACTTTTCACAACGCGAATAACAAGTAAAATGTACGCAAATTATGTATCACTGAACATAATTACAGGGCTCTTGCTGGTCCTTGAAAGTCTTTCAATCTGTGTCCAAAGGTCCTTGAAAGTGCTTGAATTTCTAAAACACCGTGACTGAAGAAATTAATTTCAGAATCCGTAGTACTACTTAATTGGATTCAGTGACAACTATTGACGCATTTGGTAAATTTTTCTGATAATTTCAGTTTTTGATTAATGCTTGAAGGTGTTAAATTGTCGAATGTAAACTGAACCTGCTTATATATGCTTATAGAAGTGCTGGTTGGATTTAATTCAGTTCTCCGAGTCCTTTTATGTGCTTTGCACGGTCTTTGAAAGTCCCTGAATTTGATTTTGACAAATGGGCAAAACCATGCTATTAACAACTGTTTTCACTGTATTATTATCCATGACCAATGACCAGCAAATGTTTAGCACGCAGTACCACCGTGCATTGACATGCCATATCTGGATAATGACAGACAGCATGAATGACCAACTTGGAGCTACGAGTGACAGGATACTTATACTGACTATACTCCACACAACCACTTGATCTCAAGTCCAATGGCCAACCATTATGCCATCAACCCAGTGTGTGTGACATAAGACAACATTAGAAATGTAGCCTGTGTGAATGAATTTTTTTCATGCATGGACCTAATAAACCGCTATGCATATTGCTGTATTTAAATATCAAAACAGGAAACACTTGTAAAATACAAATATTCGAATTTACTACTGCAGCAAGTTATGTCAAGTAGCACAAAAAGACAAAACAATTGCACGTATGATTAAAAGATATCTAAGATATCTCAAGTCACACCTACAGCTAAAACACAGTTGATCAATGACTTGCAACTACCTTATGGTTTGTCAATTTCTTCCTCATTTTGCTAGGACATTTCTCCAAAACAGCAAGAAAATCCTGAGTGATTTCTGCACAGTTGCATACACGCAATACATCAATATATTTAATGAAATGCATAAAATGCTTAGAGTTCGTATTTTAGGATTCAAAAAAATAAACTAATAACAATCAGTAATACAGAATATCTTTTCATTGTAAAACAGGACCAATAAGACATCATGTAACAACTTAAATTCTTGATGATCCATGATGTGACATTTTCCCAAGATTTTTGTACAAAGTTTCAAAAGTGTAGGCTTTTACGTTACATGGTCTGGACAAGAACTTGTTAAAAAATGCAACAAACACCATAGACAATTGCAATAGGAAATATTCCTAGGAAATCTCAGTGACCAAAGTTAGTAAGATCTTAGGAAAGACTTGCAAAAAATTCTTAGAAAGTTTTGAGAATATAGGCACATCATTCAACGTAGGCCCAGCATATTTCTGGGCTTCAAAACAGACTGCCAACTACAGAACACACAAGAGCAACTCAGCTTAGACTTCAAGGCATGCACAGAGTGATGAGACTAAACTGAACAGACACAGTTTAGTTTTTGGCAAATTGACCAACAGGCAAGTAGTAATGCATTTACAGCAGGTGCTGTCTAATGGTGTTGGTGGCCTATGGGACTATAGTCACATATGCGTCAGCAAATATTTGACAAATCAGCTCGACCTGCCTGCTCACCGATCAGTTTGTCAAAAACTAAACTGTGCCAGTTCAGTTCAGTTACATCGCTCTGTAGATAGACCTGCGAGTCGCTGAGGTAGAAACTTGATCCAATTTGAGGCTAAAATGACCCCAAGTCCACGGTGGTTGACTTAAGCACATCCGACTCGACTTGACTTGACAGTGACTTAGGTCCACTTCAAAGGACTTAAGACTTTCAGAAGTTTCGTGAATTTGTATGAACGCTGTACGTATACTGTAGGCTATTCATAAAGTGTTGTATAACTTGTATTCCTTTGGCGGACATTTTTTGTTGTTGTCATTTCTTGAAGGAAGTTCGTACAGACAGTTAAAAACTGTGTGCTATGTGATTGTTTTTGACGCACTACAGCTATGCTGCACGACGTCTTTGGCATCATTGTCATCCGTCCGACTGTCATCTGGCCATCTGTCCATTGATCTGTAAAAGATGAATTGTGGCTAACCGTTAGAGCCTACAGAAAAGAAAAACTTTTGCTGGAATAATTGGCCATGTGTCTTAAACCTAAGCATGGAAAATTTCAGCAATCTGGTGCAAGGGGAACAACAACATGGAAATTACACCATTCATACTAGTCTGATTCACAAGTAGCTAGGTTTCTACATATCATCTAACAATTAGGACTGTGTGAAGCATTGAAATTCGATCCTTTCACCTTAATTGGTATACTGTTATTTTGTATATGGTTACTGAAATATGTTACAAATTGCCTTATTCGCCTGAACTCATCGATAGCCGCGTTTGAGAGAACTGCTGTTTGCAAGATTACTGGTTGACTTCTGAAGTCGACTTGAAATGACTTGTAATGAAACCGACAGCGCCAGAAAATTTCGATGATGATGCTGCTACAGACTGACTTGACCTGACTTGGAAGGCCCAAGTCGAATTAAGTCGACTTGATCGACCCGACTTGCAGGTCAATCTGTGGATGCCTTTAAGGTAGCATCAGCGACAACACCACGTAATCATCATCGTTCATAATCATCATCATCATCCAGTAAGAGACAGCACCTTCTAGCATTGTTGCCGTCACATTAGGATCGACGTAAGAATACCAAGCCCTGCCCTCACTGGACTGAGGTATCTGCATCAAGCACACAACACAGTGAGTGATGCTGCCTAGTCTAACAGAAACCGAAACAAAAAGACAGATGGGAAAAACCAAACACTAGTGAAAACATAACCTCGTACCTCCAGCATTTACAGAAACAATAAATAATACCTGTCACTACAAATTTACAAAAGCGCATAAGGGTTTCAACTGTAGCTCTGCTTTTGCAGATTAAAACAGCTTTTTGGATGGACGTGCTTGATCATGAACCTACACGGTAGTACAGCTGTGATACTGCGTATGTGACAAGAATTTGAGTAAAAAAGACCCAAGCTTAAAATTAAACAATAAACAAAGGGATTAGGATTTGAGATTCAAACCTAGATACTGCAATTGTTGAGATCAATAAGGTCCGGGATTTTGCAATTAAAACTTAAATTATGATTTACCCATTACTGCTGTGACCTCCGGGAATAATTGGCCAGATTTCAACAAAGCAAGGTCTATATGTATACGGTTTACATCAGAAACATGAAACTAGTCTTGGCTCATCATCATTCGAGTACATTTTCAATGTCAGTGGAACTAAACACGACATAATTAATGACAAAAACAAAGTGCACGTTTAATTTAATGTCATGATATTTAATTATGATGGTAAAAAACTAAGAAAAACAGATCTCACTCTGACTTGGCTGGCCTTGAAAATTGAAGCTCAGTACATTCCTAATTTTTTTACTATATTACTATGCTTTTCACAAAGTACTTGTATTTGACAAAGTTATCAAAGAGCCAAAAATAAAAAAAATTGAAGAAAAGTAACAAAAAAATACCAGCAGAAATACCTCAAAACTGGACCACTTGCAAGCCAGGTGAATGCAGACGCAAGCAACAACGGTCGGTGCATATTGAAGACACATCGATGTCAAATGCAGGCTGCAAACATCATCATCAGTAAGTAATTAATTAAGATAGCAAGGCACAGTTTAACAGTTAGCCATAATGTGCCACGACCTCAACACCCATACAAGTGACAGTGTACTAAACATGCAATTGTTACTAATGCAAATGCAAAATGCAAATACAAATGCAACTGTTACTAAACATGCAAATAATGGCAATAATTACAGCTAGTAATTTCTGTTAAGTAATGCATTTAATGCAAGTTTACACAATCAAGCAACTTTCACACTGCTTCTCACCAAGTATATCAGTCAGCCAATAACCATTTTTACGCACGAAAGCAGTTACTGCTTTAGCGCATCTTAGCCATCGCAATTCTGTCTGTCTGCCCGTCCGTCTGTCTGTCACACGGGTGGATCAGTCAAAAACAGTGCAAGCTAGAATTACCAAACCTTCACCATTGTCTGCTCGGAAGACTCTAGTTTTGGGAACCGTAAAGCTTTTTCATAAATTTGAAGGGGGTCACCTCAAATGAGGGTGCTAAATGAGATGGGGGTGGAAAAAATTTGCAATTTTTGGCCAATGAGTCGCTGTATCTCAGTAACGGTGCGAGATAGGGCCTAGGTTACTATTAATCACCAATAAGAAGTCATACACTGACTCTCGATTGGCACCAAATTCAATGACTTTGGATGACCTTGAACGCCAAAATAGGGGTTTTTATGGATTTTTTGGCAATTTGGGGCTGCGAGATACATTTCAAGAGCGAATTGCGCCAAAATCAATTGAGATAAACATGAACAAGCCATCTATGAAATTTTCAGCATTGAACGTAGATTTCGACAGTCCAAGTCTCGATTTTCTAGGTTCTAGGAAACCCACGCACGAGGGCATCAAAGAGTAGTACCCCCGTAAAAGTCGTTATTTTACCGCTGCTAGTCAGTCCTTCGTGAAAACGGTTGCAGATTACCATGGGCATGCTACCTATCACAACAAGTGACGAGCTTTTTAGTCGTATCAAGATCCGATGACTTTGAAAGACCCTGAACTTCCAAAATAAGGGGTTTTATTGATTCTTGTGATCTTCAGCTGCAGCACACACTCCAAGAATGAACTGCGATGAAATGCATGGCTGGAGATAGACTGACAGTTTGCGAACAGGAACTGCTATAAGCTTTCACGCATCTCATGAGCATTAGGTCAAATTTCTTGTACCGGTTATCATTCAAACAAAGCATTTAAAGCTAAGAATACAATATGAAGAAACCTAAAATGATTTAGTATTAAGAAAACACATACGAGACCTGTTTGTAGCAAGGAAGTACGAAGTTTGTGCAAGATCTTTGCTAGCTGTAATGAACGTAAACACAGACATCTGGACATTAAATAACCAGACTGCTCCAGTATCCTACTCCAATATATTGTAATTCTGGCATTTTATAGAAAAATACTACAGTAAACAACACATTCATAAATTAATAAATCATAATCATTAGTTTTCTACTGTTAAACTCAAACAACACAATCTTGACTAACCTGAATGCAACACAGGCATGTAAAAAAGGCACTTTGCAATCATAAAACACCACTATGTTAGTTCAGTCGACTACGAACAAAAGTACATTAGTCCCTCAAATGATGAAAAGCACAGTACTCTGCATGCACTGCTGAAATAACCAAATGCAGCCAACAACTTCGACAGATACAAATTTTGATGGCTTTGCCAAAATTTTGAAAAATGCCAGGGAGCAACATCAGCCCGAGCCTGCCAAAGGCGTTGCAAATTACTGATAAAATGACAGTAATGAATTCACCTAGAACATTTATTACTGCATGCAATATATATACCAAAAAATATACACCAAAAAATTATATAACCTCGAACAAGGTTACATGTTTTGACGATGTGCGTATGCGGATGATCAACAGTGATTTCGAATCCTAAAACAGAACATATACAACAACTTGATACATACTACCATGACATACTTGGCAACACGATTGCCTAATATAAAGCACAAGACAATGGTCATCCACCTTCCAGATCAGATACAACTGAAAAAAGTTAAAATCACTCTCAACTAAAAGGCGCTGGTGAGAGTGCATATCTCCGCCAAGTGAAGTGATTTAAACATTACTACAACTACTACTGCACCTATAACTACAACTACACCCTACAACAAGGAAAGGGTAGGGAGAAGATAGAGTCTGGATCGGTCTGGAGCAGAACATTATCGATACTGCTGTCAATGAATAGAGAAAGCGTCTCCTTGCCTGTGTTCGCATAGTGGGCCAACACTTCAAGCAATTTTACTGCAGGCAGTTGAAAAATGGACAACTGAATGAAATGTCAGCCACAGTGTCGGAAATATGAACAAAATGTGTTTTTACACATTATGTTTATTAAGCAATCACATCGCATTGGATAAAAAAGTGATATTTCGCCGGTTGTGCTGTCCTCTACCTTTGAAAAAGAAGTTGTGAGCATATGGCTTTATTGCCATAGACAACTCTATAGACAACTTGAGTAGTAGGTACTCAAAATTTTATGGAAAAGTTAACAGTTGACTTGCTGTGTTGATGAAAGCTAAGTAAATGGATAAGGCAAGGCTTGTTCAGGCCAAATAATTCCAGCCATGCAAATGGTTCAAGCGTGTGTCGTGTCACACCATCACACTCAAACTTACTGACAGTGCCGTAAGTAAAGCACAGCATACCAAGCGTTTGTAGCAGAATGTTTTCATCGAAGACCAATTCTTGTGCCATTTCGAGGTAGGTCTGCATGCCACAGTTATACAGTTACAACAAACATATTATGCCACCTTAACAAGCTTGGTAGCATAACAGTCTAGGGCATCGAACTTGATCAAATGGCATGGGTTCAACTCCTGGTGCACTAGCTATTACGAAAGTCGTTCGATAAATAAGTTACAAAGAGCATCATTCCGTTAGTTTTCCAAATATCAACAAGAAATTTGAGCGAATGCTCACAAGACGCGCAAAAACCTATAGCAGTTCCTGTTCAGTAGTTTAGTTGAAAATTGCAGTGTTCACACTAAGTCAATATACAAATACCAAATTCTCTATCATATCGGGATCGCATAACGATAGTTGCATGGCGCCACCTTGTGAATAATATAGACTTGTGTCGCAGCCCAAAATCGCAAAAAAATCCATAAAAACCCCTATTTTGGCGTTCAAGGTCATCCAAGGTCATTGAATTCGATGGCAATCGGGAGCCAGTGTACGACTTCCTATTAGTGATTAATAGTAACCTAAGCTTCGTTCGAGGTGACCCCCTTTGATTTTATAGAAAAGCTTTACGGTTCCTGAAATTAGAGTCTTCCAGGCAGCCAATGGTGAAGATTTGGTGATCCTAGCACCGTTTTTGACTGATCCACCCGTGTGATGGACGGACGGATGCAGTTAAAGCAGTAGCTGCTTTCATGTGTAAAAATCCAAAATATATGTTTTGTAGGGAATTATTTATTGAAGATATGTATTAGTCTCCCCACCAGTAATCCATCATAACTCGCGAATGACAAACAGCATAAAAACGAAAAACAATAAATAAGCTTAACAAGTTAATGCTCCCTCTTTAAATTTTAAACATTAGTGTTTCATTTTTCAACATATCGTCCGAGTTCGCTCAAACATTTGTCTTATGTCAGCAAACTTCTGAATGCCCGATGCAAAGAATGATGCTGGCCACTGTCCATGCCAATGAAAAATGACTTATTGCGTCTCAGTATCAGATGCAAATTTCTGCCCACCTAGCATTTTCTTACAATAAACCTGTAGGTCCAAGCTTACTGTTGCCTTTGCAAAACACTTGTCACCATAAACTGGATGCATCTCAAAGTGAATCTGATTTGCATTCAGATTTTGGCCACAAAAAACAATCACAGCATGATGTTTGTTATGGCAGGATTTCAGTGTCAACGTCGCCGTATTAATTGTTCATAAATGATGTCACAGTGACGACATCGTAATAAAACTCACAAGTGTTACTCAGTATTAAATTATGTACAAAATGTATATTTCGAAATTTTTATTTTTAGAAGCCTAACAAAATGACATTTTTTTGTAACTTATTCATCGAACGACTCTTGTATGTGACCCTTGTATGTGGACACTGCTTTAATGGGTGAATCATCTCGACAATAACCAACCAGACCAGGTCAACTCAGCCTTCCATTTCTCCAAAGATGGTAAACTGAGCACCAGCCTGCCTGTCTGGGACCAAGGTACCGGCTGACAACTAACACTATGTGATATATATAGAGCTACCTTTAACCGTTAACTTTCAACCTAATGACCAAAACCGAAATGTACAAAGCACCAGACATAGCACTTAAGTTTAACAGCTGTTTGTTTGAGAGATACAGAATAATCCAGCAGTGCTCACATCACTTTTGATATCTAGAGGTTGCTGTTGCTGAGGCGGCTGTTGTTGCTCGCGATTGGTGATGGCATATCTAGTACGAATGACATGCTCTAATTTCCTGGGTTGTTCTTCAATCTTAGCAGCCAAAAACAGGCAGGCACTGGACATACTCTGAATATCACACACACACACAATACTACATAGCATGATAAACAAACTACAGATCACATGTTTACCACAGACACAACATGAGAAAATCTTAAAACTCACACAGTTCCAGCAGACAGTACTAGCCACTTGAACTGTGTCAAGATTGTCAGTGAAAATTTTCCACATTACACGTTCACAGCATTACTATCTGTGATTTTTAGCCACAATTGCCTACTTACAGCAAATTAAGGTGCGTTCTCATGCGCAACTAAACGCAGTGTGCGGCGCGTGATGCCCATCACGTGGCATGACGCACGCAGTGAAAACGCACCTTTAAGCTATGGAAAGCAGTACATATGTTTATGACAGTCATTTCGATGTCAGCTGTAGATTAAACGACATTCTGTTTTTAACAGCATGTCTGCCTGCTTTTAGCCATTAACAAGACAGGTTTAGACTTTCTTTAACCTTTAGATCCACAAACACGATGTTTATGTAAATATTTATTGTAAATAAATGATTCTGATTACTAATGAACTGACTAATTAATAATTATTAATCGTACAGCAAAGTTTGAGACATAAACACTTCAACATTCAAATACTGCCAAAAGAAGAGGCAGATTAGAAACATCTGCTGCAGCTCATTTCAATATGTCATATTGTAACAATTATTAACACTGGTCAATATGTGCCACAGAAATAACAAAAAAAACATTTTGTGAGTGTTTATTACAACTCAAACTATTTAAAAAATAAAGTATTTTAAAGCTCCATACCACACGATTAAACTTCTGGAAAGAGTGGAACATGTAGAAGCGATGCATATACACAATAGCAGTATTTATGCACAACTGAGTCCTGTTAAATGCGAAGTCAAGGCATCAACAACCATGGCAAACACTACAAGTATGTTCACATTACATTTGAAGATATCCAAGATTTATAGAGTAGACAAAAAATTACCAAATACCAATCAGTTTTTATGCACCTGTTATGCAAAAAATACACACAATCAAAATTTGACGCTACTAATGAAAATAACCCATAACCGCTACTGTGTGATATATTTCTGGGGTGACATAACATCAGGTTAAGTCAGTTATTGATATATCTCACGAATTGAAAACCTTAAACATTCCTACATAGCAGTATCATGTCAAAATTGAAATTGTGATATTGCTGTCATGCATGTCTTTTCTTATACATTTTATGTTAGATGCACACAAGAGATGTTTCTAATATGGCTCCCGACATATATGAATACCATTTGCAAACCCTATTCGTTCGATGTTTCAAATATTCATAAACTTAATTGTATCGCTAACACTAAGGGCGCGTTGCACCAACGTCGTTCATGATCTCGGTTCAGCTGAACCTAGATCAAATGTTGAACCAAGTTCACGCAGTATTACGCTGCAGCAAGTTGAACTCGGATCAGCTGTTCCCGTTCAGTTGAACGGCCGTGGTTATACCATGGACGACTCAGATTGGTCAACCACGCTCGACCTACGGGCCAACTACAATGACAGTCACACGCAATGCTTACAAAACAGTTCAGTACACATGGGCCGTAATTTGTTCGAATATTAAGTTTCCCGGAAGTTACTAGACGATTTTTGCATCAACAGTTGCATTGATAAAGTTCCAAAGATATGCATTTTGTGTTCCAATAGATATTCGTTAATTATTCTACGTCCGCTGTCAAGATAATATGTTTACCATAGGCATGGCATAGCAGCGGTGCATCGGCACTCTAGAATGCCTTTTATTTATCCATTAATTAATTTATCCAGCAAAAAGACCACAGAAAACAGATATAGCACAAATGCAACATATCTAGATCACAAGTATAATTGAATTTAACATCTTATAAATGGATACGAATGAGTTTTTGTTGCTGTGGTTAGGGTTCGATTGTATGTTTACTGTAGCAGCAAGACATTGCCACCAAAAACTGCGATTGATTGATCTATTTGTTAATTTATCGAGCACAAAAAGAACACAAAACAAATATAGTAGAAATCTAACATATCCAGATCATCAGTGTAACTGCATTAAAAGTCTTATAATTCGATACGAGGAAGTTTTTTGGACAAGGTAAGTTTCGAATCAAACAATTTTTTTGCAGCAATAGTATCACAGAAAATATTTATTGCCTAGTGCGCATGCGTAACCGTGAAGTTGAACCGAAATCAAAATTTGATCGGTGGTCAGATGGCAGTTCAGAATTGAACGGAAATCAACGCTTGAACTGCTTTGGTGCAACACAATTCACGGCTGAACTAGGTTCAAATTCAGATTTGACCCGGGTTCAAAGTTGAACGACGTTGGTGCAACGCACCCTAAATGTGTAGGCTTTACAGACACGGCAGCAGAACAACGGTGCACTGCACATGGCATGATTTGGAGAGCACCGGTATGACTAATTACCATGATGGACCACAATGGACCACAAACTGACCACAAGAGAGCCACAGTAAGATCAAACTGACCACATCAGACCACAGCAATGTAGAAAAACACATAGATGTAAAAGATACATGAAGAACGGCAAAAACAAATCAACGAAGAAAAGTCATCTCCGCTATTTTTGCTGTCGCCATGGCTGTCCATTCATTTTCCATCGTCTTCCCCTCTCGTTAAACATCACCATCGTCGGCATCTTCATTTGTTCATCTCTGCTTTGCAATGGTCAATCATAGCCATCGGCATCTCTGTCAGTTCACTTTATCTGTCGTCTTCGTCAACATTCACTCATCTTCTACACATTCTCCATCATTGTGGTCCATTCTGATCAGCTTGCCGTTCCACTGCGATCAGTTTGTGGCTTTGTTGTGACCTTATTCCGGTCCACTTTGGTAACTAGTCACACCTGAAGAGTACTGTTGTTCACAGATACTTCAGGATAACTGGAACTTTCGTTCTCACGTACTTTCGCTCCCGGGAATGAACTCTCATACCCTGGAACTTTTGCTCCCTAAACAAAAACAAGTAAAGCCCTGCTAACGCAAACAGGAACGTGCAACAGCAGTGCACCGTCGTACGCTAGTGATCCGTAGAATTCATCCATAGATCTCATCTGTAAGGCTTTTGGACAGTTTCACAGAGGTCCCAGAAAACAAATCAGTCACCAAATGGCATCAGACAACCTACGGCTGAAATGTAGGCCCTATAGTGTTTTACTTGTATTCACTAGATGGCGCCACTATCTCAAGCCTATAAGGGTCTATAACTATCCACAAACTACTCACGGCAGTGGCAATTGTCTTTGATCGTGCGATACAATATGGAATACGGAAAAAATCTCAGGTGTAATTTGCGGAACGTTCCACAGGTGAAATTCCGCAAAATACACTTTTTCAAATTTCCGCATTCCGCAAACTACACCTTCCCTGATCAGTGTGATACTGCACATAGGCTATAATAAAATTTGATTCAAGAGAGAGAGAGAGTATTTATTTGCCAAAAACACAAATACAATGTTGTCATACAATACTAGACAATGTAAGCGGGCTACCAAAAAAGCAATCACTCGTCAATCAATATGCACTGATTATTATCACACATCACGTCTTGCACACAGTAGACTTTTTAAGTTGCTATGAAAGATATAGTGGCAAAACGGGTAGTAGATGATTTACTAAATATTAAAAGTTATAGACAAGAAAAAGCAGTGCGCCTGTTTTACTGTCCCACGTTTCCGCTCCCACCCGTGACTGCGAGGGAGACAATACAGTATCCCAATACAACCATTAAGTAACGAAAGGATACACTTGTAGCTTTTGCCCCATATCCTGTATTAAACTAGCAGCTTGCTGCCTATAACTTATCTCTTTTTCGCTGTCTATGCCACATTTTCGGCTAGGAGTATTCGCCAATTGATCTACAGTAAACGACCATCTATTGGCAGCCATTGAAAAATTGTTCGGCAGCCCCGCACCAAAACAGTTTTTATATACTTTCTTTAAATTTTGCTGTGTTGTAAAAAATGTGATAATACATTTCTGTAATAATAAAATTAACGCTTTTAACTGTATAAAGAATAAATAAATATGGTCATTAATACATGAAATGAACAAGGCATGCAATTGCAGAGTGTATTTCCGTGCAGTTACTAGGGTTGTGCAATTAAAGTAATTCATTACTCGCGAGTGCCGACTGACGCCGACGTCGTCGAGTACTACTGGCGTGCAGTACCGTTACCGTAAAAACCGTCCATATTAAACAAACGCTGCGACTTGCCACGCATCCACCTCCGTTTACAACTTTACATGTTTTAGAATTTCTGCATGGGTTTACAAGTTTACAACTTTTAAAATTTCACTGTGTTAGTCGAATTACACTATTCGTGCCTCTCTAAAATGTATGTGATTTCCACTTGGGGTTTCCCACTGTTTTCTGGAATTCACGTACTGTTTCAGTTATGTTTACCTTGATGCGGAAATGAAAGTGGTGTGTAATTCGCTAATGATGGTATGTATTTTTACAGGAATGGACTTTTGAGCAGTAGACTAGATTGTTTGACTAGTTTGTTTGAATAGCGCTAAAGTTAACATAACTAATCTGTCTGCTGCCATTTTCCGTTGATGATAGTGTTGGTATAATGCACGGTTATACAGAACACGGAAGGTAAAGGATGTAGAATCGAAAGTGTAGAAAAAGGTTGAGGGACGGTGTGTTAAATGTGAAATCTTCTTTTGGGACTCGTGATTTGTGTGGGCCCTAGAGGCTGGTGATGTTTCTCTACTAAATCATACCCAGTATATATTCATATATTCAGCTGCAAGGGTGTTTAATAAACTCATTTCAGTTCAGTTCAGTAGTTTTCATTTATACAGTCTCTTAGCTTAGGTGACTGTCGCATTCTACACATGTCGTGATGGTTATTGCGACTTACCGTGTAGCCACAATACCACACGATTGGCACATCATAGTGCGTTTAAAGTCATCCAAGGTCAATGATTTTAATGTCATTTGAAAGCCGTGTAAGACGCCTACATCATTGCTGCAGTGCATCAATGATATCTGTCAAATATAGGCGGACACACAGGCAAGATCCGTAATGCAGTCTGTTAGGATGGCCAGATGAATAGACCAAATAAATGAAATAAGAATGCGTACATCACGGGAACATAGAAATTCTGGCTTGAAAACCGGCGGGGCGCTAGTCCTTCACCAGTCCTCACCCAGGCATAAAGGTAGCGGTCAACGTCTTCTTCT
>Ga0209367_1007112_pt1 | contig 15444 bp, 8 predicted proteins | sample WorMetLIZISLAND2_FD_187412 | JGI IMG/M metagenome (GOLD analysis project Ga0209367, IMG submission 187412) | Marine gutless worms symbiont microbial communities from Max Planck institute for Marine Microbiology, Germany - Olavius geniculatus... ... | reverse complement strand
AAAACATATACACATCACAGTCCAATTCTTACAAAATATTTAACTACAGCATTATCACTACATAAGAACTGCATATAAAATGAATATTTATAATTATACAAAAGAGTCTCGAAGCTGGGAAGCTGCAAATCCAAAAGAATAGCTGTAACACTATATAGTCTGTCATAACCAAAAAATGTCTTTATACATCTGTGATAGCAACTTCTAAGTTTTTTCGTACAATTAACTGTATAAGTATTCCACAATGCAGTACCATGCATACATAAACAGTAAGACCCAAATAACCTAACCTTGACTTTCTTGGAACACTTACCAAATCTACACAGAAGAGTATTCGTTCTTATATACATATTACGCATTTCACACTGTAAATCCTTATCATCAGACAAAGAACAAGTAATAACATGACCTAAGTACTTAAATTCAGTAACAAGTTTACCGTCTACACTAAAACACGGAAAATTAATACACACTACTTTAGACTTGTCCTTAGGATTAAAAACCATACAAACTGTACAGAAAAAACTTCTTTTTAGTACTGTAGTTTAAAAAATAAACCCCTAATATCGGTATTAACGAAACACAGCATGCTGGGGACACTGACCACTGACAAGCTTTGGTGGAGTAAAGATGATATCAGTTGCATTGGCAGTCAATGACTTGCCTTGCAGGACACACATGCACTCCAAATCAGTCAGCGTACGCAACTCAACCAGCCATTGACTTACGCTGTCTAGTTCTGTCAGCTCCAGCCTATAGATGCAAACAAATACACAGAGACATGCAAAGACATGTAAATGTTAACTCAAAAAACAGTTCACTAGTCTGAAATCCTCTGAATCCAGAGGTCTGTGGAATGCTGTAATTAAACTTTCCAAGCGAGAGGTCCACAGCAGAGCCCTGGCCGCCAATATATTTTAAAGTATTTTAAGCTCCGAAGCTGCCGCTAATAACAACACTTTTATGTTGCTGACGTACATAATTGGTGTAACAGACAGAAAAACTGAAATGCGACAGATAAAACTTTAGTGGGCAGCAAAGTGTGACTTAACTGGAAATGTGTGAGCCTTATGCTAGATGTGTGAGACTTGGCAAGGCTGCACAGCAACTTTCCAGCAGAATAACTTAAGTCTCAACTTACACCACTGGGCCAAGGGTTACCACTCACCAATGCATATAAAATAACTATCCAAAAAACATCAGCACCATATAAACTCAATCATGCACATCCTATATTATACAGAGCTAGTCTAAAAGATGACCTCAGCAGCATGCGCATATGAATTGTTCATCATCATTCATTGTCAACTGAATACCACACACACAATACTGGGTAGGGGTCACTGTTCCGACAGGTAGTATTCCGACAGGCACTCTTCTGACAAGCGCTACCCCTGGTCATTATAGTGCCACAAAAGACACCTCCACATGTGCCCATTTAAATGGCTGCTTCATATTTCATCTGAATACGCACCTATAGGTTCAAGGTTGACGCATGCATCAACATACGACAAACCCTACATACAAGTCGACTCAGGCATACAATGAGTGGCCAAAAGTGAGTAGCCATGCCAAAAAATAACAATGTGTCTGAAAGTAAAGTGCATCCTGGATTTCTTACGATAACTTTATCAATTGTTGGTCGATTTTTGGGCCAACCATATAGGTCGCGCCCTATGCCAAAACAAATTCTGTCGTCTGTCTGTCCTCTGTCGTGACACGCGTGCATTGTGCACAAACGGCTGAACCCATTGGGGTGAATTTTGGCATGAGTGTTGCCCCAGATGAAAACAGCACCGCATTAAAATTTGGTGATGATCTGTTCAGGGGATGGGGTACAGTGCCCCCAAATGACCCTGCCAAATGGTCAGATTTGTGCTTTTTCATGCACTATGGCCGAACGCGTAATTCGTTTGCGACGATTTTCGGCAGAATGTTGGTCCCGACAAGAACAACTGTACTATCCAAGCATATCCCAAATTGGGGAAGCTGCCCCCAGTCAAATTTTGCACGGCAATTTCCGGCCGCCATATTGAAAAAAACTTGATAATTGAATAATCGCGTAGGTGGGACAGTGCCATACTGGAATACTGTTTGTCGGAACAGTGCCTGTCGGAATACTGCCTGTCGGAACAGTGCTTGTCGGAACAGTGCCGACCTCCACACAATACTCATGGTGGTACCAGTAAAAACAGACGTCGCACTTAATCCAAGCAATTTTGACTAGTAGGAGGCTCTGACATCCCACACTTTACACGTCTCTCCATCTCTATCACTATCTGTACATGTTTTCTTCCTACCTCGTCTTTGTTTTATTGCTTTGCCTACTGATTCACTCTGTCTGGGCTTATATGCTCACGCAATGGTGCATGTTCTAACTCTGGCTCATCAGGTTCAACATCTCTCTCTCTCTCTCTTCATAATCTCCGTCGGGAATGTTTTAGGCTTCTTTGCTGCTTTTTTGAAAGTTACTGTTTTCTTCCTTTTCACATTGCCTTTCTCTGAAACTCTGAGCAATCGTAGTTTTAAATCTCTCACCGAAATCCCTACTATGGGTATGTGCAAATATCACGGTTCCGCCCTGTCGGTGATCGTAGTTCACACGGCTAGTATCACCGATTGGTGATTCTAGGCTAGAAGGTTAGAACCACCGATCGGTGATCCTAATCACTTCGGCTTTACAGTGGTGGGATCTGACACATACCGATGCACCGATTCAGCAAGCCACTGATACAAAGCTGCACTGTCGTCATTCATGTCACTAAACTGTTATCGCTAGATGTCATACTGCAAAATGCATATGAACACTTTTTGCACAAAAAAAGCAACAACGACGCGATCGAAAAACCTTCATTATCGCTCACTTCCTGTTTTGCAATTTAAACGGCCTGCCTAAAAGTCGTAACCTTTTGCCTGGTCTTACACTCTTACAGTCATAACTAACAACGTCTCATTGCACTGACTACTATTACGTGACTTCACTGTTTCGGCTTATTGTTACGTGTCCTTGTAGTCTTAGGACTTAGCGCCACGCTAAAGTTAATTCGTCCTTCATCATCATCATCATCATCATCATCATCAACTTAACTAATAAACAGTTAAGTGTTTGGTACGAGATCGTCAGCTGTCTGTCTATCTGTCGTCTGTCTGTAAGGCATGAATTGTGCCTGAACGACGCCGTAGGAGCTATCGTCCACCAATCTTTCAGCGATCCTTAAAATTCGATTGAGCTCAAATTCAGGCCTGTCGAGAGGGTGGGGTAAAGGCTAAGCTACCCCAGGCTCCGCGACGTTTGGAGAGCCCCGCCGTCGCTCAGAAATAAAAAAGTACACTAGAATGCACCATTTTGAAAAAAATAGTTCAAAAATTTCTCCCAGGAGGGGTCCCGCAAAAATGTTTGGGGGCCCCGCGAGAATGTTTCCCCAGGCTCCACTATGGCTGTCGATGGGCCTGCTCAAATTTAAAATGCAATCTGGCAAACAGTGTATGCAACTAAGTCTACAGAGTTATATAAATTAGGTAAATATAACTGGACTACTTTCCGACTAAAACTTTGACATTACTAGGTTATTGAACTTATGTGAGAGATTAAAACAAAGAACTTCACGTTTGCACTTCGCACTGTTTCTTCAGTTAGTAAAAGTATTAAAATACCATAAATCATATACGTAAGAGACTAGCAAGCATACAAGTGTTGAGCTGAGCATACGATTTCGATAAAAAGACAAAACGTAAAGCTTGCCCATTGTTGCTATTGGCTGTCGTTTCACCCCTATGCCACGCCCACGGTACGACGCCACCGCCCTAAAAAAAACTACCTATCGTTACTTTTGCCTCGGGCAAAACCTTCTTGACGTTACACAACCGTAGGAGGTTGGCGATTATATCGTTGCATAAGGCGACGATCGAGTGACCATGGTCTTAAAAGCTGGCAATAATAAACACGGCTCTATCTGCAGCGGTTTGTCCGCAATTTTAAATGGAAAGTTGCTGCCTGCAGCCATCGTATCCTATTCTATCGTTGATTGTTGTGTTTAATACAACAGCGTCATCACAGTGTGTAGCGGATAGTCACTATGGAAAATTCGCTTTCTTTCTGAGAACGCGCGATGATCGAAGTCGCCGCACTATCACACAACACTTGTTATTTTTCAGCAGCTGTAAGAGCAGTATCGATCCACCTGGTTGTTTCGTATCCAGTTATCATTATAGGTGATCATGGTAGGCCTAATTGTGATGTAAACTAAAACCTATAGCCATAGGCCTTACGGCTTATGCCTTGACGATGACGATAGGCTATCCGATATTTTTCATCTGAAATCAAATAGGCCATACACCCTTCTTGTACTAGTCCAATAAGTCGTCCGTCAGTCTTCTTTTGGGTCTTCTTTTTGCTTTTGCTGCCAATTATGCCGAAAAATTGTTTAATCAACTTGTAATTTTTGTTATAGCCTACTGCATCCGGCATAGGGAAAAGTGGTTTAATGTGGGCACCTTAAGGAAAAATTGGTCTAACACCAATAATTTTAAAGCTATTGTGCTAGTTTTTGCTGCATTACTTATCCCTGCTAGATAATACCCCCATAAAAACTATTATAGGACAAATAGATATTTTACGAGAGCTAAAAATTTATCAAAGTAAATAATGCCCATATTAGGCACAGTTCACCTAATATGGGCACCCCCATTCTTATTATTGTCAGTATTATAGAAATTGATATGTGAAACAACCTGTAAGCCTGTAAGCCTATTGTGATAGTAAATCGAGGCAGCCAACTCCTAAAATAACATTTAATATATCAACTTTTAATACAGACAGCAAATGAAACAGTAAGCCTTGCTCAGCTAAAAATGATACAAACGTAAAACAGGCGTGATTGTAAAGTGTCCTAATATGGGCACCTTATTTTTACTTATCTATTTTTAAGCAGGGTTCCTATTATGGGCACTGTGCCCAGCGGCGTATAAATAGATTTGGCAAAGGGGGGCCATGTCGAGCGCGTGGAGCGCGAGCCTATAACGGGCGTCTGGGGGCGGAGCCCCCAGCGGGGTCTAGGGGCAGAGCCCCTGGTCGGAGGGTCAGGGGACGAAGCCCCCCTGAAGCTGAAACACTTTTTGCTTCTGAATGTTTAATGAAAACCGCAAATTCGCCCATTTTCTTAAATTTGGAAACGCAAAAGACCATAAAACATTGTTGAATTTTGCAATTCTTGCTGGAAAATGGCAAAAAACGCACCTTTTCATATAAAGTCGCCTGTAAAAAATTTTCATGGTCGGGCCAAAGGGGGGGCATCGCACCGTGGCCCTCCCCTTAAATACGCCACTGACTGTGCCCATAATAGAAGCATGGCCCGTGCCCATATTAGGCGCGCAGAACGTAAGCTCTATGACGGTTTTCAGCAAGTGTACAAAAATAGCATGGGCAAATGGATTTATGATTGTTCGATCCTGAAAGGACGAGAAAATTTCTGTATAAAACACATTACACGGTTATTTGATAGTGCATTACCAGCCGAAATAAACGCATTTAATCTTATCTGTAACTTTTAGCATTTTAGGCATTTCACAAAGCTGTGAACATGAAAAAATTACGAACTTTAACAACAAATTTTTCCCTAAATGTTCCTCTGTTGTATTCGCCAGGTAGCGGCTTGATTCGGTAGCTAGCAATTTTTTTACAGCAGGTGCCCATATTAGGAGCATGCCCATATTAAGGCACTTTCCCCGATGTGACAGAAGAATGATGTTTACTTTCCTTTCCACCATTCTCTGCACGATGTTGATCCTTTGGCCCCATTGTTGTTATGAATCTTTAGACCTATTCTTGATTCTTTGTCGCTATACAGGCCTATTCAATATTCTCCTTAAACATTTTTATTTCAAAACCACATGTCATAGGGGGCCTAACAGTAATCAACTCAAAAATAACCACTCAGTATAGGGCCTATATTAGACTGAAACAACAAACAGACACAAGATGAAACAGGCCCTACGTGATCTTTTCTCATCAACAAAAATATGTAAATTACTACATATAGGTCTACGTGTATCTGTGACTGCATTCTTCTAATTATCCCAAAAGTTGACGGAATAGATTTTCAGCGAATGATCTTTCAAGAGACAGCTCACACACATTTAACAAAATAGGCAGACAAAAATAGCTGTAAGTTTGCTTTTGCTGTTGAGTCACAAATAGGATACTGTAAGTTTTACAACATTACTGATGTCACCACTCACCAGTTATCGTGTATTGCTTGGTCGCCGTAGTTACATCAATGTTTATCCCATAACTTGACCTTTGACCTTCTGAACTAAAAATTGGCACACCGATTACTCTTACTGTAAAAACGTTCACACCAATTTTAGTTTTTTTCTAGCCATGTTACTCGAGTTATGTGTCAGTGCGTGACAGACGTGACAGACGGACGTTCAAGGCCCGAAATACGACCTGTTGGTATGACCGCACTATGACAAAGAGAATACGACAAAAACTAGAAAATGTTCTCCACAACGAAACCTATCAGCTGACGGCGTCATAGTGCTGCCATCTGCAGCTAATTCTTGCAGAAAATAAAACAAAATTGCAGTTTTTAATTCGGATGATTCAGAAACACTGAATCAGCACATGCAGGCACGATGAGCAATACAACAGCAGAACTGCCCAGTGCCGAAACAACAAAAATATAAAACAAGAAATCGGCAACCCAACTATAAGCCTACGCCTTGTTCGGTAAACTGTGAGGGTCCTCAGGTGAATTTTCTAACATTCATGTACACAAACTTATCATGAACTTACGATGAATTTAGCGTTACAAATGTAAGCACTTTGCTGCTATTTCTTGATTTGAGAGATACGACTTTCTCAGTTTAAAACAACACGCTATAAAAAGACCCTCACAGGCCACAAAATGTCGCGCTCTGCTGCAGTCCAACATTTTTTTGGCACTTTGGCTAACAGGGCTCCTTTTGTGGGTCCTGTTCGACCAAACATATCTGAATCCATCTCTGGGAGTGGCTAAGTAGGCCTAATAGACCAAGAAACAAAGAATAACGTTTATGTGTTGATCTATAATACTTTCGAATTTCGTCGACACAGAAACTACAAATTTAAGCTACTCTGGCAAATGTAGATTTAAAATGAAGCTCTTGTCAAGCGTGGCCGTGAGTCACCGAGCCTGGAAATTAGGCTGGACACAAACTGACAAATTACGTAAGAACAAATAAATAAATAAATACTGAATCGTAAAATGCTACGATCGTGAGTAACCGCCTGTGACATGTTCACGACCTATGATGACAGAAGTGCGCACGGGCACAGCATGGTCACTGTCTGTTCCCAGTCGCCCGGCAGAATTAATCAAAAGCTAGGGCCTAGCCTACATCCGGAAATCGGAATTTTCGAATTAGAGAGTTCGCCAAAAACGCATTATAATTGATTAAATGGCTGTTTAATAGTTTTCATGTACGATATCAGATCGTTCGAGAAAGTTACTTCCAAGTTCCAGCGGTCAGCTGTGAAATTCTTGAACTTGAAGAAATGACAACGAAAATCTAACAGGTTTAAGCTTAGCAAATGGGCCAGGGCGAAAAAAAGTCAACGGAGCGGCCGCCCGTGCACAGATCCGTGCACGACAGGCGCATATCTGCACGCATTCAAAAACACATCATCAAAACAACATCAAAATATCTGTCACGGTATCGGCGACGTACAACCCGGTTCTGATACATCGTCACATTAAAAACCATTAAAAACCTTACTGCATATGATTTATAATTTATGGATATCAGTCAGCCGCGAGCCGCCTCATTGCTTTATAGGGTGTTAACAAGATCCAGTAAACGTCTAGCATTAGCACGTGTATTTTGAATACATCTGCTGGAAGTTTGCTGGACGTTTGCTGGATCGTGCAAACACCCCATTAAGCTTACTAGTAGTGGTAAGCGAGCTACCTTCGCAGGTCTCAGTTCGAATGCGCTAGAAAATTTTGTCAAATAATTCATTCTTTTCGCAATACAGCGACAAAAGTGACAACAGTACTGCTGCTTCTTTGGTCGGCAAAAATGATAGCGTCAAATCTTTTCCCCCATGAGCCGTGTGCGGGGAGCTCTAAACCGACTTTGGGTGTACACGCAGTTCCTCGTCATAACTCTCCTTACAGCCCGTCTATACACTCCTCCACAACTTCGAGGCATGTTGCTAAATACAGAATACAGAGTATAGTCTTTGCGTCTATACGGAACCGGTTGGGTACTGAAAATAACGCGTGCTGACCGGCTTAACAAGAAATGAACAGCCGGCGGACGGCGGTGGTCACCACGTACGTTGTCGTCGTAAAACGCACATCAAAACACCGTGTGACTGGACCCGCAAACTGAGACCGACCAACCAACCGGCAATAACGTGTCTGCCATTTTAGGCCACGGGTGTGGCCATTGTGATGGTGTGGCCATTGATAGCACTCTGCAAGCGGCGCCCCTGCATCATGCCTGGAATTTTCACCACTCCGCTTCTGTCGCCGTACGTTTCGCCGTTCTACCGTTCGTTTCGTTACCTCCGCAAAGCTGTCGTAGTCCTTCTGTTTTTCCCACAGATCTCTGCACAAAGACGAGCCTTCTCGCCTGGACATTCAGGGGTGACGCTACGCAGGGTCTTCTATCCCTACTGGTGGGCGGAGCTGGCGCCCAGTAAAACTAAGGAGACAGTTTTGTTAAAAGTGTAGATCTGAATCAGATCTACACTCTTAACAAAACTTCCCAGAGAGAGGGGAAGAAACCCGAAAGGGGAGACTTAAACAAACTTGAGCCCGATTTCTATTCCAGATTTGGGGGGATAGAAACCACTAACGCTACGCGTCAACGACGACGAAGACATCGCAGCTATCAAACTAATCATCGACAACGACAACTGTCTTACGGAAATCTCTGGGGCTAAACGGGAACTAAAGAGAGACAACGGAATGGTGAAAACCAGCCAGCCATCATCATCCTGTGGATCCGTAGGACTCGAAGGAGCTTTGGCCACTGCAGCTGGCGCCGCCGCCGGCCACCTGGAGCCTCTCACCGCTGACGCTGGCCGCCACAAGGTGTTCGTCGTCGAGCGACACCTCGTGGCGAGTCTCCGCACTACGGCACCGCAGCACCACCCGTGACCCCCCGCCTGCCACCGCCGACCCCTGGGTCGGACCAACACCCAATGAGCAATCCACGACGCCGATGTGAGGTGACCGCTCGTGTACTGCCTGCTGGCGGACTAGCTGTCGCAGTCCAGCCCCGGCGCCGCGCGATGTCGTCGAGTCTGAGCGACGAGAAGACGACGAGTGAGGGGAATGACCGTGGAGACCGGTGGCAGTGGCAGTGTGCAGTACGTCAGCGTCACCGAGCTTGTCACGGAGACACCACACCAACCACGACCGCATCTCCGCCCAATCTTCAGAGTCGTCCTCCTGCACCGCATCGCAAGAAAACGCGACAATGCACTCCGCTGATAAAGACATGTAAACGTAACGCAACGCAAAGTCCCGTAAAGTCCTTCCCGAGCATTCCCATTGGGCAGCGCTGATCTCCGTTTCTTTTGCCCTTAGCCAGACATCAGATTACACTGCGAGACAACGGATACGAGACTAGTGTATCGCGCGACGTGTCTGTTTACGTGCCAGCTTTTGCTGGTAGTCACTGCGCCTACCCATCGAGGGATGGCCAGGCTGAGTTGACCTGGCTGGCTGGTTACATACCGGGATGGTTCAGCCGCCTGCCGACGGTCATCTATCCAAGTACTATAACCGGGATTGGCGTTGATAAATTTTGTTGGTGCGACAAAAGACGTTACCAACTAAGCCAAAACACAAGTAAAATGCGAAAAAAAACATTTTGCAAAACACTGTATCAGTGTAAATGCTTTATGTTTTTTTACTACATTGCAGACCTAACAACCGACCCGCAGTCTTCAAATCGTGATTCTGAAACATTTTTGCAAAAGAGCAAGCAAACTAGAACAAAAAAACCAAATTATTACAATGATAAACTAACTACGAAAGCAAACAAATTAACATCATACTTAATAACAAAAAATTCAAATATGCACAATCTAAGTACAGCCACAAAATTTTCTGCGGAGGGGGCACAGACCAAATATCAATCTAACCCCAGACACTACCACCTCCTACCCTCCAAGCCCCTCCTCCCTATTCGAAAGTTTTGGATCGTTGGGGTATTATAACCGGTGTGTCAGTGACCTGGCTGTCGAGGCTGTTGAGCATTTGTATGTGTGAGCTGACGCTGTCGTCGACAGACGCTGCGGAGTGCATGATGGGACGGCCAGGCGCTGAGCGTTGCCGCTGCAGTCGCAAGCGTCGTAGTCGATGTCTCAGCCAGCGAGCACGTCCGCCGCTCCCGCTGCTGGTACTCAAACCACCGCCTCGTGATGAGTCGCTGGGTTCAGGGACCATCTCGTCATCCACCGCGTCAACAACCGACACATCCACTGGCTCAGCAGCCGTCGTCGCCGTGGCGTCTTCCGCATCGTCCTGGCCGGCCCCTGCAAGCTGCTGCAGGTACGGACCTACACATATAGATTGATATTTGGCTTATAAGCCTAATGCAGCAGACATCAGCAGCTAAAATGGCACACTGCAACCAGGGGCTTCTGTTTTGTTGGACGCAGCTTGCACCCAGTGAAAAATACTGGGAGAATTTTTGTTAATGTGTTGATCAAAACTTCGCCTCCCCTATTTTTCACTGGGCAACGAGAGTGATAAGAAGGGAACGCGGTGGGAAAGAGAAATAATTAAAGCACAGAAAAGAAGAGTAGAGAAAAAATGGAAAGGAAAAGGGGCGAATGGACTATGGAGGCGGAAACAAGAACGGAAAGAAGCACGAAAAGAGGGACTCAAGCCCGAAAGTGGTGGGAAAACTTGCGCCCAATTTTGACTCCAGATTTGTGGGATAGAGGCTACTAAGTGCAACAAGTAAGTGTTTACAGACAACGAATGCTAACATTAAGGTCCAATTCACACCTGCGATACCGACGCGACGCGGCTCAACTGTTTAGTTGAGTAGCGTCGCCGTCACAGGTGTGAAGTGGGTGTTGGTGTTTGAGGCTCTAGCACAATACACGATGTTTCATAAAAAGGCGCCCTTTTTCTTTTCATAGTTCACTTAAATGATGATCAATTTATCCAAATTTTTACTAGTTGTGGCTGAATATATATTAATTCAAAACATTTTGACAGAATATGGCTGTTAGTTAAATATTCTTATTCTTCTACACATATGCCTACCATTCGCGTACAATAAACACGCTTCACGCTGATAATACAACGGCGCCATAAAAGTGAAGAGTCCCAGCGACTCTTTCAAGGTTCCAATAAATCAGTGCTAAACATAATACGAAAACGCTAACTCGGAAAATACAGATAGCCTACAAAAATTTTCAAACACTGCAGTTGATACAACTGATTTGTATACAATACAAAATTGCACTGCAACAAAGTCTGTCGACTCACTGAGCCTAGAATTTTACACGGACGACTTGTTTGAGGGAGTAGCTGCATGATAGAGACCGTGATTAGAATTTTGAGCGTATTATCGGCGGTAATGCGTATTGAACGAAGTACATCTGAAGATGTTTAGTGTGGTGACACTGATATCTTGACAGAAATACCTGCAGGAACCAGACCGACGTTGCTGGGATCTACACGGGGAGCAGCCTCGGCATCGCCAGTCAGCGCCATGTCTGAAATGAACGCCAGACACTCAGCCAACTGTCCTCGATCATCGTCGCTACCACTGCCCGGCAATATCTCATCTCCGTCTACTGGACAATTACACAGACAGACTGGCGCTAAAGGTTAATGGTTAAAGTGGTGTATAGCTAGTCTACAGATTCGGCCACTGGCTGACATTGTGCACTTTAAATATGCACGCACTTACTTACTTATACCTTTTTTTATAAGAAACCCATGCTAGAGCTACGTATGGGATGACACAGCGTTGTACACCTGCCACCCGGCACAGGTAAACGCGCCCCGCTTTAACCCCAGCCAGATAGGCGGGTACTCGATTTACCTACTGCTGATGGATGGAAGACTGGGTTGACCTAGCCGGCTGGTTGCATACCGAGATGGTATACCTGACCGCAGGCAGTCACCCATCTAAGTACTAACCCGGCCAAGTGTAGAGCAACTTCGTTGATCACAACGCGTTACCGCTACGCCACGCCACCAACCCAAAATAAACGCTCTAACTTACACTACTACTACGACCTGTTGTTGATCTGAGAAATAATTGTCAAATGGTACCTCTCCACCTCAGAGCTACGGAGCGTCACATGCCATATGAGATCACATATTTCGTTAAACAACAAAGCTGTACAACGTCTTTATATATCATTAATCATCATTCAAAATGTGGCATAGATTTGTTTAACTTATCATTATTTTCCGGGGCCTGTCTTGCCGCTCCACTGCAACAAATCCACAATAAATTGAAGTAAGTGGAGGTTAGATTTTACGCCGTGAATACGCGTAAAATAACAAATGTTGGAAAAACATTAATTCGCAGCTTTTGCAACACATTTTGGCGTTCTAACTGCATGTCAAAAAAGCCTGGTAATGTGGAAAATAAAACATCTGCAGTTTTTTCTACGTCTTTTCGTTTTCAAGTTAGAAGCCCACACGGGACGGATGGACGGATGTACATTTAAAAGGGTAAGATGCGTAATTCGGCCTATTAGGATAGGCTGAAAGATGTAAATTTTTTAAGAAAAAAGTTTTTTAAGGTTTTTACATTTTAGTTTACAAAGAAGACCGGACACAAAATTGAGACCTAGCAAAACATTCTACATACTACTTTGTCAGTCACATCGTTTTTGTTAAGCGAATGAAATGCTGTTAAATCTCAAAACTCACGACTAAAATATTACGAAGTTTAGAAATTAAATACTGTTTGTATTATAAGCTGCACAGCAAATAAAAAAACTAAAATAAAATTATAATTTTTAAAGCTTTGGGGGTGGGTTTAAACCTAAAAACCTAGGTCTTTCAAACAGATTTTACCGCCCTGGTGAAAACTGACTGACTACCAAGAACAAACTAATTAGCTCACCCGTTTTCCATGCAGTAGTTCTTAGTCGGTGTCTTTTACTGCTTCCGGCCGCGCCCATTTTATGACGTCAGCTCTGACGTCACCCACCTGCTGCATAAATCATACCACAGACGATGCTAGTTTACTTCCGGTATGCTCACTCGCAGAAAAACCAGCGCGCATGCACAGTCGTACCTTCACAGTGGCAACCCGGCTTCATACAACATTCAAGTGAAATAAATAACAAATAAATAAGTAAGTTCGCAGGAAATAGACTTATCAGCCACCTTGGTAGCACACCGCTGTCATCTGGTAAACCATTGCTACCTCTGTCTTTGGACGATTACTCAAGACATTACTTCAGAGTAATAATGGATACACTGCGTTAGAGCTGCTCTGGCGTTGGTGCGCTGCACAAATTGACATTTTACTTACTTACTTACTTACTTAAGCTACTTACTGACATTATCACCCCCCTACTCTTTTATGTACTGCAAATGCGTCATCACATATTTCATCAAACCAGAGCACAAGACGACTAGATTTTGGTGACGACCCGAAAACCCTTTCCTCTATTTTCCCCATTTCTTCATTGCACCCCCGTAAACATTTTAATGAGATAATCATACTTTGATACTATTCACTAGATAGCAATTAGCAACACTAATGCCAACTTCTTGTGCCCTCCGGATGCTTAGTGTTTCCATAATGCTTCTAGTCCATTATGTGCTCAAGTACTATGCCGCAGGTGGAAGCCAGTGTAACGCGACTAAGCACGTACTGCGGCCGTGACATGGCTTCCAGTCAAGCCAATCATCCAGGAATCAGCGTGGAGTATGGGTCTAATGATACTGCCTACGGCTGATGTACGGCCGTATAGTACGATACGATATGGATAACGATTCTCACTCGAAGATTGCTAAAAAAACTGCAACTTCAGCGTAGCACACGACCGAAGTTAACGAAGGCCAAAGTAATTTCACAACAGCTGGCATCGCTACGAAAACTTACAGCATTCGTTACGCCACAACATTATGATGTGCAATTGTCCACAGAGAAATGCCAATTTTTACTGGATGTTTCGACCTTGAAATTTTCTTACCTGATGGAACATCTGTATTTATTTGCAACCATGTAATCTGCAACCGAATGGCATCTTTTTTCATCGTAAGCTTTTTCAGTGTGATGGACGCACAGACCACGCTACAGTAACATCTGTTGCGGTAGCCGGCATCGCTGATGCTTTCTTACTAAATAAGCGAATTTACAGTTGGCAGTGGTTAGTCCAATCTTCAAAAAAGGGAAGAAAAGTGATCCAGGTAATTATCGGCCGGTATCATTGACATCAGTACCATGCAAGATCATGGAGGCAATGATAAAAACTGAGCTCACTAAATATCTCGAGACTACCGGAATTATGAGTGACTGTCAACACGGATTCACGAAAGGTCGGTCATGCTTAACAAACCTGTTGGAGACCTTCGAAGCGTGGACCAGGATTTTGGAAGGAGGGCATGGGATAGATGTAGTTTTCCTCGACTTTCGAAAGGCATTTAACTCAGTCTCGCATAAGAAATTAATTATGAAACTACAGGCATATGGAATTGACGAAAAGATGATAAATTGGATTGAAAACTACCTAACCGGGAGAAGCATGGCAGTAAGAGTTAAAGGCAAATTATCAAACTGGGCAAAAGTGTTAAGTGGAGTTCCACAGGGCTCAATCTTAGGGCCTCTACTATTTCTGCTGTTTGTGAATGAGTTACCTGTTTGGATTATTAACAGCATGATGATGTTCGCTGACGACGCAAAGATATGGACTAAAATCAGCAGGGAAAGTGATTCCAACAGTCTTCAGGAAGATTTGAATAAACTGATAATCTGGTCACAGACATGGTTGTTGAAATTCCATCCAGAGAAGTGCAAAGTGATGTATATTGGCCACCAGATAAATACAACTTACAATATGACGGATAAAGGATAGACTGTACTGCTATACCTTGCCAGAGAAGAAAAAGATCTCGGTGTCTACATTGTTGACAGTTTAAAACCAAGTCTCCAGTGCATAAAAGCATCAAGTAAGGCCATGTCAGTAATGAGACTCATAAAAAGGAACTTCAAAAGTGTTGGTTCAGAAGAATTTAACTTATTGTATAAAGCGTACATACGACCTCACCTCGAATATTGCATACAAGTCTGGTCGCCGTACCTGAAGAAAGATATCGAATGTCTCGAAAGAGTCCAAAGGAGAGCTACAAAATTGGTAGGAACTTTGAGAAAGAAGCCGTATGAAGAGAGACTGAGAGTTCTAAAGCTCACCACACTTGAGAAAAGACGACTGAGAGGAGACCTAATCGAAACGTA
>Ga0209367_1007110_pt1 | contig 15444 bp, 5 predicted proteins | sample WorMetLIZISLAND2_FD_187412 | JGI IMG/M metagenome (GOLD analysis project Ga0209367, IMG submission 187412) | Marine gutless worms symbiont microbial communities from Max Planck institute for Marine Microbiology, Germany - Olavius geniculatus... ... | reverse complement strand
ATATTTTGCTGAAACAACTTTTAATTACATACTGCAAAGACTTAGTCACTGTGCTGTTAACAGGACAAGCTTCAGAGCCATAGTATAACGCCGGCAGACATTTCGCCTACACTCTCCCTTTATTTAAACCTTGCGTACAAAAAAACGTAAAGTCCTTCGCGAGCCTTAAGGCCCGTACAGGGCGGCGCTGATCTCCGTTTCCCTAGCCCTCAGCCACGCCCCAGTTTACACTTTTTGGTGAACATGGATACGCGTACGGGGCCAGTGCATCGCGCGGTGTGCCTGTTTACGTCCTGCGGCATTTGCTGGTACGCATTGCGCCTACCCGCAGAGGGATGGCCAGGCTGAGTTGAATTCTAGTTTTGCGGTAGATGCCTGATTCTGTAGTATGGGGTTTTGTGGAAGGGGGCGTTTGTCGTCGATTCTGAGAGAAGCTATAGGACGCAGCAGGTGTAAACTACGAATGAAAACAAATAATCTTCGGCTAACATTGATTTGATTCAGCATCGTGACAGGAGAGAGGCAAAGAGAGCAATCTCTCCTTCCTCCCCCGAAATGTTGCGTTGTCGAAAATTTGTCAGAAAATCTTTTTGTCAGAAATTTTGTTTTTAGAAACGCAAAATTTGGGGCATTTTTACAGACGGAAATGTGCAGTGTCTGTCGGAAAAAAATTGCAACTTTTTAGCCAACGACGCCGCGCCGGATTTCTACAGCACGATATGGCCCATATATACGCGTACCCTCTGTACGAAATTTAACACCAAGTTTATGACTATTCATAACGTGACAGCTATCGGTTGACAGCAGCAGCAGCAGCAGCAGATATGGTACCTAAGACGTGCTCGTGTGCATAGGGGCCCTAGGCGTTGTCTTTCTTCATTCATTCATTCATTCATTCAAAGTTTAATAAAAACAGACAAAACGCTGTTACACAATAAAAAAAACTGACACGGTTGTTGGATTATACAGTGGCCATTTTTTTCTTCCCGTCCCGTCTCGTTCCTTTACTTTCTTTTCTTTTTTTCCCATCCCGTTCGTTAGACGTAGGGTACGGCGACTGAAATCCAGCTGGAAGTCTGAGAAAGCACTGTAAGCTTCCACAGCGGGGACCGGGGCGGAACAGCCGCCGAAATCAAATTGGGTACATTTTAACTTTGTGACATCTGCATGGTGGCAACAATTTTAATGACTTTCATGACAATCGACTAAACAAAATTTCGCGCAGTTTACACGTGTTTTCACGGTGATAATAGGCCTACAGTTTCCACAGAGGCATAACGTCCTGAAATACAGAGTTGCAAAAAAAATTTTAAACCTCAACGCGCTGGTTTTTAAAAAGATTTTTGGCGATGTTTTCTGCACAGCATTTCCAGACTTTTTCCCCAGTAGGGAGAGGGACACTCTGTCTTCACATCTATAGCGGCGTCGTCTGTCAGAAAATTAGGCGAGGCAGGAAGTTGCAAATTTCGGACAGGGATGTTTCTAATTTTAACATTTTTTCCTTATGTATTCCCAAAACGAGAGCCTTAGTTCCAAATTTTACATTTTTGGACAAATATTGTCTTCCAAAATGAAGATGTTCAACAGTCCAAAATTTAGGGGGGATTATCACCCTTTTCCCCTGCGACGACACAAGTGCCCACACTCCAGTCCCCCCCCAGTTAATAGCTCTGGATCGGCCACTAAGTAACGTCTCAGTGGTTTGCGTGCATTGGCTAACGGTGCATTCTTCACGGTACAGTGTCTAGAAATTCACGGAAGCACTAGCGCCCCTAGCTACTGGCGTACGCACTGTAGAGCTCTCACAGACAGACAGACATCGCTCAGGCAGGTAAGCACATACATGCAAGTTACTCTCCAGTTATTAGCAATGGCGTTGGGGCCAAAGTAAGAGAGAAAAGAAGGCGATTACCTAAATTTTATGCTGTCAAAAATTGTTGGAAGATCTTAATTGTTGACGGAAACTTTTTGTTGTCCAAAAATGCAAAATTTCGGCACGAAAACCCACATTTTGAAGAAATTTAAGTACAAACTGTCGCATATTTGCGATTTTCTGTCCCGCCTACTTTTTAACCCTTCTATGCTTAAGGATCGAGGGGTCAAAACGACCCCGTCCTGTGGTTTTTAAAGAACATTTTTGTCTTGCGCCGATACCACCAATATATTTTGTTTGTCTGTTCCTATACATCAAAAGCATTTTCTGACATATTACACACTACTCTACCATTGATAGGTCCGGTTTTCCAGATCTTGGAACATATCGGATAATATCGATAAATTACTTAGGCCTACATTTACAAAAACTATAGCAGACAGTTGTAAAGTTCTTTTTTAAACCATTTCGAGTGATGCATAAAATGTCTTGAAGTATCGAGCAAAATGCGACTATTGGCGGAAGGGGTCATTTTGGCCCCCTCTTAGGCATGTGAGGCTGCCAAAAAAGCTGAGGCATAGAAGGGTTAACCCGGGACGTGGCCGGTAGTTAGGAGCTAGATTTATCAAATTGCAACTTTTGTCTTATAACAGGTCTCAAATTGGTGATTATTGACATAGCTTTCTATTAAAATTGCATTACTTTGTGAAATGTCAGTGTCTTAAATGCAACAAATAAAAACAAGACGACTTGTGTAACAACACATTTAAAGAAATTAACAATAGAAAACAAAGTATGCATATATATTGTCTCAGTTGTTGTTTAAAGCAACGGTCACATCCTGCATTTTTTACATCAAATAATTGTTCAATGTGTCCGCTTTGTTGCCGGATGGACGACGCATTCAAGCCGGCGACACCACTGACCAATGGCGCGGTCAACGAAACGCTGATATTTGACAAGGTAGTGTAGCGACACACTTGAGGCATGATATCATTGTTAGTGCATGATTATTGCATTTTTTCCTGATTTTGACAGTAAACAAATTTTGAAAATCGTTTAATATCTGATATTTAATATCTAATATTTAAGAGGTATAGGCCTAAAAATAATGGTGCAATTTTTGGCCCACCATGTAGCTCGTCTAGCTTGGTGGTTTATTATGTCTGCTGTGAACATAATGCGTCTATTGACAACTGCATGGGCAGCATAGAGATTAAATGATCGATGACAAAATGGCCCGCCACTTCAGCCTCCTGTCGCTCCCAAGCTTACATTGTGTATCGTGGCTTATCGATCACGTGATAGTCTCCGAGTGGGAAAAGCGTCTCGCCGCCGATCAACAAAAAGCACTGCAGTGCATACAGACAAATCGCAGGCTGGAGTTTATAAATAGTGTCGTTTAGCTACTATGGACAGTGCTTGTATAACCACCGGCCTAAATGGTGGCCACAAAGAAAGATAAAATAAAATTCCCCGAGTTTTCCTGGCTTTTTCAGAACCGTAAACTTACTTTTTACATATAGGTTATTGCAACAAGCAGCATTTGTGTTAGTGACCTGTTTCGCTGGCAAACAGCAACAGCCAATATAGGCCCTAGTGCCTGGTAGTTTAGCTGACGAGCGTCTTCTAGTTCAGTAATATTTCGATCGGTATGGTATGGGATGCTTTTCTGTAAAATGTCGCGAGACGCTTGTCAGCCGCTGACAAGTAGGCCTATGTGTAATGGCCACTAAAACGTGTGCTTGATACAACACGGCCGCAAGGGAGACTAGCAGCTATAGGGCCGACAGTGACGCGTGTAGCTTTAGTCTGGCTGTATCTACTGACATTCAGTAATAACTGATATCTTGACAGGCAGGTTTCTCACACTTTTGCTGACAAAATAAACTCCGAGACTTTTTAACAGCACTTTTCAGGACTGTCAAAACGTTTCCAGGACTTTCTTTTTTAGAATTCGTCCACATAAATGTAAAAAAAACTTCCAGGAAAGTTTTTAAACGTTAAAAAACGTTAAAAACGTGGCAAGAATAAAAAACGTTTAAAAACGTTGAATAAAAAACGTTGGTCATAATTTGTTCAACCTTGTACCTAATGCCTTATGCTGTAGGCTTAAGTGCAGTATACCTTGAACTATATATTTCATCTACAACGGTTTGGCCGCAATTTTAAATGCAAAGTTGCCATCATCTACGTGCGCCGAATTACCATATCGTATCTTGGCGCTAATTGTAGCGTTCGCTATAGCAGCGTCACCATAGCGTCAACATGGAACTGTAGTCTTTTTGCAACCGGAAGTAGGACGCTGGCCTTCGGATATAAGCGGTACGGTTGGCTCACCGTAGCGACAGCTGGGCTTCTTGTTAATTCAGATCACAGCCATGCAGTCCATCGTGTGCCCGACTGTCTGCCGGCAGACTAATTAGTTATACGAAAGAGATATCCGAAGCTATAGCATATCACGTGACGTAACGGAAAATCCGCTGGGTGTCGTTTTCTACAAAGCCGGATTATATTTTGCACATCACACCACGTCTATACTCTCTCTCTCTCTCTCTCTGTTTTTCTCTGTATGTCTGCCCTGCCGTTCGTCTGTGTCGAAAAAAATCACCCCCTACTTATTTTGTGCCACGCCGCTGCTGCGGGCTGTAATGAATGACCGCTGTGGTAAATTGTTTCAATATTGCAGACGTGACTGATTGGCCAATATCGTAGTGAAGCAACGGATCCACTGGCGTAGCCAGGACACACGGATTGGTGGGGGCACTTGAAGGGGGGGATTATGGGGAGTATCCCGTCCCAACCGAGGAAGGAGTCTGTGAAGCTGTTTTCGAAAATGTACGTTCTCGATTTCCGCGGGTGTTTAGGCATGCATTCATTTTTGCACTGTTTTTAGGAAAATTATAGCTTTTTAGTCCGACACTATAGATAAAACTAATATTATTGTCGTTCTTGGAATCCAAGGGGACATGCCCCCAGCGCCCCTCCAACGGCCATTTTATTGGATTTACAGACGTAAAGCTGGAGTGTAGGCGGCAGAAAGTGCATCATTTTGGCAGCTTTGACTGCAACAAAAAGAAAAAGATTTTCCCCCATTGCCGTTTCGCGTTTCCCCCGAGCTCGTTTGCCTCCGTGTATAGAACGATTCGCCATCCCCAACTATTTGGCGATAGCTTGGAGATAGCTTACAGCGCTCCCCCAGACTCTTCAGCTGGACTAAGGGTGTGTGGTCCCATTGAAGGGAGAGAGAAAAAAGGTAAGTGATAATAAAATCGGATATGGAGGAATAAAAGAAAAATGAGGTGGGGGTTGAGCAATATAGTAAAAAAATGGGTGATAAATGAGAGAAGGGAAATGGGGAAAAAGGAGGAAGAGAAGAAGAATAAGAAGAAATTTATTTGACTCAAGCAAAAATACAATTACAATTGATAACATAATACAACAGTTAATTACTGAGCCAGGTTGCCAGAAAACCATACTGGTCAACTGTGCTGGCCACCTAAACACACCTAAACACCTATACAATTTTTGTTTTAATTCTCTAAGCTAAACTTTCTAAACATAAAAAACTACTAAACTACTAAACACATTTTATCAAACCCATCACGCGAACACAAATATAAACTACACAATCCAACTCAAAATACCCAAATATAAAAACAAACACACAAAAAAAATGCTAACCTAAAATCAAATGTTAAAACACAATTGATATTACTGAACAAGAACGAAGAAAAGGGAAGGAGACTTGATCCCGATTTTGATTCTAGAATTGGGGGGCAGAAGCTCCTGTAGGCTAGATAGCGACGGTGTGACGGTCACGGTCTGTCACTACTGAAGGTTCACTGAGCGATGGACCAGAATGATGCGGCTTAGACCCCTATTACAACTGCAATAAAACTTGCAACACTGCAACAAAACGGGCGGAGTATCACCTGCACGATGTGCACTGGTAGGCCTAATGAACACGTTTATTCGTCATAAAGACAGAAACAGACAGCAAGAAAAGACAGATATGTACAGATAAAAAAAACACCGCCTATATCTAACAGGCGATAAGCTATTTCCATGGCGACAATGTAGCATGTAGGCCTAGTGAAATCTCAGCCTATTTTTTATTATTCTGACTCTTGTGTCGAAATAAAGTGGTCATATCCTACAGTTTTAGACACTATAGCCTAGGCTATAAAAATTCAAAAGCTGCGCGGAGACTGTTAGACAGCCAAGCAGGCGTGCGACAGCAGCCGTGGGCCGGTCGGACGCTACGCTGTGATTGCTGCAACTTGCAACAATATTATGCTAATGAGGTCTGCAACGTTGTGCAACTTGAGACGTTGCATGTTGCATGAGCCTAGATCAGGTCGTATATTGCCCGTTACTATTTGCCAAAATGGCCTTTGCTTTCCCAGCTTAGTCGATCAGTAGTATCTTAAATTATTGTTTAGGTTCATACCCCAGGCATTGAAACTCAACGGTTGGAAATCCAAGCGAATTTTTTTCGAGTAAAACATCCTGCTCACTGCGCCAGCAGACTGCGTGACTACGATAAAAATGTTTCTTGTTACATTGCATTGAGTCTAAGACATAGCGCATTAAACCGACCTAAGATTTGTGCCACAGTCTGGGCTTGACATTCGCATAGAGTGTCACACAGTGATCAGTGAATATGCCTGGAGTTTGTTAAAAGATGTACTGCAACTACAGAGCTATACTGCGTAGAGGTAAAGCGAAAGGGAGAGCAGTAAAGACAGTAAGTTATCTATGGGAATAGAAAAAGAGAAAGTTAAAAGAGTATAGCTTTAGCCTAATTAGTAGCGCATAAAATAACCTGTAAAATAAGTACTAACACTGCATAAGTTGAATGTCTGTGAAAGCATCAGCATCAGCATTGTAATACAGAATCTGACCACTTTTATTGTTTGCATCAGAATAATTTCATGAGACTGGCGGAGAGCGGACAAACGACGGTGTACGAAATGAACCGTTATATTAGCTCCCAATGTAATAAGACGCGGATGTGTAAAAACTGATGATATCCGTGTCGTTATGGCGATCAGCCGGCTCTGTAGTATATATAGCAGCAGTAAATTACCACTGTATTGTGGTCCGCGGACTCCGACATTGCATTATTGTCGTCCTGGTATCTATCTTTCCATCTCTGTCTGTATGTCTGTCTGTCTTGTTATCTGTGTACCTTCTCTGCCTGCCCGTGACCGTGAAGTAAATGTGGGCATATAGCACACGAGTATATTATACCGACGTCTGTCTTGTCGCGGGTTGGTCGTTGTCGTTACTGTACAGTCTGTATGTTGCCGTTGTTCGTACTCAATTATGCATGTTGTACATAGACTATAGTTACTATCTCTCTGTGTGTCACTGGGTCAACTTGCAGTGATGTTATGGCCGCAGTCAGTTTAATAATACTGCACTGCAGCCGCGGCTGTACTCGATGTTCAGGCTACACACACCGTTCGTTCTCGGCTTCACCTGTTATTGTGCATCACAATCACACGAGAAGCACCGACGCTTGCTTCGCGGCAACTCGCAACCTGTGCACTTCTATATAGCCGTCAACGTCAACGTCAGTATAGGCTATCAGATGTGAGCTTACAGCCCCAATCCGCCCAGTACATTAGAAATGCGAAAAAATACAATGTTATGAGCGACTGTCCGTAACTGTCAGTACAGCACTCCAGATCCTTATGATGGTTTTCGATGAGTTTCAGACAGTCTGAGTCTGGCTATGGCAACAGAAAACACCTGACAACACGTCATTTTTGTGTATGTAGCTTACTAGATACCGCACTGCTGGAGTGGGTAAGCCAGCGCACAGTGCGAGCTTATACCACTCCAGACAGTGCGGTATCGTACTTAAACGACGCTTATATTGCCTGGACTACACCGTCGTTTGCTTTATGATGCACGACTGCCGCTCGAAATGGACAAAAGTACCAGTGCAAGCTGAGTGTGGTTTAAGCGTAACTACAGTGCAAATATGAGCGGTTGCAACAGCACGTCAGGCTATTCCGGTATTCAGTGCCATTACACAATATCGCAATTTGTCTAAACCTTAGTATAAATTTTTGGGAAGATAATTCCTACTTGAATACCGGCGGCGTGATTAGAGATGCAGTTTCGAAGAGCCAAAAGCTTGCAAGGAGCCACAAGGGGCCAAAAACTATGCTTATAAAACTGAAAAAAACAAAACTTGCAAGTAGGCCTAAATTGTCACTGGGCCGCAAGATTTGCCTGCGCAGTTGGTGGCTTTCTTGCTAGCGATTTATGCAGTCGGTCACCTCGGTCGGTGCCTGTGTGTATATACTCATTACTATGCGGCTCCTGCGTGCATTTAATTTTGTGCTTTGTGTCATTCTAGGCAATTACGATGTGGCAGCCTGCATGAAAATGAGGATTAATATCATACACTCTCATTTTTTTTCTTCTTCTTTATCTTTTTCCATAATGTACAGATCCTCTTCCGAGTAGGCCTTAACGTCTTACATAATGTCCGCCGTACATGATCTTCGTCAATTCTACAGATTTAATTTTTTTACAAGCGATGACATGACGAAAGTGAACAATTCCTACTGATTTCAACGTTTCGGGATTTCCGTCATTTCGTAGCGTGTCTCAACTGTGAAATTTCGTCAGAGTTTACAGAAGTATCCGTGCAGTATATTAGTATCACTACCGCAGATCAGCGGTGTTAGCCGTTTGACATATGCCGCACACCCGTACCGGTAAAGGTCATGGAATGTATACGCCGCCACGAAGGACCAAGCGCGAGCGAGCGAGCATCTAGTCCAGTCTGCATCAGTCCGCACCGGTGATTAGTAGCACCACGGCATCACTCGACTCACGTAATCTCAGCCAGCATGAGAGCAGCGAATTTGCAAGTCAAAGCGACAACCACGACAACGACAACGACGTCTGTAACGCGCAATTGAATACGTATGGAAATACTACTAAGACGATTTGTTTTTCGACCGCCGGGCAGAAGATAAACGCTTGAATAACGCAGCAGGGAGTAAAAAAGCAGTTCGTGATGTGCGGTTAGTGAGCGATGAAAAAGATGCACGATCGTCAAGCAGCCGAGGACACTCTGCGCTGTCGTTCCGTCAATAAGACGTCTTCCGTGGTTGCTATACTGCCGGCGCTTAGTTATCAGTTCCTTTTCCTATTGATTTGGCGGCGCCGAATGGACGGCGCTGTTGCGCTGTATATGGAGACATGAGCGAGCTATAGGCCTACATACGCGCCCCGCGCCGTGCGTTGCTTTCGTCTTCAGTGCGTACATCCGCAGCTTGTAGTCGTTCCGCTAAGTCAGTCTTCTTGTGCACAGTTGCTATACGGATAATCGAAACCGGTTGCAGCGCCAGCAGCGCTTTCTCTGCTGTATGTTGAATGCATCGTGATCTGAACGTCGCTAAGGTAACGTGATTGATTCGTTTAACTCACTCGTAGGCCTACCTCAGTCCGTGTCAGTGTTACTGCAGAATATCTCCACCAAAAATCTATCACCAACGGATCTTGTCGAATTTTGGACGGGTGGTACGCGGCCCCGGGAGCAAACAATTAGGTGTTAATGTCGATTCGGTTTAAAATTAGTCTCCAAGGTTCTTGGTGGACACAGGAATTTTATTGTTAAAAGGATTCATTGTTTGTTATTGCGATTTCTGTTGACGTTTAAGAATAACGACAATCTTGGCGGATGTAGGGCTTATGCGTTTTAACAACTTATAACTGCTCAGTGCTCTCTAGTTCAACTTCATTTTGAGTCATCTGTGTTAAGTGTGTAAGTCGTTCTCAATTTTGAGCTGCAGTCGTGCGTTATAAAGCAAACGACGGTGTAGTCTAGGCAATCTAAGCGTGGTTTAATTACGATACCGCATTGTCTGTGTGCTCGCTTAACCATGCACTCCAGCAGTGCGGAATAATAAACTCTAGACAATGTTGAAACGGGCATTTCATCAATGTGATCGGCGGTATATTCTACCTAGGACGTGCGTGTTATAAACAGACGGATACACGTTTCAACTGTCAGGCTTCAATGGAGCGAGCGACATGCACAGTTTCGCACAGCTGCAGTGCAGTGTCAGCAATTCGTGCTTTCAGCGGTTAACTGTTATCCCAGCCTTCTTGCGTGAGGGCTTTTGTTCTTCTAAGGCATGTTCTATAGGGATGCTTATGTCCAATACACGGCCATACAACTGGAATAGCTGTTAAACAGTGCCTACCATGCTTATTAGTAAGTTAATAAGTAAGTAAATAAATAAATACAATAATTGGATCTTGAATTGCGTCCTTCCTTCGCTAGTGCTGCTGCTGAAGCTACTAACAAGAAGCTTACAGCACGGTATGACGATGATGGCTTAATAATATTATTCAGAGTGGGTATTAGGCCTATAACCACTGGGCCATAAACCAGCCATCTTCAGTATATACTTGGTCTTGCTAAATAGGCTACGTGTACAATGCATGTCCATCAGTCATTAATAATTATTCCGGGTGAACTGCATGTCGCTGTACATTTTAACCGTTGACGTTTGTCGCAGTAGCCTATAGGCTTATAGGCCTACTATTACTATATTGTTCTGACAGCGTTTATCGTCTGCATATTTTCAGCAGATCGCGGGCATGAAAAATTTACTTACAGCGGCGATGTTAACACGTATATGAGAATAATGATTCGCCGTCACGACGGGGCGCTATATTTAGACGCAATATTGCTAAATGGACGTGAATGCGTATACGTACACGCATTAGGCCTAGATCGATGCGCTAGCCAATTGTGCCAGTCTGCACAGCTTGCATGTGCCATCGATTTCCGATTAGGCCGGAGGCGGCTACACACCGAACGGACGGACGCGGTGCCTCGTCGTGACGAAAGTCGCCTGCATTCCGCCAAATTGCACGTCTACGTCGCGGGATGCTGCCACTTCGGCTGCTGCAAATGGAACAGCTTTAATGCGACTACCGTGCGTGTGCTCTTCAGTTCCTGTGATGAAGCAGCAACCTGCTTCCATTTACAGATTGCATCTAGAGGCACGAGCACACATAAGCCTATCTACGTTACGGTAGAGATGAGCCGATATCAGCTTTTTGAAAGCGACGCGATACAGATATCTCATAAGTCAAATCATTTTCTGATATCTGCTGAATGTATAACTTGAATCACAGCATTTCTAAAGTGGCATGGCATCGGGAGAAAAAGGGGAAATTTGTAGCACACTGAAGAAGGTCTGAACTTAAAAGCCAGAGTTTTACAAGGGCTGTTCCACTAGAGCATTATTACCATTAGCCTCTATTAAAAGAAGAAATATTTTACAATTTGTTTGATATATAACGTCTGATTCATTTTTGCAGGCCTATTTTGTACCATCATGAAATCTGAAGATATAGTTTTACAGATTAGCGATTATAAAGTATCGCTAAAAATATCTATAAGCTATCGATACTGCTGATACTTTTTCAGCATCTACGAAAATATTTTTTGGGTAGGCCAACGATCGACGACAATCTGTCCGATTTCTCGATCCACGGCGTATGCACGACACTGCTCAATTTTAAGGAATTGTGCGTTATCAAAAAAAGAAGGAGGAAAAGAAGAAGTAAATCATGTGTGTTTTACTTTTTCGCGCCACCTTTTATTTATCTGTCTATGTGACTAACGGAACGGCAAGACGAGCGTGGTCAGACTGCATATAGCCGCGGCTTATCTGTGACTGCATGCCAATACGTGGTCGATACATAATAAGAACTATCATGCAGAACCAAATGCATTCGTGATGCAGTATCGCCGTCATCGGCGTCGTCGTCGTTTTCTTCGTTTATTATGCGAATGGCAGCAGCATCGACAGAGAAAATGTATACACAGTTAAGTCAAAAACAGAAGCTCTAGAATCAAAGTGGAATATGTTTAAGGTTAAATAAAGTAAACCAGAACGAATACAGTAATCATAAAATTTATACAGTATGTATGCGTGGAGGTTGATTATTACTTCAGTAGAAGTGGAAAGACTATACAGTAATGTGCGGCAAATCTACGTTTGCTTATGTTTACAAAGCACGCTGAGCCGTTTATCCATGCAGAGAATTCGCGTAGCTCGTTAAGTGCCAGTTCATTTTTGACGATTATTTACAAGTTACGGTGCGTCGTACACGATTTTTCTACGATTCTCATAGAAACTCCGTACAGTCACGTGAATCGCGTAATAGTTCGTCTATGTCTACACGTAGAGCTCTACATGCCAACAGTGTGGACGCGGTATAACGGTGGTCAACAATCCATGTCCTCGGACAGCGTGTTTCGTTTTTCGGCAACAATATACGAACGCAGAAGCTTGTGCAGTTGAATTTGTAGAAATAAAAGCGATGATGTACGACCAAAATATATATACGTGAATTTGTGCGACTGATGCTCTGTAATTGATGCTAATGCTACTGCTGCTGCATTTGTATTGATATTGGTGACCTTAGATCATCACAACAACGCCAGATTGCTGGGCCGCAAATATTCCGCTGGTGTTATAGCCTATATGTTAGTCTTATGACAGACACCATGATGATGATACGTTGCGGACAGGAAACGAGCGAATAATCCTGTGGGACCGGAGCAGCAATAGTCCGGATGACCGAATAAAGCTAGCGATCGTCATTGTCGTCATCGTATGTTAGGCCTCGCCAAAAACTGCAAAATACGTATTTACGTATTCCGTACCTGAAATAAGCACGGCATAGTTATTATCGTTAGGTAAACATATAACAAGCAGTACTACAGAGTTTAAAGACAGCAGGCAGATCTACTGTACAGTAGAAGATGGGACAGAAGACTAGACAGGGTTGACAATCAATGCAGCAGCGAAAAATAGCGAAACAAGCAACAGTGGAGAAAATTGGTCCATCGCCTAACCGACCCTCAATCATTCGATGAAAGGCCTAATGGTTACGACACAGTTGCCGCGTGCTAGCTCGAATAATAACGAGCCTATTTTGGTATAGTGGATCAGATATAACCGCAGTCATTTTGGCCACTCAGGCATATAGTAACGCTATAGGCATAACCCGAATATACGTCGTGGGCCTTTGTGCTCGAACATTATTTGCTCACTCGCTGCATATAACGTTGCATCGCAACACTATTGGCACACAATATAAGCCTACAGCTATTCGTTCTATACATTGTATGACATCTGCAAAAAGCTCCATCCAAACATAGTGAGTGCGTGGGATGGATCAGAAAGTGCAATTTTGCTTGCGTTGCAACCGGGTTTGGCGCAATCTGGTGTACACATTTCCTGTGCGTGTGTGTTGGAATTAAACTTTGATGAGAAGCATGGTATTGGCTACAGGTTTTTGATTGTTTTTTAAACCGATTGACTTAATCGCTTAGCTTTAACATCTTTCTCTCATCATAGGCACACTTACATCGGTAAATTTAGTAACGTGATAATTTTACTTGAATAAAAAGTTTTACTGTTCGATCGTTTTTATTCGCCTGCACAGCTCGGTAAAGAAATTTTGTACAACAAAAAACGTGACCGAGCAGGAACGCAGAAGTGCAGTGAGTACACTCGTTCATAGAATTAGCTGCGCGTGCAAGTGTCTGCCAGACATTAATACCCCGTTTACACGACGAAGCTGGCTCGACGAGCTGGCTCTAGTTAGCTGGGCGAGCTAGCTCAGCTCGATGTTTGCTCGATGTTTACTTGATCGTGTAAACGCGATATAACATTCATGATAGCCGTCGTACGATCGTACGTGCATCGAATACAACGTACGAGTATGCATGTAGGCCCAATATGCGTGGGAGGTTTTTTCTGCAAAATGACGCAATCTGACAATGGATGGTAACAACATACACTGCCTGGTTGGATAATTTCCTAGTCTTGTCTGCTAGCGTTTTCGGTCTGCACGAAATGTCACAGCATATGCCTCGTATTCAGCAGTGCGATCACGTTACTGGTGCATTTATATCAGCCTCCATTGGCTAAGAGTACGACCCGAGCGAATTCTGTTTAAAATTGCCAGCGTCTCCTGCAGTCACATTGATCATTTAACGACACGGCACCAAGTTACCTGTCATCGTACATCAACCGTGTTGTCACTGACATATCCAGTGGACTGAGCTTAGGTTGGCCTCCACCAACTGTGTGACAGTAACGTAACGACGTTCTGTCTTGCTGCTGCAGTCGACAAACGGCCGTTTACCGTCTCCGGCATCGATCTCTGGAACAAATAGTCACCCGACGTCACCTCTGCACCTTCACTCTCCGTCTGCAGACAGCAGCTGAAAGAACACTTTTCACCGATCCGTCGGTCATACCCGGATCTGCAGTTGCTCATCTGACATCATCCGAAAAATATTGCTGAATAAAATGACATAGTTTTATTTCGCCTTGAATCAGCTGCGAACACACACAATTAAAACAGTAACTAGACAAGCACACGCAAAGAGAAATATATTAGAAAAAGTAAAAAGAGCCGCAGAACGCAACACAACACACGCACATCCACACACCTAACCTACACATACACATGTTGCTACAGTTATGATAAAAAATAAAGTTCTGGACATGCATTATAAGCTGATAAGAGAAACGACAATCGGCAAAAAACCGTTCAGTGAATGCACAATGTTTTCTCTTTTAATAACGAGAAAAAAATAAAACGAAAAGGAAAAAAGCCTGTTTAGACTGATGTGGTAATTTGCGGCGTATCTTATGACTCTTCGTCGGCTTCACTTTCGAGCGTGTGTTGTACTGGCGTTTAATTTCTGAGAGCGCAAGGACGTAAAATTGCTCCGTCGCGTCTCGCGGGGCTGGCAGCGGCCGTGTCTGCAGTAATGACTGGCGTCGCAATCGCGTGCTTGCTGCTTCGGAACCGCGGCGTACTGTGGTAGGTAGGTTACTGTCGGAATATACTGACCACGCTGCGACTCCGTCCATAGACTATACGCGCTCGTTTGCGTTCGGTACACACACGGTCCGCTTTCCTGTAGTGTTTGCTGCATGGGAGTTGCTTGCGCAAGACGCTCAGGGCTGTCGCAAATTAAACGCGTCACTCCTAATCACGCTGGAGAGCGGAGTCGCCACAAGAGGTCCATGGACCATGGGATGATGGGAAGGGCAACTTTCGCCGGTTTTAGGCTTTCTTTTAGCCACAGTGATACACATACAGGAAATGTGAGTAGGCCTACTTTTTCAAGCGCGGTGCAATTTTGAGGGCAACCAAATCCATTCAACTTAAAAACGCACACTATATGCTGGTATGCCGGATGATGTTCTTTGTCGTTTCTATATAGGCCTAGTCTTACGATAAAACAACGAAGAAAATATTCACCATCGAAATATTCACCGTCACGGAAATCCAGTAAACACTGATTGACTATTTATTACGCGCGAAAGCAGCTATGCTTTCAGCGCGTCTTAGCCATCGCAATTCTGTCCGTCCGTCTGTCTGTCTGTCACACGGGTGGATCAGGCAAAAACGGTCCAAGCTAGGATCTCCAAATCTTCACCATCGGCTGCCTGGAAGACTCTAGTTTCAGGAACCGTAAAGCTTTTTCATAA
>Ga0209367_1007109_pt1 | contig 15445 bp, 12 predicted proteins | sample WorMetLIZISLAND2_FD_187412 | JGI IMG/M metagenome (GOLD analysis project Ga0209367, IMG submission 187412) | Marine gutless worms symbiont microbial communities from Max Planck institute for Marine Microbiology, Germany - Olavius geniculatus... ... | reverse complement strand
CCCCTCATGGATCCGCCACTGTGTTTGGGCAGGAAGTTCGGCCCCGAAATGTCCCCTTCCCTGGGGGCCAGGGCGACCCGGACACGCACCTCATACAGTGAGCGCGGTCAAATTTTCAGGGCTGGTGTGGGTATGGGAACTGTGCTGAATTCCCATGGGTTCTGTGGGAATTCTGTGGGAATTTTTGAATAGATGTGAGATTAAGGGCAAACGTAAAATAGTCTTCCAAGAGCCTCAAGCGGCTGGCCGGTACGTCGCCGTCGCTGCAGCACGGTGACGCAAACAGAGTTACGTCCAGTCAGCAGCCGTCGCCAGGCACTCTAGGCGTTACTTTTGCGAATTTAACACTGTTGGTACAGCAACTGGTGGCAACTACCAGTGTTCTTGTAATTTCTTTGGCTAGGCTGACTGATTTTCCATTAATAATTAATTAATCTGTGTTTTTCTTTTAACGAAGTGTTTCATAAAACGCAGATCACGGAGAAAACGCTTTGCAAGTTTGCCCCCATAACATTGCCACAACTCGTCTGCTTCTGTACCTCTCAACGTGCCGAGTTGTGTCAGAAGTGCCATTTAAGATTGAATGTTTGAGTTGTGTCGGTGTTGGGGGGGGGGCTAATTCAATAAATAGCATTCGGCTTATAGCCTGGAACCCACCAAGTTTATGAATAGGCCTATATCTTCTACAACGGACAACAAAACAACTGCGCATAAAGTAAGTTTATACAATGTCATGAGAAACAGCAAAAACATGCATCCAACGAACGCGAGGTGCGGGGTATATAAGTATGGAAGATTTCGGGGTTCGCTGGGTAGGGAGAATCTGTGGGAATTCTATGGGAATTTCCACATGCAGGTTTTTCTGTGGGTATGGGATGCATGGGTAAGGGAATTGAAATCTAATTTCCACGGCAGCCCTGCAAATTTATATGACTTTAGTTTTGTTTAAAACTAAAGTTTTACGCAAAAGTTTTAAAATAAAGTCTGAGCGAAAGTTGACCTCAACCAATGTGTCATCATCCAAATTACATCTAGATCTGTCGAACGGTTTAGGGGGGGGGTGCACGAATGTGACGAATGGACGACAGACAGGCAGACCACGCAACGGAGAAATGTGTGGAAATATCTGGAAGAGGCAGCGATTCCGCCTACGGCCGGGTTTGCGCCGCGTATAATGAGGACCTATACGTATCATTCTGTGCACAATGTTAATGACTTATTATCACTCAAGTCAGTTCAACTCAGTTGGCTAGTGTCTGCTGGGGCGGCAAACAGACTAGACTAGGCGCAGTAGTTGAAGTCAGAGCAGGCAAGGCGCGGGATGACGGCTGAAGCAGCGTCGTCGTCGTCGACGTCGTCAGGCCGTTCACTATCAGAGACAAACGATCCAGACACGATACGTCACCAGCACCGCCGTCGCCGCAGTCCACGCCACAGCCGCCGAATTCTACAACACGAATATGTCAATAGGCCTAAGTAACTAAGTAAATAAACTACGAAAGGCATTCAGAGAGCGCAAACCTCCGCCAACTATAGACCTGGCAGCCGAAGCCGCAAAAGCTGAGCCGCAAAATGTTCGAGCCGAACCGCATTTTTTCGAGCCACCGCCGCCGCAAAATAGGCCTATTACAAATCGCACAACAAATAAAAACTTTTAAAAACCTAAAATTTGAATTTTTTAAGGTTTTCAAAAACCTAGGTTTTTCAAACGATTTTTCCCACCCTGCGCAATAACGAATCGCAGTCTTTTCATCATATCATCATCACTCATCCCCCAGGGACGCGAGTGCACATGCGGAAGCTGTCGACACGGTCGGGCGCAAGTGGCAATTTAACAGCAATAGCTGCGAGGAAGTGGAGCCTGGTATGCTTTCAAATTCTCACATCCGCATTCCGACAGCAGGCTCTTGGACGTATTCTTTGTTACTGTCGTCATATCTCTGACGCCGGAGACCGTGCAATGTGCATGCTTCCCGTGAGACTGCGGGGATGTTCGTCAGTTGGTGGATGTGACAATTATTAAGGGAGTCTTATTGCTGGAAGTTTGCTGGATCGTGTAAACACCCCCATTATACTATGTATAGGCCTACAGCTACGTTTAGGCCATAACGATGTGACACAATACTAGACATTTAGTTCGTGCTGTTTAATTTTTCTGTACTCGGTCGAACGAGATAATGTCTATAGCTTATGCTTTATTATGTCGATGATCTTTGAGGATGATGCTTCCCGGAATTGGAAAGAGTTGGGAGCTTAACTGTGTAAGTTAAACTGTGGAAAATTTTTCACTTGAGAAAATAATCAACAATAACACATTCGTTTGTATGATGCGCTGCACATAAGCGACTAAAATGTTGCCATAGTAGGCCTATGCGTACTGAAAGCCAAATATACGTACACATGCGTCAGCTGAAGAGTCTACACAGCGCGCCTAAGACTCGCAAATTGGGTTTAAGAAAAGGAAAAGAAGTAGAGAAAAAAGAACAAGAAGGTTGGTGCCTCTCTGGCACTGAAAAGCGATAGACTCCCGATCATTGATCCCTGTGACGTCACAGAGAGTCAGGGTAAAACTGTCGTTTGCCGGAGGGCACCTGAGCGTTGACTGACGGAGCGCGTGAACCCAGTCATTAGCTGACAGTGGTGAGCTGTGCAGCTTCACAAAGTGATAATCGAAACGCCGCGACGCAATGACCGCATGGGCGTTAAACCGACAACAGATGCGGCCAGGCTGCTGAGACTGACGATGCTCCTACTCCTGGGGATGATAGCAATGGCATCCCAACTCAAACTTCACTCAGATACGGGCACGCACCGCTAATTAACGACCGAACGTCTCTCTGATAATTGGAGTCGCTAGCTGGCTGCATTTGAACTGCTTTAACTGAGCGCTCGGCAATGAGCTGCGAACGCAAATCCCAAACATTCCATTCACCCGAAGCGGTCTAAACTCCAAAGCAGCGCCAATAACCTCCCCTTAGTTTTTTTATTTCTCTTTCCTTTATTGTTTGTTTTTCCCTTTTTCTTTCCCTTGTCTCAGCCTATCACTCTCCTCCTCTTTTACGCACGACAGCAAGTAGGCCTAGTGCTGAGCGCGTCTTGGCTATCGGAGGTGTCCGTCCGTTTGTCTGTCCGTTTGTCCATCACATTTTGCGATTCTATCAAAACGGTGCAAGCTATTATAGAATCACGAAATCTTCACTGTAGGCTATACGTAAGTACTCTAGTTTCGTTTGGCTTTTGCAACAAAATTTCGTGCCGCTGAGCGAGAAGATTTCTTTCAAACTAGAAGTATCCCTTTAACAAGTTGCTATTGACTATTCTAGCGTAAAAACTGTTGCAGATAGACACAGACAGACTTGCTGCTTATGTCATAGCAAACGCTGACGAGCTTTTCGGTGGTACCAACATCAATGACCTTAAATGACCTTAAACCTCCAAAATGCGAGGTTTGGTGATTTTTTGGCAATTTTCAGTTTGCGGCGAGTGAATTGCGCCGAAATGGCTGGAAATAAACCAAGAGAACTTGTGTATGAAATTTTCAGCAACGTATAGATTTTAGCAGTTTAAATTTCGCCCCCCCCCAAGTTCAAGGAATCGTCAGTAGGGAGGCTTCAAATACAGACACCCTTTCGAAACGCATTACTATTTTATTGCACGTCGTACACTGATTTTTCAGGTTTCATTACCGATGCTGTCGCGCTTCACGTGAGCATTGTTCAAATTACTTGTTTTTCTTTCTAGCTTTTTGTCTAAGGCAGCGCCTTAAGCACTTCCAGCGAAATGCACTTCGACGCATTTTAGACTAATAGGGTGCTTACACGATCCAGCAAACGTCCAGCATTAGCACGTGTATTTTGAATACATTTGCTGGAAGTTTGCTGAACGTTTGCTGGATCGTGTAAACACCCCATAACACACCTCGTGTATAGCTACGACATATTCATGAATAATTTCAAAATAAATTTACGATTCTGACCTGCATGGTAGGCCCTATTCGTAGAAATGAGAGAAGGAAAAAGGATGGAGTGAAGGAAAACTCACAAAAAATAGACGTTCCTCGGAACGGCCGCATAAAAGCTAGAGTTACGTGGACCACACAAGAAGAAGACCACACACAGAGTACAGACGCTACTGCAGACAGTGAAACAATGTACAAATGAGCGAGCGTCTGTAATCAATTACTGCACTGACCGACGTAAGGTTGCGTCGACGTGGCATCGTCCGTGCACTGCACGAGTCCGCCTCCGCTACAACGATCATAGTAGTTTGACATTCTTTCGTCATTCAGCGCCTGTGTAACATAACGACACACGATGCAACCACATGCATCCAAAACAGTAGGCCTATGTCTCGTCTATATACAGCAGCGGCGTATACTAAAAGTTGGAGCAATCTGTCGTGACCCCCTCGGCGCTGAAAATTTGCACAATTTTGCTCCCAGAAACGTCTGAATTCATGTGTCAATTTAAGGGAAAATGCTGCAGCTTCCGCGGCCCCGCTATCCCCTTCCTTAAATTCTAAATACGCCACTGAACTTACTCACCGTTCCCGACCCAGCCTTACAGCACTAGCAATCGAACCTAGAAATTTAATGAGAAAATAGCTTTTGTAAAAGAAAACCGTTTGCAGTCTGTTAAAATGCTGCAGCATTTTTATTTTAGAGTATATACATGGTTACTACTCAGTACGTTACTCTGTTTTATGAGCTTTGTGTAATACGGAATGTCAGGAAATAAAAAAAAATATTAAGATATAAAACATATATCTTCCCCTTTCTACATTTTCGCTGCGCTGCATGTAAAAGTGGAAATTCTTTTAATCTGGTGAAATCGAAAGCACATCGATTGTTTCTCGGAACACGCGGTCCATTTTTTTTCTCGAAATAAACGTAAAATCCGTATATACTTTTACTGCGTTTTTTGTTGACTTAAACGGAAAAACAGACACAAGTAAAGCATTCAATTACTGCACTGACCGACGTAAGGTTGCGTCGACGTGGCATCGTCCGTGCACTGCACGAGTCCTTTGCCGGCGGTTATACAATTTGTTTTGTTCGGTAAATAATTCATCACGTTTTATAGGCACCGACCGCAAACTTAAACGAGAATTTAGTTTATACATTTGTTTAAAAGTTGGTCACTCAAGCACCGTTAAATCTCATTAGACTCATAACGGACGCGCCACTGCCACTCTGATGGCGAGTGTCTGTCCGTGATCTTACGAGACAAGAGTCCAGACAAGTCCACGTGTCTATAGACTCGGGACGATGATTTGCGGCGTTTTCTTTGAGCGGCGTTAATGCGACAACACAGCGACTCAACTTGGGTGGTCCAGGCATATCATATACCACGGCGTGTGTAGACTATGGCCAAAGGTTGTATAAGCCCCTACACTTTCAGTCTTTTACTGCCTACGTCGGCAGACGGAGGTAATGTTTTTAACTTGATAATCTCTGTCTATTCGTTTGTCAATTTGCGAAATGAAAAGGTTAAAACGGTTAAAGGCGTGAACTCATTTCAAAGCTACGGAGCGTCACCTGCCACTTGGGATCACACAGTGTTACACCTCCCATCCGACACAAGTGAACGTGCAATGCTCCGCCTTAATTCTAGGCAGGCAGGTCAAAAGGATGGAAGGCCGAGTTGACCCATGGGTGCTTATATAAGTGGTTCACTGGGATGGTTCACCTGTCCATCCAAGTACTGACCAAGCCCGGCATAGAGTAACTGCGTCGATCGCGTTAAAATGGCAATACACAAAACTATACCGTTATGCAAGGTAGCCATGGGGGGCACTGGCGGCACGTGCCCCTCCCCCTAGGAGCCTACTCAGTTACTCAAAACAGTGCCAAAATCTTCCAAAACACGTCTTTTTCACACACACAAAAATTCAAAAAAATTTCTGGTACCGCGGCTGTACTGTGAGTGCAGGTCCAGTGGGAGTATACAGTCGAACGCTCAAGTGTACATTTAAAATGTCATTAGGCGAATGTTGCGGTGAATTCGCCACGGCAGATATAATGTACCGCTTTTAGACAGAAACTCTCTCCAAATTCATACCGCCAAGGAGGTTAAATTCTGATAGCAATCCTCAGGGTTCGGATTAAGCAAACAATTCGGCTCCCGAAATTTTAAAGATTCTTTATTTGCTATACAGGCATTCATGGAAATAGACAGACAGCCAATAACAAAACGCTGCATGACTTCAACTGGGAACTGAACTGTAAAGGTACTTTCAAGATTTATGCATTTCGAGTTGCATTTTGTTATGTTTTTAATATTTCAACGACAAAATTATACAAGTTTGTCTATAACACATGTGCAAGCTATACTTCTACTTTTTCTACTTCAAATGGTTTTAATAATACGATGTTGGTTCTCAAAAGATTTAACTAAACCGCGCCGATGAAGCAATTATTTTACTGATTCTGCAGAAAAAAACGCTCGGGGTTAAACGAAAAATAACCGGGGAAAAGTTGAAGACAGAACTATCATGCGTTACGAGTCCGCGCATAAAACTCGGAAATCCAACGTCTTACACTCAGACACCGAAAGGCCGAGAGGCTGCATGGGACGCTCTCTCGAGTGACGCGAAAATACGAAGTTTAATTTACAACGTGTATCTACATTAGGCGTATAAGTAAGCCGAGAATTGGAATTCACGGCGAGGGTCCGTTTCTGCATAACTTCTTGATGCAGTGCTCGGACACTTGGAGTCTAACTAATAGACTTGAATGGGTTTCGAACGTGTGCAGTGCCCCTGTTTACACAACTTTTCTCAAAGTCGTCCTAACGTCCGGTCTCCGCGTCCACGGAATCCATTATATCCTATCTGCACAATGCCGCAGCGCTGTGCCACTGATGAGCAAGACAAAGTGTGCTGCTGACGATTCTGTCCTGTAATGAGAGTTTCCTTTGATCCCTGTATAGTATCTCGGAATGTTGATTAATGCCACGTTATGTGTGTAAAATTCTATTTCATTCCGTGTACGTCCGTGGTTATTATTTCAAGATTAGGCTTATAGACGGGCGGTTTTGCCTACGTAAGAAATTAAGACACTTACATAGATATTACAAATTTGAATGGTTTTGGTCGGTCTGTACGTTTTGTGTCATTAACCTTATGGCTGCTATAAACGGAACAGATTTACATGTGCATAGTTAAATGGCACGTTGTTCTCCTGCGGTAAAGTAACTACATCAAATAGGTGTAGTGAGCGGCATAACACAAATATGTTGCAAATTTTCTCAGCTACATTTCTGCCAAACATTGTGAAATTTGGTCGACATTTGGCCAAGCTACTTCCAAACTAAAAAGGGTGCCTCTTTATGGTTTACTTCGCAATGTACGTATACTGCGCTATAAAAATACTCGTTTCGTCCGTGACACTCCAGGGAGATGTAAAGCCCACACTGCGAAACGTTGCCGTGCCGAAGGCTAATGTGCTTGATGATGATGATGATGCAGTGGGATGAGGATGCTGCTGCTGCTGCTGATGCTGGTGCTGTTGATGATGATGGCGTGTTTTGAAACAGGCGCTGGACGTATGTCACAACAGCTGACGACTGATGGACGCGACTCAATGGGCGGACTGACTGGATGAGTCCCTCAGTCTGACTGCTAGCTCGTGAATCGCTCTGAGCTCTTCACTGAGGCCCGCCCGCCCGTCCGTTTGATCCTTCTCTAACCTTCCTTCCATCCCTGCTTCTCGATCCACGCATCCATGTCTATAGAATCCTCCGGACTGCCGCCGATGCCATGGGAACAACGCTCGCCGTATTCGAGACCGTCGACTGTCGACCTGCAGACTTTCGGTTTCTAGGATAGATCACTTTCCCACACTCGCACTCGCACGATGCATGCCGCCGCCACATTTGTTCAGTGACGTACTCGTGTCCGCTTAGTCGCAGTCCGAGTCCCCTAAGTCCGAGTTTTATGAGCTCAACGAGACAGAATGCTCGTAACATTTTGTATTCAGTAAAGCGGCGCAGATAAACGCAGAATGTTAGAAATGTACGAACACTTGCATTCTGTTATGTAACAGAACAGATGCAAGTGTTTGCAAATTCTGTATGTTGACGCTGCGTAAAATGCTATACAAAATCAATATGACGCAGTTACTTTTATGCCACACAGCACCGAGTCCAAGCCCATGGGTCCGAGTCCAAGTTTTGACAAATAAAGACTCGAGTCAGACATGTCCAGACTCTAGTAATTAGTAAACTATACATCACTGTTTTTGTTGCGTCGTCGTGCAAAGAAATGGAATGGAATGACATTATCTAAGAGAATAATAAAAGTAACAGTTTCTTGTAATTGGCAACGCAGACTGATGGTCATTCCAGTCAATCTTTGTGCTTAATTTTTTACACATCTCCTGTCAATTTCTGACAAATTAAGTCAATATGTCAAAAACTTTAGCGGACAAATTGAGTCGTTTGCCGTCGGTTTAAAACAGTCGTTATCGGGGATGAAAATCGGTACTTGTTCGAAAGAAACCTTGATGTTTTAAAGTTTAAAAACCCTGAAAAACCTAAGAAGTCAAAATTCTAGGCTTTTAAATTGCATTATTTTTGTGCAATTTATGTCACAAATTAAACTTAAGTTCATATTTTAATCGTGACTTGTTAGTCGTGCCGTCACGTTATTCACTCAAAAAAACGACGTGACATGGAGAATGGTGTATAATTCATGCAGGATCTAAAAGTTTGTGCCCCATCTTCTTTAGACATTTAAACCTAACTTTTTCAAACCTTTTGAAAACTTTAAATAAACTTTTTAAAAAACCGAAACCTAAAAACGTTTTTTTCAAAAAAACCTAAGTTTTTCATACGCGCCAACCCTCAAAATCCCTCATTAGCTTTGTACAATTTAACTTTTCGTTCTGTACACCACGGCGGAAAACGTACATCGTCAAGTCGGCCTCTCCCTACTAAGTCCGCCACATTTTCCTACACGTGGATGCGATATGTAATCTCACGAGGGACATTTTGCACGACAACTGCATGCTTGAAAACTCATCAGACTGCGAGACCATGAAAAATATTACATATAGCTATAATGCCAAAAAATACGCCGTTTTCAACCAGTGATTTAGGATATGGCGAATGAAGCATGATGAGCCCATGCATAAGATGGCTGCGGAGCTCTTAGCGGGGTCCAGGACAAAGCCCCTGGTCAGGGGGTAAGGCGGGCGCAACCTTTCCCCTTGAAGCTAAAACAGCTTTAGGTTTTGGACGTTCGATGAAAGCAACAAATTTGCCATGCTTTTTTCTAAGATTGAACAACACGGAAGATCACAGTGTCTCGCGAAGAAGGGGCCAAATACGCTACTGTTCTCGACGGGCAAAAATTCTTACGTCTGTATCTTATGGGCAGTTGTAAGTGCCGTTGCGGCCTTTCTGACCCTTGGAACACATGTTTTATTGTTCACACACGGTTTTTTTTCTGTATTTTCTGACATTGTCCTGTTTTGTGTTTCCAAAATAAACTGATGATGATCTATAGAACCCCATTAGGCCTGCAACGAACGGACTAATGTATTCTAGAATGCTGTCTGGAAGACTGTTCTGCTATTAGCCAGGAACTGATGCAAGCGACCGAGGGGGAGAGAGAAAGCGATGGCTGCAGAGTCTGTGATGTGACGGACGGCGGCGGCGCGCTGCGGCTGCAGTAATTAATTGTGAAAGCTTGTCAAAACACTTCGCTCGCAATGGCTCCATGCAGTCAGAGCTCAGCGCTCTGATCTATGGAACACAGCGCCAGCCAGCTAGTCAGCTAGCTATTAGGGCTGAGACGCTTTGCAGAAACTATCAGGAAATTGTCTTCAGTCTGCAGTTAACGACGCAAGACGCAGAACACAACTAGATATGGAGAATAGCTTTTTTAAAAATATTTCACCGATTACGGGATTTTGCTGATAATTTCATTCAAAGGTCGGCATATAAAAGTTTTGTTTCCTTTGTTTGAAAAGGCTTTAAGTTGTCAGATTTTTATTCTGAAATTTTTAATATTCAGCGATGACCAACATTCGGTAATTGTTTCAAAATCACCTTTTTAAAAATTTCACGCAAATTTACGCAATTTTACACGACAGCCTATAGAAGCATATAAATGAAAAGCTATAATTTAGGCCTACTGTAATAAAACGTTTCTTAAACTAAATATAGCATTGCAGTAAAGCTATACAGATAAAGTGATGAACATTAAAATTTTCAAAAATATCGTGGAAACAAACTGAAGCGGCTATAGGCGATAGTTTTTTCTGCGACTTTTTATCGAAAAAAAATAAAAACGGTAGGCCTATGTATTCTTTCTGGCAAACGTTGTAGGCTACAACCTTTGCCAGTAAAACATGCAGATCAATCAAAGTCTTTGTCTTGTAAACAAATGAAAATGCAATAAAGCCCTATATAGTTTCAAAAGATGGACGAATTTTTTTAGTCTCGTACGCATATCGACAACGGCACACAGCTACAGGGTGGCTTCTTAACGGCAGATTCGTGGATTCCAATATATGTTTGAGAGGACAAAATTGGAAACAGTCCCGAGCCCGGCGTTGGTCGGAAAACCATTTTCTGATGACATGTCTGTCTGTGCGTCGAGTCGACATAAAAGAGGAGTTGTTGGTTTGCCGTCAATAATAGCCGGGAGTCCGCCTCCATCGGTTCCCGGCTCCGCCCAGGCGACAAGCCGCATCATCCTCCGACCAGCAGTGATAATGTTCTCTCCACGCCCTCGTCAGCAGCAGCAGCAGCAGCAGCATTGCTACTGGGTCGCTTCTCAGACTCAGACTGAATGGTATTTGCAGCGTTGCTTGAAATGGGAGGATTCGGTACGCAGCTTTGATGTTGGACATCGTGGTGTCTCTTTTATGGGTGCCCCACGTTTTGAAAGTTGAAGGGGTCATGGTTAAAATGGTTAAATGCTATAGCTCTTCACAGAAAACACTTCGCAGAGATACGAAGCGTCACCCGCCATATGAAATCACACATTGTTATCTGCCACCCGACACAGGTAAATGCCCCGCCTCAACACAAGCCAGATAGACTGGTACTCGATTTACCTATCCCGAAGGGATGAAAGGCTGAGTTGACCTAAGCGGCTGGTTACATACCGAGATGGTTTACCTGCCCGCAGGCAGTCACCCATCCAAGTACTAACCCGGCTCACCGTAGATTAACTTCGTTGATCGGATGAAACGCGTTATCGCTAAGCCACGCCACCTTCCCTTTTACTTTTCTGTCCCTTCCTCTTTCTCTCTTGTTTCTCTTCCCATTAATCTTTAGTACTTGTCTTTTACCCCTTATCCTAAGGAATGTGGCGCGGTCACATTCTGGCATTATGCATTTAGACCAAAAGAACGCCTTTTGTATAGGCCTAGCACTGGCATGATTATTTTTTCAGGATAAGCTTGGTTTTCATAGCAGCGGTTTCCAAAAGTTAAAGCGCGCCAATACACTGTTGTTTACAGAGTCGGGGAAAAATCGTTTCTCTTCGGGGTGCCCATTTTGCACCTATAATTGATTAAGAGCAATGCAACTATCAAGCAAGCACTTACAATATTATCACGCGCTACGGCAACACTAATCATCAATCGGTATGTACAGCAGCAGACGAATAAGCTGACAGTTGCAACCGGGTCAGTTGTTATGAGTTATGACCCATGACCAGACCTGACCTGACCTGACTGGGCTGTTGAAAGCTCTGTCACACCCATCCTTGAAAGTGTGATAAGACTAGGATGTCTGTCTGGTCCAACACCAACTGTGACCGGACGACCTATAACCCGACTCAGACGCTGACCAGGTCATCTGACCCGTTTCCAACTCCACTAAGAACCAAAGCGTACGAATTCCAAGAACAAACGAAAGTGCCCTCGTGCCTCGAAGCGTGGCATTACACAGTTCGTGGCTTTGACATCTCGGCGCGACTGTTGTCTATACCTGGTGGATCCTATTACACGTCTATATGGGCCGACTGGATGGACGGCGGTCAAGATGAAAGGACTGACAGTAAATGCTCTGTAGGACCAAGACCTTGCCAGTAAAACGACGACAGCTATACGACCTTGGGCCTATAGCTGCTGCTGCTGCTGCTGTTGGTGTCGACGCTAAATAACTGCGTCGAGTTCTAATTATTGCGAACTTTGACCACCGCAGACCCTGCACTACTACTGGGCCTATAGGCTACTGGAACTTCGTTCTTTGAGAATAGATTTCCTGTCAGGCAGCCACTGACGACTCGGAGTGTATTGGAACGTTAATCAACTAGATTGTCAGGCCTTGCTCAAAGCTAAGTACTGTCCGCGGGTAGCCGCAGCATTATGCAGACAAAAAAAACACAAAAACCCATGTGACTTTGACCTTTGATCTATAACCTTGATAATCATGATATCAAGTCTAAGTGGTCAAGATATCTGTTCAGAATTTGATCAAGTAAAGTGCATGGAGAAGAATTCATAGTTCATGAGTTGTCATGTTAACAAACTCATTTGCCCATCTCGCATGTGAAAAATTCGAAAATCCAGTTTCGTGACCTAGATTGTGTTAACAGAGAAATAGGCAAACAAAGGAACCAACTTAGTGACGATGCTGAAAGTGAAACTAATGCTGTTGTCACTACCGCGGACAGTAATAATAGTCCCTAACGCAGACAGCAGGAAACAAAACCCCGAAGTGCCAGGAATTAAGAACACGCATGCATCTTTTCCCCAAATGCTATCGAGACAGCATTATGAGATTGATGACTGTCTGCAGGATAACAGGGAAGATTATTACATACGCACAATTATAATGGCGAGTTCTTACAATGTTAGGTTTAGATTGTTTCTGTGTTTTGTGTTTCATATTAGGATTTTTTATAAAGGTTAAACGTATTCTGTTCCATTGCTGTAAAAGTTAAATTTACTGTTCCATTATTACGTGTATGCATGTGCAATGCATTTTGCCTGGAAACGCCGTCCCCGAAATGACTTATACTGTGTCGGGTGGGACGTTAAACCCTACTCACTCACTCACTCACTCACTATCGAAACAGCAGGCGCGTATACAGGGTGCGGCAGAAAAAAAGTGGACCCCTAAATTTTTTCGCCGTTTTCTCAGCAACGTTTGGGATTTTAATATGAAATTTTACACCTTCATTTATTGACACCTTCTACATCTAACTGCAAAGTAAAATGTGATTTTGTTGAAAAACGACGAACTTAGAGACTTTTTAACATGACCGCCTACCGATTTTTCAGCATTCAAAAATGTTCATGCTAAAAATGCTATTTAATTTTCAAAAACTGGTTACACATTACTGCCGATGACGTAATAGTGACGTTTTGATAAACAGCAATTTTTATTGTTTATAAATTATCACTAAATTAATGAAATTATTTTGTACATCAAACAGTGTTATTGTAAACAAATGTCGAATGTATTTTAATTTTAGACTACCCAGCGAAACTGTACCGACACGAAGTGTTAAAGTAATGTTGAAATTATCCAACGTTGCTGAAGCCTAAAATGGTTATGCTTACAGAATACACGACTCAGCAGTTTTACGACAGTTTCGTTGTTATTATTATTAATTAAGTTTAGTTAAGATTTTTTTTTGTTTAACTGTGCTACCATTGTATTATGGTGAATAAAGTTGTATATATTATCGTTCCTTTAAAGCAATCGCCGGCTGCTTACCGGATTCCTCTTCCAGCAGGACGGCGCGTCAGCACACACAGCGCGCAACGCCGCGCAGCGCACAAAACTGGCTGCGGGCCAGCTGTCCAGATTTCATCACAAAAGACCAATGGCCTCGAAATTCGTCGAATATAAACCCAATCGACTATCACGTATGGGGTGCAATGTTGGAGGCTTACTGCAAACTTAAAACAAAGCTGAAAACAAGCGCCGAACCCAAGGAAGCGCTTCAGGTTATCTAGGGCAACCTGCCACAGGGACCGATCGACAAGGCTGTAAAAGATTTCTCAAATAAGGCGACTGGAGGCTTGTGTTGTAGCTTGGAGCTGGCAGTGAACACTTCAAACATTCGCAGTGACAATGGAATTCTGGCATTTGATCATTATTTAACTGTGTTGTTTCAACGATGTTATTAAATTGGTGTTGTAGCCGGAACATTTTTGAATGTTGAAAAATCTGTAGGCGGTCATGTTAAAAAGTCTGTAACTTCGTCGTTTTTAAACAGAATCAAATTTTACTCAGCATTGAGATGTAGACGGTATTAGTAAATAAATCTGTAAAATTTCAAGTTAAAATTTTAAACGGTTGCTGAGAAAACAGCGAAAAACTTTAGGGGTCCACTTTTTTGCCGCACCATGCAGAGGCATTAAAACGCGTGTAAATGGTGCGGGAAATCGGGAGATGCACGAGTCGCAATAAAAATCAACTTCGTTTGCCTTTAAGCAACGTATAGGGCCTAGTTCCCGGAAAAAATCCTCATAATCTGTTCATAACTTTTCACTATTTTATAAACTTGTTCATGGACAGACAGAAAATCAAATTCAATAACTATAGTACAACTGTACAAGCAAAAGCACTTTTTCACTAGCACACTAGAGGCGTGTACGCGACGATGCGCTGTATAAATTGACGACCTTTACCTTTTACCTTTTTCTTTAATTCTTTTAGCGCATGTAGAACATTACCTATATTATTTTTGTCAGTCAATGGAGCAGAAAAAAAATCCTACAATCATATACATCCAGATGTTCATCCTAATCAGTTCACCACCAAAATATGGCCATGTCTAACACTCCCTGAAGATTTCTGTAATTTATTGTGTTAACAAATAATAAATTAACAGAAAAATGAATAAATAAATAAATTTATGACGTCGCAAGTACATGTATTTTTGACGGAGGTATATAACAAGACTGACCTTGTACTTGGTGACGTCAGAGGGGTCGTTGGGCGGGATGGATGACGTCACGGAGTCGGCACCGCGTGACGTCATCAGACTGCCTGCACCACGTGACCTGCTGATCTTGCTGGGCGTGCCGTTGGCGGCGGCGTCGGCCTCCAGCAGTTCTTCGAGGCTCTCGATGTAGTCGATCGTGGTGCGAAGTATCTCGACCTTGGGCATGCGCTGGTTCGGATTGGGGCAGGTGCGACGTTTGAGCGCTTCGAATGCTTCGTTCACTTTGCGTAGACGTCGCCGCTCGCGCATCGTCGCCGCCTGTGTGCACGCCGTACAATCATTGCAGCGTAACGCAACGCAAGCAACTTACGCAACGAACGAAAGAAAGTGCGCGACAAACGCAATAGACGCAAGAAAACTTCGAAAAGTACGCAAAACCACGACGAACACAGCTGACGCAACGACCAAAACGCAAAGGAAGCGGTCGTTGCAATAAAAACACCATAAGTTTCTATTAATTTCGACACAATAACGTTTTGTCAACACGTATACAAAATATATATATATATATATATATATATATATA
>Ga0209367_1007108_pt1 | contig 15448 bp, 9 predicted proteins | sample WorMetLIZISLAND2_FD_187412 | JGI IMG/M metagenome (GOLD analysis project Ga0209367, IMG submission 187412) | Marine gutless worms symbiont microbial communities from Max Planck institute for Marine Microbiology, Germany - Olavius geniculatus... ... | reverse complement strand
AGAATGGTCAGATGACATTGAGCAGTGGTGTGGGACAACCCTGCAGGAGTTAAGCCACGCTGCCCTAGATAGGCAGCGGTGGGCAGCGATAGTAAGAATGGCGTCACACACCAACGGGCATTGAGCCCACGGTTGTCGATGATGATGATGATATCTCCAGCCATTTCGTCGCAGTTCATTCTTGGAGTGTGCGCTGCAGCCGAAGATCGCAAAAATCAATAAAAAACCTTATTTTGGAAATTCAAGGTCTTTCAGTCAGCGATGTTGATACAACTGAAAAGCTCGTCACTAGTGCTTGTTGCGATAAGCAGCATACCCGTGCTTATTTGCAACCGTTTTAACGAAAGTAGTTACACTGTTACGATATCTCTAGCTTATGGTACAAGTCTACAAGACTTGTGTCTGTCTGTAACGCATGTATTGTTGCTAAACGGTACATCGAAGGGTGTCAGCGATGGAACCGCTCAACAGGGCGACAACGAGTTTCTATAAGCCGTCAATAGTAATCATGTTGCTATCATAATTGTAACTCTGGAAAATCGCTCTCTCCGAGTGGAAGTCAGATGTTTAATTGGCCTTTTGACATATACAACAGTTGCCACACTCTAGTGACACTACATTTGGCAATGGCTTTTAAAGCTCACTGCTTCAACTGGCATAATAAAGAATATGGTGCAAAATTAACGACTTTGCTTATGCTTAATTAACTACTACCAACTTCTTGCACTAACTATACTTAACCTTACTAGAAAAATGATCATTTTGTGCAATAACAAAGCAATTGATGATGTTGTGTAATAAGCTAGACAGTGTTAATTGAACATCATTACATCAGACTTGAAATTTAACATAAAATACATATGAGAGAACACCAGCTTCAATTGATACACTCTAATGAATCTTAAATATACACAATATAGTGCAAAAACTGCATCCACTGAAAAACAAGGTAACACAGAACAGCTTTGATTTGCATATCACCAAAAATATCCAGCAAGCAGTAACGACTTGCAAGAACTGTGAAATTCCCTGAGATTTCTGGGACACGGCATATGTGCAAATACATGCAAATTTTTGGATATGCAGCATAATTTTCGCACATGCAATTTTGAAAATGCACATTATAAAATCACATTGTCAATCTATGTACTGCTGCAGTTGTCATGCTACACAGTATTTTTGTCATTAAAAATATTAAAATTAATTGGTAAACACTGATTGTGTACACGTGGTGACGTCACTTGCGGCCACTTCCAAGATAGATTTTTCAGCATAACGTAACGTAATGCCATATATATATTCAGGCATTAATTTCATACATGTGTAAAGCTTAAATCATCATATTATATAGGCAAGGTGAAATGTCCAATTGAGGTTTATACAAATTTTACAAGTGAGTTTGACCACGGCCACGGACCTTTAAGTCGTTAACACAATTCAATGGCTCTATTCACAACTAACAGCACTACAAAGAACATCACATTTAGCCTCAGCAATATTGCAATTAAATTGTGCACTTCAGATAATAAATAATAAACACATGCAGATAACTAAACACAAACCCACTGACAATAGCAGGGGTGTCTACACTGTATAACTCTTGAAATGAATGCTCCATCTGAACTTTAACCCATCGAGGGAGGTGGGGAGTTCTGATAATATAGTATATAAATTAATCAGTTCAACTATCTGTCTACTTTTCTTCCAACTGCGTTTTACAAGCTGAGAGTGCAATGCAAAACTGACTGTGGCTTATCGGCAGATCCCACTGAAAGAGCCTACACCACTCCTCAAAACCTGTACCTAGATTTAAGAAAAAGGTCTGGTGGGAAAAAACAGGGAAAAGAAAGGAATGGGAGAAAGAAAACGGTAAAGGGGTGAAGGGTAGGAAACTTGGTCCAGTCTCGAGATGCTGCTGAACGATGATATTAGTGTGCTAATAGTTGCGTCTCAGCTGTGCATTTTCAGTCCGAAGTCGCTCATTTTCAGCAATCAGATTTGTCATAAGTGACATCTGATGCAAAATTGCTTCATTCTGTTGCTACAAATGACATACAACAAACAGCGTTTTTGTTGATAATACTTCTCACCACTTCCAGCCCTAGGGTCAACGTCTGTAATACTGCAAGACTGAAATTTGAGTGGACAGAAAGAATCAGGTTTGCAAAAATGCTAGAAAAGCAATAAAAGGAAAAAAGTGAAACAAGAAAAAGCATAACTAGCTACAACAAGAAAAAGTCTAGCTAACGCAAAGGAAAACGTGCAATAGTGGTGCATGTTTGAAAGACCAGTAAAACAAAATCTAAGTTCACCCAACCTAGCAACGATGTTTCTTTTACAGTCGCCAGAGGGTGCCAGATGATTGGTGGCTAATTATCTATAGCATTTTACTTGTACTCACCAGAGGCCGTGACCTGTCTCGCTCTGCCAATGTCATATCGGCTGGAAATTGCAAATTTTCCCTACACCTCTGTAATTTAGTGCCCTCACTCGGGGTGGCCCCTTTCGAATTTATGGAAAAGCTTTACGGATCCTAAAACTATAGTCTTTCAGGTGAAGATTCGGTGATCATAGCTTGCACCATTTTTCACTGATCCACCCGTGTGACAGACAGACAGACAGACAGAACTGCGATGGCTAAGCGTAAAAATACTATCTGTGTGTGACTGTACATTCACTCTGTCAGTACAATAAGCAAAAGTAAACAAAAAATTCAGAACTCTACACTTTACCCTCTAATAAAAATGGCCCTGTGGGATTAAATCATACATTTTTCGTCATGTGTGTTCACACCGCTGAGGAAAATCTTAATTAATAAACTTTATGTTTCGATGGCTCAGTGGGTTGCGAGGCAGAACTCTTAACTCACTAAGTCAGACACCCGAAATGCACTGTTGCCCGTTGACTTTGACTGCCACCCTCCAAAAAAATTGATGAAAGTCCATTGGCAACCTTTTGGGTTACCTTGCACCCCAATGGACAGACCCAAAAACATTACCTTGTTCTTAGACAGATGTAAAAAAATAGGAAAGGTGCAGACACAATGATTTACATTGCCTACGGTAAACTCGGCCTAGCATCTGTCATTATGCACTTTTGATTCGTTTGTGACAGACTGCATGATGGCACTGTATAAATGTGTTTTGACTGAGTAACTGATCAACTGTAATATCGAACAGACCTGTAGTTGATCAATGCGTATGAGCATATCAACGTGCATGCTGGTCACGTCACGATGAAGTCGTTCTTCCACCTCTTCTACCTCATCTTTCACCGTCGTACGAATCAGCTCCACAAGGTAAGGATGCAACACAGAGCCGGTGGCGGTCACATCAGATGGCTCCGAACCACTGGCATTAGACTGATTCTCAGGGTATGGGTGAAACATCGAGTCAGCAGCGGTGGCATCAGCTGGTAATTGACCGTGGCCAAGAGACGGATTCACGACGTAAGGGTAGTGCACAGAACCGGCTAAAGTCTCAGCCTGCATGGGACCATTGCCGGAAGACGGGGCCACATTACTGTACTGTTGAACAGAGCTGGGCTGTGCATCTGTTGGAGTAATGGATGGAACAGCAGTGGCAGCAGCAGCAGCAGCAGCAGCAAAAGTAGCTGTAGTTACAACAGATGATGCTGATGCTGCTTCGCAACCAAAGCTAGTGGCTAAATCTGCAAAAGCTGAGCTGCAGAATGTTGACGATCGGCTGCTGTGTACTATGGGAATGACTAATGCAGCAGCAGCAGCAGCATTGGTAGCAGATGATGATGATGATGACGCTAATGATAAAGTAGTTGATGCTGGGGCAGTGGTAAGGACTGTTGTCGGTGTCTGATGTGGTGGTTTACGTCGGACGGCTGCTGGCAACGTTTCTGATCTGGCGGGAGATGCTTCGAAACACACACGACTTGGCCGACGAACTGCAACCAGAACAACAATACTACGGGAACACTCACTCTCTCCATCGTTTCATTCATTCGTCGATTAATTAATCAACTCGTTCATTCATTCACTTGTTATCTCCCCTTAGTAAATGTAGTGAACACAGGATATAACGTTTAAAAACTCAATTAATTTTCTGTCATTCTGTTTGTAGGTCTGTGCACAGTGTCATGATGTCATTACATGACCAGCAGATTGTTTGTCACGTTACATTGTTACCAGCACCAGCAGCAACGCTGGCAGTAGTTCTAGCTACACTATAGGCTACTAAAGAAAGCATTTCAGTCAATTATTTGACTATCAAATTCACAAGAATGCATGTAAATTACTATTTTGTAAAAATTCAGTTGATATGCAGATATGCAGTTATGCACTCTCATAAGCACCTTCTAGTCCCATTAATTAATTAATTCATTCAGATCAATATGATAAAACTGCCATGCAGGTCAAACTGGCAAACTGGTTCGCTTGTCACACCGCTTAACACTGGAGCAGTAACAGAGCCAGTTCTGCAGCTACCAGACCAATGTTCGGAAGCACATATAAATTTTTCCCAAACTCTATTTGACAAAGCGAAATACTGGTGCCAATCTTTGTGAGAATATGTCTTCACAATGCAAAACAGTCTTCAGCTTCAGGGCAGCTTTGCCGCCGACTCTCCTGCACTCTGGACTCCACTGGGGGCACGACCCTCCAGACTCACAGCATAAAGTCACACTCCTGCATGCGCCATAAATGCCGGACCAATCCGATCTATGCTGCTACGAGCATGTTTAACTGATAACTGATCCCACACAACACTGAAACTGCTCTGAGTGAGTCACAAAGAAAGAAGCAGAACTTTGGAATATTAACCAACCTGAGTCAGTGGAAGCATCTCTGTCAGAGACGGCAGTCAGTGGCTCAGCTTGAATGTCCGCCATCACCGCAGCACCATTCTACTCACAACAATCACGCAAAGTTCATTAGACTGAACTAACAACTAGATCTACATGGAAAACTACACTCGGTTAATCACTACAAATAAATCTGTGCAAAAGACAAATGCAAGTGACAGAGAGCTTCCAAATGTCTGACTTATATTTTTTCAGAAAACTACAATCCTCAAAATTCAGGACATTTAACACAACATTTTCCAATTAATTGCTCGAGCAACAAAACATTGGCCAACAAAACATTCTTTGTGTGTAATTGAACATTCAGTCTGTCAGTATATTTACCACAACATTTTTTGTTTGTGTGAATAAATGACAGAGTGAATGTTAGTTACTGCTGTCAGTCAGAGTCCTCACGCAATGGGCGAATTCACTTTTTGACTTAGACTTTCACTCAGTCTAAACTTCAGTCTAAGTACTTACTTAAGTCAAAAAGTGAAATGATTTCGCTGAGCCAGAATCCACTTCGACTTTTGACTTTAGCTGAGCGAAATCATGGCGACTATTTACAGTCCTATACGTACAGACAGTTTACTAAATTAAAGCAGTCTGGTACCAAAAATGAAATGGCTACACAGTGACATAAAACGTTACGTAATTACGTCATTTGCGTGCTCGGTGCAAGTCCAAGCGTAACTAATTGATTTATTTCCTGTTAGGTTTAAAGGTTTTCCGCCATTTTTAATCGTATAGTTAAACTTTGGTCTAAGCACAGACTTTAGCGTTCAGCTTTAGCTTTGTAAGTAAGTAAGTAAGTAAAGTGTAAATTTATATAGTGCATACTCAAAAAGATCTCTAATGCGCTAATACATTTTGGCTCAGCGAACAGGCTCAGCGAAAGTCTAAGTCAAAAAGTGAAGTTGCCCAATGCCTCAAGACTTTCCTGATTATCAAAACTTACAGTGACTTCTTTAAGCGCGACAGCAGGTACTGCTATAGCGCGTCTTAGACATTGCAATTCTGTCTGTCTGTCAGTCCATCTGCCACACGGGAGGATCAGTCATGAACACTAGAGTGCAAGCTAGAATCACCAAATCTTCACCATAGGCTGCATGGAATACTCTAGTTTCAAAATCCATAAAGCTTTCTCATAAATTCGAAAGCCAAGCAGGGATGCTAAATGAAAGGGGAGTGGAAAAAATTTGCGATCTTTAGCCAATAAGTCGCTGTATCTCAGAAACGGTGCAAGACAGGGCCTAGGCTATTAATCACTAATAAGAAGTTGTACACTGGCTTCTCCATGACACTGAAAGCAATGACCTTGGTTGACTTTGAATGCCAGAATAGGGGTTTTTATGGATTTTGTTTGTGATTTCCAGCTGCAAGACACAATTCAAGAGCGAATTTCACCGAAATTACTAGAGATACACTAGGACAGCTTGCGTATGAAATTTTTGACATTAAACGTAGATTTAAACAGTCCAAGTCTCGACCTCATAGGTTTAAAGTAACCTGCACATGACGGCATCAAAGATGGGCACAGGTCAACCTACTTAATCGCAGACTGCTTAATTGCATATCACATTTATTTGCATAGAATGCCAAATGACAAAAACAAAAAGCATCCTTTCTGGGCTAAACATGTCCGCTTTATTGCATACCACTTAATTGCATAATCCTCTGTATTGTAATACCCATAAGCAAAAACATTTCCGCTTAATGGAATAAGTCAGCTGTGCAAGTCGACACTAGCCTGTTTATAAGCACAGTATAACAGACACTACCTCCTACAGAGGTGGTCAGCCAGGAACAGACGACTCATTTTCTCATGACGCTGGACTTAATGAGCTGATAAGAGACAACAGCGATGCAGGGAGAAAGCTGCAGGGAGGCAGACAACCAAGCTGGAGCAGTGCGGGGGAGGGAGTAGAGTAGTACAGGTGGACAGCTGGCCCAAGCACCCATCCCTAGCACCCAGCCGGACACGCGGGGTGGTGTGTCACTGGCTTTAGTGGGCCAGGTATCAGTTCAGCGTCTTGATTTTTCTGTCTATTATAAACTATCAAAATGTGGCGCATTTGCACATGGCTAATGTTTGTTGTCAGACGAAAATGCACAATTTCTTCACAGTTTTTTTATCAAAGTTATTTCAACCATTTCACGTGTATAAATGATCAAAGGGTATAGTCGTCATTCATTTTAGTGGAAGACATCGTATGCACTAAGCTCCCGCCTAATCGCATAGCCCGGATAATAGCATAACGTCAACCTGAACGAACCCTATGCAATTAAGCGAGTTTCGCTGTACTCCATGAAAAGTTATTTTGCCTCTGTCAGCTGCGCGAGACTGGTTACACCCTCTGGTGAGTGAAATGAAATGCTATAGATGCTGGCCTTCATAATTGTCGTGTAGAAAATCAACTGCTGAGATCCTTGAGCTTAAATTTTGTTCGCAGTGGGCCTTCAAACATGCACTGCTGTCGCATGTTCCACTTTGCATTAGCTGGGCTTTCTTGTACTGTCATGGTCCTAGAAATTATACATATTACTGAGGCCATGTTAAAACATTCAACACCTGCGATTCTGCACTACTACAATAAATGACTTGAAACCATTAACTTCATAATCCACTTTTGTCACCTATCTCTCACCGCAGTGTCTGGAGCGTTGTAACTGCCAATCATCTCACTCCACTCAAGAGTGATGACTGAAATGTGGCCTAGCAACCATTCTCATGCAAAACTAGCCAGGCATAAAAAAATAAGTACGTTTGAACACAATGTATTGTGTATTATACCTTGCTAGACTCACATTATACCCTATAGTGTTAAAACCTGTACACAATAAATAACTGGTGAAAAAATTCTATAATAATAATGACGACAACCACAATGGATCCCAATCAACTGTACCTGCTGAGAGGACTGGAGCAGAAGTTGTGTTGTCAATGAGAGACGACGATCAACATCAGCATTCACCGAACTACGCTCATCGTCCGCTCGGTCACCGCTGCCGTCTTCATTCAGTGGCGAGAACACCGATGACAGACCGCCACCTAGCAGCATAAGCACCTGGCATTTGCTGGTCATAAGATCAATAACTACAAGAAACCCAGATGTTGCTAGGGTGGAGCCGACCATACTGGTTGTCACTGACCTTGAAGGTCATCCAAGGTAGATGATTTTCATTTCATCTTACTTCCTATTAGTGATTAATAGAGCTCAGTTTTCCGTGGAAAATTTTGCCAAATTCCGCAAGCTGAGCCTGTTTGCAAAATTCTGCGGCTTACCATGGCAAAACTGTTCAAATTCCACGGCTCACCGCTCGCTTCCATTTGTAAGTAAAATGAGCTCTATCCTGTTCAAAAACTTCAGTTTCTGAAGGGCCGGCTGAGATAGTGACATTATGCCGAGTTATTCAAACAACGTACAAGGAAAATTACCTATCTTTTTTGTTTTAAAAATGCAATCTGTCAAGTTGTGCTACGTTTATTTACGATTTTGCGATAGCTATTACAGTAGGGCCCACAGCTTCAGTTTGATTTTTTCCATGACAAAAATACGTCATCAAGCAAAAATCATACTAAACACTGGTAAATTTTCAACTTGGGCAAAATTCCGTGGCAAAGGAAAAATTCCGTGGCTTGGCTCGAACTTCTGCAGCCCACACAAATTCTCCGTGATTAATAGCAACCTAGGCCCTATCTCGCACAGTTTAGCCACAATACATCCGTGACAGACGAACGGACGATGGATGAAAACCGTAGCAAAGGGCCAGACCTATAAGCGTACAGCTTAACAGTTGGCCCAAAAACATTTGAGACAGAGTGATCAAATCAGAGGCACGTCTCACACTTTTTTCTACGAGATTCTGGCAGATGCTGGCGTAGAATTTGTGTCTCACACTTGAGCATTCACGAGCTGCTACAAGAAATCGCCAGTAAGATTTTCCTTTGCTATGTTCTCCTAGCTCCGCCCACATGCTTACGTCGCATTGCGTCATCCAGAGACTATGCGAGTTTAAGCTAGGAAACTCGAGTGTCAAATAACCCAAAGTGGAAATCATGTAGAATTCCTATATGCACATCTCACACTTTGCGCGAGAACTATCGAACGGTAAAAGCGAGATTCTCGTAGAAAAAAGTGCGAGACGTGCCTCAGTGCTACTTGAACTAAATTTAAGAACTGCTTTCCATTGACTGCTACAAAAAATTAACTAACAGTTTAAGATAACGTATCAAATATGGTGCAGCCCTGCTATAAAACAGCAGATACAACTATCAATCACTGACAGACAGTCATTAATAAACTGATGAAAACACATGCAAAATTCAAACCTTCTTAGATAAACACTCTATGGAAAAATACACGTCATGTCATTCACAGCATGCACTTGGCATAGTGAAGACTGCTATCAATGTAAAGGGGATGTAAGACGAATGATAAAATCGGCCGACTTTTGTTGGCGTGGTCTAGTTGCGCGACAAAATTGGCTGATAAAATCAGTGAAGCACGACGCAGAAACAATATTTTCATCTGCTACTTTGTACCATATCAGCTGGCACAACAGCCAAATGCAGATCGCAAAATGATACTTGCATCACTTTTTTCTGCATCTAAGAAACAAAAATAAACAACAAACACAATAAATGGCGAAAATAAACATTCATCTTCCATTGTAAATGATCACCATGGCAACATAAACAAAATTTGTTGACCGATATACAAAAAGTCGGCTGAAAAAATCGTCGAAGATAGAACATGCTCTGTCTTGGCTGACAAACTCAGACGATTTTGTCAGGTGACAAAATCGTCCAAGTTTTGTATGAAACACAACAGACCTTTGTTGGGCGATTTTGTCGGCAAATAAAATCGCGACAAAATCGCCCGATTTTATCGATCGTCTGACATCCCTTTAAGACTGCAAAAATGTTTTACTGTGGGATACTTTAAGAAGAGGTAATAATTACTCATGTCAAATGGTACTTTGGATCTTTGATTTGTCTGAATACATCTGCATTAAAAACAAGATTTAGACTAAAGACTGAATTACTGGTATGTTAATTACTACAAAAATCGATGCACAAAACAGTCATCAGCATGTTCACTGTAAATGGTTCTCATGAGATAGAAGTGGGTTAAACATGTATAGCTTACATGAAATGCTGTCATCTTTGCCCTTTACAACACAAGTCTGTGACGTAAGTTGTGGTGATGCAGATGACACAGAATCCAATGCTAACATGAAAAATACACACAGCCAAACATGGCTTTGTTTAAGCCAACACATATGCCACAGCTAACATAAGGTAATTATGTCTAACATCAAACACTAAATCAGGTGCATATCTTAGCATTGTAACATTAGATAATCAAGGAAGAAATAATGCAAAGATGACAGACTGCAACATAGTACAGAAAAACACAAATGTAATGTAAGGAACGACTGCAAAACAATATGGACAAATAAAATGCCAAGGAGACATTTAAGATCAAATAAATTCATTAGTACTGATAACTAATAAGCTACAGAAAATCATCAAATTGGAGCATTCATTTGCTAATTTATGACACTTCGGAAACCACTGCTTCTCTCGTAGAAACAATTTCTGTTTGTTGCTGTGTACTCGAGCTGCAAACAGAAATCATTTCACATTCAACAACAAAATATCAATAAATCATGACTCTCGTTTGACGAGCTTTATTTCCAAGTAGTGCACTGTAAAATTTACCCACTGTAATGTGACAAATTCAAACAGCCTAATCTACAGAACACTCACAGTCTCGTGGAGGTGAGAATAAGTCCAATGTCGCCATTGTCGCTGGTGTCGGTGTCACGTGAGCTGCTGCTGTCAGCAAGCTACGACGACTGCTGCCGACGCTTGGACTAACATCTGCCGCTGTCGCTGTGGAGATGGACGAACGTGGTGCCGATAATGTGACACCATTTGCCACTGCTGCTGATGACGACGATGATAAGTTTGGTGTAAAACTGACATCACTCTTTCAACACACGCCATTCACGCAACGGTTCACAATAATTACTAGACCAACAGGGCTGTAAAACTTAGTAAATAACGTCAAGTCCTACCTTGACTATAGAGCCAAAAAGATGATGCTGATCTTTGCTTATATCGGCAGTCAGCTAATGTGTTTGTTTACACCCTGGCATTTGCGGGTACTCAAAGGAAGGGATGGACAGGCTGAGTTGACATGCACGGCTGGTTACATACCGAGATGATTCACCCATCTACTGTTGGTCACTCATCCAGGTCAAAATTGTTGAAGTGACCAATGACCTTTACTAAATAAACCAAATGGTCACCCAGTTGATCACAAATTGATCTATAAAATATTTGAGGGATTAACGACAATTTAATCATAAATATTTTTGCCATGTCACACATAATGCCAATGCCAGGCAATGATACAACCATTTCCTGAGTATGAGAGTGATTGAATATGACTGATCAGTGGAAATGCTTTGGCACTGCCACTGCCAGGAGAGTCTGACAAGATGACTGATGGCATTAAATAAAATCAGATAAACCATCAAGATGTGACTTTTGGACTAAAGATGATTTTTTGTACGGGCTAAAAACCTACATGGGAAAGAAAAATGGATGAGCAGGACCGAACAATTACAACGAATGCAGCCATTCCATTGCATTGGCAAATTTTTATAGGACACAAACCAAAAAATATAGGACATCAAATAAAAATATAGGACACAGTAAAGGCTTTGGCCCCTCCCAAGAAATTTTTCAAATCTTTTTTTGTGTGAAAATAAAGTGTTTCGGTGGATTTTGGCACAAAATATAGGATTTATAAGACAAGCGGAATGTCTGCGAATGTGTAATAAACAGAGACTAAGAAACAAGTAGAAATACCTTGATTCTTATCGGAAGGTTGGCTGAGAAGCAAAGCCGGGCAATGGTAGACTGGTGAGCGGAGAGAGACTGGACAGGATGAGATGCTTTGCGAAGGTCATACACAGACAGACGACCTCGGCTTGACCCTACCACCAGGGTTGAACCATCGGATAGTAAGTCAACAGATGTCAACACATCACCTGCAATAATATAATAATAATAGTGCTGTTATTGTTAACGCATTAATTCTTTAACAGCGTTACTGCATGCATTGATTTTTAATGCCACATTAATGCACATATTAATGTCAAAAATTAATGAGTATGTCAAAATGTCATTAACAAATAATACAATAGAATCAAAGCACCTCAACTGCATTATATCACAATGGTGAAATACAAATGGTAATACGTGCTTGCGTATATGTCTAATTAAAACAGCGAAAACTTCGTACAACAACAAGACAGTCAAGTAAACAACTGTTCAATGTGCCCTCCGTGAACTTTAACTACAGTTTTCAATCTCGGTCGCCACTGATCAATGGCTTTATTAATCAGTTGTTGATCAAGACTGGCCCAGCAGGTACATACTCTGTCTTTGAAATCCTCCAAATCCATGACTGGAACTCTGTACACATCTTGCTGCAGAGCACCACAGACAACATAATCGACGGGGTTTTTGTTCGGACTGTTCGGCGGCCAGACAGAAGAATTGATGAAGTTGGGTACGTTCTGCTGCAGAAACTCGACGGTTAATTTCGCCCAGTCATAATGACTTTACATGTTTTTCCCATTGTGTTTCCTGTAGAGTTGGGTTGCTTTCATTTATTTTATCCCATTACAAATTATTGAAAATATTTGCACGAAATTTGCACATATGTTACTCAGAATTGATTATATTTCAACGTGCATTATTCACTTTAAACGTACATTACTCTTCGAAGACATAATTAGCTGACATAGAGGGGGACGGTTTTTCTATGGCCCACCCTGTACTACACAGTACTCAACCCAAAAGCTAACACTCATTTCAACATCCCACACAGGGTAGAAGGCTGAGTCAACCTGAGAGGTCGACCACTTACACAGAAAATAGCCAATCAAAGCTGCAACTGCACCAAGTAAAAAAGCAACTTTGTTGATCAAAACCAAAGCACCAACACCACTACGGCATGCCACCATGAGAGTAAAATTGTCAATGCATTTCTGACACTGTAGATTAGAAACGGAAGAAGTATAATCACCAGTGGGCATAGTCTTGATCAGTTTGCTGGAGACGACGTCATAACAGACGATGTTTTTATCATAGCTGACGGAGACCAGAAGCATCTGATTGCACGGCGAAAACACGAGTCCTGAGCACGGTGCAGTGTGGCCTCCCGCACTGACGTCAAACCGACGCTGCTGTGTCTTTGTATTGGCATCCCACAAGTACACAGCGCCATCATCACATGCACCGGCCAGCAGGCTCCGACGAAATGGACTGAACTGTAACTGATTCAGCGCCTACAGATACAACACAGACTCAGCAGTAGAAGAAATAGTGCAGAATGAACCATCAACACGTAGATTCTGATGACAAATCCCACTAAACCGCAACCATTCAAATGACTAAAGAAACTATTAAGAAATACAACTGTTAACTGTTAAATAATTAAGTTGCCACCTCAAGTCATCTGACTTTCTTATTGACGGCCGGCAAAGAACAAAGAAATCGTCACACAGTGCATCACTGAAGTAACAGCGCTCCACTTTCGAGGCAAAACCGTCTGCGTCTAATTAGTGATGCTTGGATTCGAATATTGAAGGGCTGAAAAATGAATATGAATTCGAACTTGAAATTCGAAGTTCGCAAATCCGAAGTTTGTTTAACAACCCTAATTGTGTGATAGTTAAAAACAGTCATCTAATCTTTTCACTGCAGCATTAAGGTCCGGTTTTTCCATGCACATTTGATGGCCGATCAAATTGATCTGAGATCAACTTTGGGACTTGATCTGAGATCATCTCAATAACCGTTTCCATCGCAAATTAGCGACTAATCGTCCATCATATCTCCCATCAAGTTGATGGCCAAATATTGGCGGATCAAGTCAGATAACTGACGATTAAACGTGGCGATCTGCAGTTCGTTGCTTATTTGCACCAGAAACATCGCTTCATGTCGCCGGTCAGAATGGCAATTCACGCATTAAAATGAAGTTCCAGGCATGGCGATCAGTCACTACTGATCCATTTATACTGTGCATGGTGTTTTGTAAAGAAATAAAATGGATAGATGCTTCCGTATAGATTTGCGATAGAATGTATTTTTGACAGCAGATGATATCGTTGATATCGTTGCTATGACGACGTTTACTAGCTACGGCGCAACACCGCAAATTGAGGTCACTGTCAGCCAATCAGATTGGCATAAAGTAGGCTCGGTTGACGGCGGATCGGCTAATCGCCGATCATGTAATTGGAGATCGAAAATCCATGGAAAAACGAAACACCGTTGATCGACGATTAATTCTGTACATCAAGTTAATCGAAGATCAGTAAATCGGAGATCAAATTTGATTTGATTGGCGATGGAAAAACCGGACCTAACTAATGGCTACCAGAACTCTCAAACCTGTGGTGACAACAGCTATCACCTGCAAACAAAATGCCACCAAAATACAATCACGTCGACCTAAACTTGTCCTATAAAAAGTGCACAGCTCGGTTTCTGCATGCTTCATTCTGCTGGCAAAAGATTGACTATCGCACTGATGTGGCCCACAGTAGCCTCAAGACCACTGTGCCCCAGTGATGACAGATGAGATAGTTCGATGTGTGGACTAAACCTGGTGGGAAGTCGTGTAGAGAGGGCTGCATCCCACTGCAGTAGCAGTGTTGTAAAGGATCAGTGAACCATCCGCAGAACCAGATGCAACGGAACCTTCACGATAACCAAACACGACCGACGTCACTGCAGCCTTGTGGGCCTAAACATCAATATTACACAGCCACAGCTACTAAACACCAGTATTTTAGTGTTGCTCATAGCATGAAAACAACAATAAACAGTTTTTACTCACAATTCTTGACATTGCCCTGAGTTTTGGCTAGTTTCCTAATTCACCTAGGTTATCAGACAAATGGTCATCATAAACATCACTCATGACTTTAAGCAGATAATTTATAAGCCTTCACTAATAACACAAATCTGAAAGTTCAAAAACATGAATAGAAAACAGTCAATTGCAGGTCATGCAGTATGCTACTTTTTTAAATCCCACGCAGATCCTCTGAAGCAAATCAGCAAATTTAAAAAATTCAACACTTTTAACATTCAGCTAACTATATCAATACAGATTAAAAAAATATGAAACATTATCATACAAACCGGTTTGTCAAAAGTGCGCCTGACATAGCTGGACTTGACGTCCCAAATACAGACAACTCCAGAAACGCCTGCACCAGCAATGAAGCGTCCGTCACTGCTGAATGTACCGCAATACATTCCCGACTGCAAGCAACAACAACGACAGCAATAACAGCAGAACGATGATAATGATGATAACAATGGTAATTAATAATGTTTCAGGAGACTCACATGAAACCAACAAGTCTCTGTGGCAATCAAGCATTACAATTCAATTAAAAGTATGTGGTCACCAAAATTAACATATACATTTTATCCATTTTCCTGAAAGTGCAGAATTTTATGATAACTTTGACAGTAATATCGGCGCCCAGCGTTCTGTCAACACGGAAAAATTTACCTTTGAAGTCG
>Ga0209367_1007107_pt1 | contig 15449 bp, 11 predicted proteins | sample WorMetLIZISLAND2_FD_187412 | JGI IMG/M metagenome (GOLD analysis project Ga0209367, IMG submission 187412) | Marine gutless worms symbiont microbial communities from Max Planck institute for Marine Microbiology, Germany - Olavius geniculatus... ... | reverse complement strand
ACACGGAGGGGTGTATATTTCACCTATATGGGGAGCAAAAACCCCTGGGCGGATTGAGCCCAAATTTTGTTTGGTGGTAGGCGTCCATGACGTAATCACGCCATTAAAATTTGGTGACGATCGGTTTAGGGGTTTTTGGTTGGCTGAGGGTCAAAGTTTGCATTTTCCCATATACTTTGAAGGTCGTCCTTACAACACTCACACTACCGTGTCAGGTGTGATGTTATGTTACATGCCTTAATGCTATTGACATATTATCTACATATAGTAGATTAAGTCGATGTAAAATATTGACATGTTTTCATAATTCTGTTGTCAAACTGTTGTTACAACTTGTAAGCATTGTCACTCCATGTGGCTATCATAATAGGCCACACTAACGGTCTGCCCATCAATACATGTGTCAGTCTTTTACAGTTAGACATTTGCATTTCTCATGTAACAGCTCGCAGATATAGAGTTGAGTTACTTGCTGTCCCTGACAGGCAGTCATCATGCGGCAAATGAAATAGATCACAGAGGCAAGCATCGATCTACTACTGCCAGAACTGTCAAAGCATTAATTTTTTTAACGCATTAACGCATTGTGTTAATTTTTTTAATACATGCGTTAACGCGTTGATAACGCATCATTAATATTGCTGATATTGTAGGTGGAGTACATCGAGAGGGTGACTGGAATGAAGTGCATGAAGACGTGCCTGTGTCGCAGGACCATGACATTAGTGATGGAATGGCAACAAAACAGTTTTTAATTACTTGAATATTATTTGATTGTCAAATAATTGCGGTTTAGTGGAATACTGGAATGCCTGCTTCACTGAATTTTGTAAATTTATGCACGTGCGTTAATTTTTTTCAAAACACGTTAATTTTTTCAATGCATGCTAATTTATTAACGCGTCAAGTTAACACGTTAATTTGACAGCTCTAGCTTCTATTAGTGCTGCTACTACTACTGTTACTACTACTACTACTACTACTACTACTGCTACTGATTTGTGACAGGCAGTCACCATTACACAGCACCTGAAGTAGCACACATGTTGATATCGGACGACCGCGCTGATGTCTGGTCAGTCGGATGCATCGCTCTACGCATGGTGCTGACCGGTTTGCGTGGTGTTGATAACATCGACAGTCGTCTTGACACCATCAAGTACATTCCCGCAGCTGTCGATCAACTCACTTCACTCGCTGAGGAGGTGACTATCGTTTTCCATTTTTTACTTCTTCTGTGATAATATTAATAATAATAATAGCCATGACAATGTTTACAGTGCTGCAAGAGTTCACCCTGGTTCATTTTGGCGAGAACAGCATGGACTGCTATTGCAAACCTTTTGTAAACCTTTGCAAAACATAATTTTCACTTTCTTAGTTATCTTGTTGGTGTAATGGTAACGGGACTGACTGGTAACCGAAAGGTCCCAGGATCGATTCTGAGTCGGGGCACTGTCAGGTAACGACTCTGCGCAAGTTGTTCACACACATGTGCCTCTGTCACCAAGCTGTATAACTTGGTACTGGTCAAAGAGCAGTGACGCTGTCTGGCTGGGAAGGTAACCGCAGGCCTGGTGGAAAGTAATGGCAGCCTACCACCAGTTTTTTGCGGGCTGACTGCCTAGAGCAGTGCTGTCCAACCTTTTTGACACCACGGGCCAATTAGTCAATTTTCCACCAGCTGGCGGGCCGCAATCAAGGGGGGCCATGGCGAGCGCGTGGAGCGCAAGCCTATAAGGGGGGCCTGGGGGCGGAGCCTCCAGCTGGGTCCAGGGGCAGAGCCCCTGGTCAGTGGGGCAAAGCCCCCTGAAGCTGAAACACTTTTTGCTTCCGAATGTTCAATGGAAACTGCAAATTCGCCTATTTTTTGAAATTTGGAAACGCAAAAGACCATCAAACATTGTTAAACTTTGCAAGTTGATTTCATCTGACTAATCACCGGGCCAAAACTACAATTTATGTGAAACTGTGGCGGGCCACATGAAATCCCGTCGCGGGCCACATGTGGCCCGCGGGCCGCGGGTTGGACAGCACTGGCCTAGAGACTGACATCTTTGGCCCCTATGCTCGTTATTGAGTATGGGATGCCTTTACCTTTACATTTAGTATCAAAAATTTTTGCTTCAGATCGTTTCTGTTTACCTTTTTTGTAACGTTCTAAGTGATGATGTGATGCCCACTTCAAGCTCAAACAACAAGTAAAGGAGAAATATACTTGTATTTCATTTTGTTGGTGTATATCTTGAAATTTGTTTTGAGTCTAATACTTCAAGTTGTAGTTCCATGAGTATTTGTCAGCATATTTTGTTTGCTACAAACCTGCCAATTACTTTTTTACACTGAGCACTATTTGAGTCAGATCTCATCTTAGTATACAGGTTTTTTGTGTTTGTGTTGTGTTTTTTTTAGTTTTTCACTGACCATCTTCTGGCAGTGATAAAACAGATCCTCAGTGTCGACGTGACTTGCAGGCCGACGTTGCGGTAAGTGTAATAGTGTATTCTAGTTATCTATTGCCGTGGCTCAGTTTGTGCTGGTCCTGTCTAGTATGCTGTAGTCATATTTGCATCAGGAAAAATGATTGACAGTTGTGGTAGGAACAACCAGGATAAATTTTTATAATTAACCTTTTCGGGACGAGCTACGTGGAATCCACGTAGTACTACAGTGGCCAGCAAACGGCACTATAAGTCTGGGGGATTAGTGTGTTCGCAAGCCCTTGACTAAGTTGGTAGCTGCCTTCTTTGCGGTTCATGGTTCGTTGTCCCTTCTTGCGGATGTGAATTGCTTCCTTAATCCATCTGGTGGCTCTGTCAGGTTCCCTGTCGATCATCAATGCATCAGACCAGTTTATCACATGGTTTTCTTGTAGAGCATGGTCGGTGAGAGCCGATTTGTAGTATTCTGCTGAAGTGCTGGAGCGCTGATTTCTGGTAAAAGCTCGCTTGGTTTTGAATTCCACTTCAGTTCTATGTGAATCGCCTCCTTGATCCATCTGGTGGCTCTGTCAGGTTCCCTGTGGATCGTGCAAGGAGGGAGAACGAGCCATAAACTGCGAAGAAGGCAGCTGCCAACTTGGTCATGCATACGACTGCTTTCTTGGCACAGGGTTTACTTACTGTGCCAAGAACCGGAAGAAGAAATGATTGTTTTTTATTCTTCTGATGAATACTTCCAATGGAGGTTGAAACGTTGAGGTACAAACAATTTTTTGGTCGTAATTGATGAATTTATTACTGTAAAGTATTTCCGACCTAATGAGTCTGTTCGCGGTGTATAGAATAGTTGCAAAATTACAAATAGTAGCAGAATTTTTACTAAAACGATTGTTAGCATAGAAGATGCAAAAATGTTTAGGAATAATGACTCTGAAGAGTGAATTTGACCTGACTTTTTACGGTTCATGATGCATGGCTCCGAGACAGAAACTGCAGAGAAGAATGGAAATGTTGCTTAATGCATATATATATCCACTAATAATACTGACGCTACTGCCAGTATCACTACCACTAGCCTACTACTACAACCACCAACCACGGCCACCACCACCACGGCTGCTGCTGCTGCTGCTGCTGCTAGGAGCAGTTTTAGACCATTTAAATATTCATATTTGCATGAGGCGGCCGCCAGTGCAGTTATGGCTTATACTGAAAGGGGTAATGCTCTGTGGTTGGGAGGGTAATCGTAGGTTTGGCTTTGCACCAGCCACGTGAAACAGACTTAATGGCCTGTCAGTTACGTCTTACCGGCTCAGTGGCCAAGACTGGGATATGAGCACCTTACCTATGCAGAGCTGAGCTGTGAGATCTGCTTCTTGACATGGGATTTCCATGTTCTGTGGAGCGTGGATTTAAGTAAATGATCAACGGTTAGCGTTAAGAGTTGTTTGCATTTTCAGACTTCTCTCCCTAGCTGCTTCTCATCAACACACTCAGTAGGTAGTTATTGATAAAATTAGTTTTAAAATTATTAAAAATATCAAAAATCAATAGAAGTATTGACTGAAAATGGTGATTTTAGGGAGATAGCTGCTGCTGTTTATGGACTGTGCTTACTATGTCAAAACGTTTTTTTGCATTTTCAGCGACATCATGAAAGATGAATTCATTATCGAGAGTATGGCTGAATCAGATAATAGCAGAGTTACTGGTCAACAGCTTGAATATCCTTATGGTAAACTCTTTGCTTTCTCTTCACGTTACACAGCATTGAAATTTCTTATGTAGCAAACTCGTTGCCATTCTGTAGTATGGGTCGAGACACTCAGATACTCAGGCACATCTCCCAGACAGCCATTGTGTTTTATTGTGTAACCCATGCAAAACCTATTCGAAACTTGATCCACTTTTAGTTTCGTGTTTCACCAATAATGATGTGTCTCATTAGAGTTAAGTTTTGAAGATTTTAAATGTAAGAATTTGCTGTTTTTGGATATTTACTTCATGTCGACAGTTTCTAGCAGTGCTTATTCTACTAATGTAAAGATCACGGCAACCTCAAAACCTGTCAGTTTGGGCCTTTTGTAGTAGTAGTTGGTGTGGTAGATAGTAGTCGTCTGAGTAGTAGTCATCACTATTGTAGTGGTGGATGTAATAAGTAAGTAAGTAAGTAAGTAATAGTAGTCATTAGTGTAGTAGTCGTTTGTGTCATGGTGCACATTGTTGTAATTGGCTGGGCAGTAGTCGTTGATGTAGTATTAGTCAGTGAAGGAGTCCACGCCAGCTTATTGACAGAGAAAATTTTGAAGAAGGCAGTATTGGTTGTTGAAACGTAAACAAAAACAATAAAATTAGAGGTTGTATTTTGGTGAATTCCTATGTGTAGTATAGTAGTCGTCTGTGTTGTGGTCATTGGTGTATTTAGTTGTCTGTTCGGTAGTTGTTGGTATATTTAGTTGTTTGTGTAGTAGTCATTAGTGTGCTATTAGTCAGTGTAGTAGTAGTTGGTTTTAGTAGTTGGTTTAGTAGTAGTCAATTTAGTCATAGTCAGAACAGACAGGGTGATGTTGGTGTAACAGTTGCACTACCTGAAGGCGAGTCGCTCATGCCTTACATCAAATACTTGCTGGAGAACCGAAACAACGAACTCTGTGTTGGCGACGTTTTTGAGAAACTGCTGCAGAAATCATCAGAAACAATGAGCACAACAGACGCTCCACAGAACGTTTACGACTCGGCTAAGAAGAAGATTATTATAAAAGCGATGAATTTTCACCTGGCAATCGAGAGGGTCGTTGTCAATGGATTACAGCTTCTTGCATCTCAGCTTGGCACTACAGGTCTGAGGTCACGTGCTATCTATTGACTTTATTATCGTTATTATCAGTGCCTCTGAAGTCACGATTTAATAGCTTTAGACAATGTAGATCTTTGTTGTCATTAGTGGAGCCTAGCTCTTTGTTTTGTTTTGTCATCAAGGCTGAAAAAAAGTAATTATTGTAACTTGCCAAATTTTTGTCATTGTATCTACTTAATACTGTGTTTTAGTGACCCTACTTTACTGAAAAAATTTAATATAACTTTTTTAGTTTTTTATCATTAAAAATTTTTAGTAATGAATTGAGTCGTCAATCATTTATTTTTGCAGCTGTAGATTTTGTCTAACAAGGAATGTATTTGCTGTTTTGTGACAGATGATGATGATTTTCTCTATTCAGAAGAGGCACTTGACATCGTCGTTGAAGCAATGAGGGTATATTTTCTACTACGTGACATTTTCTACTAATACTGTCGTTATCCCTCTTTGGTCTTCTGCAAAATGACAAGTTTACAACAAACTCTACTGCCAGCTGCTTCTGTTTTTTGCACCTTTCTCTCATCTTTGCTTGTGACATCACTGAGCATTTTTCAGGCACTTTTGTCTTTTTGTTGTTTTGCTTAACATCCTGCCTTTTTATGTCCCATAGTAGTGAGTCATGTCTTATAATGTGTCAGAATGATTTGAGTTTGTACTGCTGTAGTGTGTCCATATTCATGATGATTGTGTTTTTTTGGACACTCTGGGCTATGTAAGTTGAGTACCAGCTTCTCTGGTTGGCATTAGGGTTGGGCACATTCGTCTGTGTTGGGGTGGCAGCAGTTAACACTGTTTGATCTCATATGGTAGGTGATGCTTTGTAGCTTTGAATTGGTTACCATCAGCGGTGCCAGTCATATGGCAAGGAAAGGGACGGGATTGATGGGTGATTGGCACTGAGGATTGAGAATGAGTTTCAGTTATTCGCTGGCTAGATCTCTCATGGGACTTAGTGACTGTATCTTATACATAGAGCCAGCTAGCGACAGACCATGACCTATTTCAGTGCTGTCTACCATACTGTAACATTACACTAAGTGTATTCTAATTACTCATTACCATACGGTAAAACTTTTAATATGCTAAACACCTCTGCATTTATTAGCTCATTTAACAAATTCTCCTAGCAGTTGGAGACTCAGCATATATTTCTACAAATGGCAGCTGGTTTAAGACCAAGTTACAACAACAAGACAGTTGTGACACTGGTAATGTTGTAACACAGAGGCATGCAGCGCAAGTGGACGTTCAGATTGCAGCGGCCATCTTATGCAGTGGCATCGCAGCCAACGGTCAGTCAGCACTTCAGATAATCATCTTCTGTTTTCACATCTGTACTCATTACTGTAACATGCAAGTGCATTTGTGGTCCTCGTAGCAGTGCTGGCTGTCACAGACAGTCTGTCTTGCTTACTGCTTGGCCTACCTGGCTGTTTAGTCGGTCACGGGTCAGTGATCTGACCGGACACGGACAGTTTGGGGAGTAGAGGTTGTTGTGGCCAGATGGCTGGCATGGTTTTTGGTTGGCTTTGTTATGCTGATTGCTGATTGATTGTTGATTGTTTTTCTGTTAATTGTTGATTGTTTTGACATGTTTTGCATGTTATAATTTTGTTTGAAAAGTTTAAGACTATTGTTTTTTGCTTTTGACTGAGCATTAACTACAGGTCTAGTAGGCCAGTGCAGTAGGGCCTAGGCTAAAAATCGACTTATTCGTAACAGTGGCTTGGCGGAGTAATGAAATTTATTAACAGTGTGTAAATTGTTTTTAGAGGGTAGTGGACTGATGTTACCATGTTATGCATTTTTAACAGAAACTACAAAAACCAAACAAATACATGACAACACCAAACCAATACAGCAGTTCTTAGTGAAATAGGTCAACTAGATCGACTCAGCCTTCTGCCCTCTGTGGGATGGTAAAATGAGTAGTAACTCATTCGCATGGGTTACGGAAGGTGGGGACCTTGGTACAGCTGACTGGGGTTGCCTAGCCGGCCGCTGCACCAGCCTGTGTCTGCAGGCTGCACACGGTGGCCGTGCAGCAGGTGGCTCTGGTTAGTGACGAAAGCGCATTAGAGGCGTGCGCATGCTCACGACGATGCGCTATACAAATTGACGACCTTTACCTTTACCTTTGAAATCAAACCCAAGACTATTTTGAACCTATAGTAGTAGTAGCAGAAGCGATAGTAGTAGAGATGGTGATGCAGTCGGTGTGTCATTTTTTGAGATATTGGTGCATCGTCTGCTGATGTAGTAGTAGAGTAGTACATGTCGTTGTCAGGCAAGGCGGCCGAGTTTCTAGTGCATCATCTGAAGATAATGCCAGACCTGCTGCTGATGCTTCGTCAGTTCCGTGATGATGACGTAGCTGCTACAGTCTGCATGGATGCCATCTGGACTCTCTCTGCCACAGGTCAGACACTGCATTAGACTCGCTGTCATGTAGGGGTGTGTGGTTTGCTTAATATGGCTGGTTCGGTTTTCGGTTTCTTTATGCAAAAAAAACGGTTTTGGTTTCACAACATTAACCACAGTTTTGATGTGCATGTTGGTTTGTGCACATGGGTTGTCAGTGTGCGTTATTTGCGTCATACGTTACATACCTTATGGTGAATTTTTCAGATTGGGACAGCACATGTATTTTAAAGAAGTTTTTATGGAATTTTTAGGTCGTCCGGAATGGTAGTTTCAGAAAGGCTTTATGTTTTACTGCTGTTCATTGTTTTTTTTGCCAGAGATCTTCGAGCTCTGTCGGTCGATCACCATGAAATTTTGTCACATGGTTGGGAGCATGTTCCATTTTGTAATCTCGTCTAAAAATTTGGGGCCTGCCCCCCCCCCCAAAAAAAAATGGGGGGCCAAAAAAGATGCTAAATTTGGCGCGATTTTAGACCACTTTAGACTTTGACCTCAAATATCTTCAGAACAGATAGATATCCAAAATTGGAAAACTACGTTATTGACTGCATTTCCTCTTGTGCTAAACAGAAAAATTTGGGTGAACTTTGTTCCACTGATCACAGTTTTTTTCGTCTAATGTTTACCCACCAAATCGACTTTTTGGAAGACCACATTTCAGCTCACAGAGGGTACTATGCCCCGAAATTTTTACATATACTCTAAAGTGACCGAATCTTGCTAGTGCACATTCCACCGGGGACAAGGGTTCCCCCAACAATTTTTTACAGAGAGAGTCAAAAATTGGCTTAAAATTTAGCGTATTGGCTTCAATAACTTTGGAGGAAGCAAGCGTGACCCCTTGAAACTTTGCCACATGATGTACCACGAGGTGAGGTTAAAAATTGGGGTACAACTTTTGGGGACTCTGCTCCCTAAAATTTGGGAGAACAAAAAAGTTCATAATTCAGTGCAACTTCATACAACTTTTGACTTTGACTACAAATATCGCTCGAAATGATAGAGCTATCAACAAGTCCCTCTTGTGTTGAAACAAAAAAAAATGAACTTGGGTCCACTAACAAATAAGTTATTGGAGCTCATGTTGCCACTTTTAGTCGACAATGCATGTTCTGCATATGCTAATACGTTTAAGTTTGGGCTTCTTCACTTTGCTACGAGGGGAATTTCAACCCTCTAAAGTTTTTTCTTAATCGTACTTACGGCGTCGGGCGACTTCATCTTGGGCTCTGCCCCAAATTTCTAGTTTGTTTCTAGATTAGGCCTATAAGCTCCAACGTTACGTACATTATGGTGGATTGACGTGTTGTTGAACTGTAGGAGTGTTCTGTTTGAAATATGTAGCAGCTTGGCCTGTAAGGTGGTTTGATGTCACGGCTAGTCAATGTATGTTGATAATGTGGTGTTTGGTGATTGTATGATTGAGGAGGCACAGTGCGCTACCTGTCTGAGCAGAAGCTAGTTGCTGACGTGGTTAGCATTATGACCCAACATGAGGACAAACCTATGCTACTGCAGGCGGCATATGCACTCGTTCTTTGCTTACTACTGCAAGGTAAACTATACTCCAGTCTCATCAACTTTTTTTTTACAATACATGGGCATAATGGTGGTAACGATTAATATTTGTTGTAATAGTATACTTCACAAAAGTTAATGATTAATTGCTTTGGACCTGGCTTGTAACATTTTGATACAGTAATACAGTAGTAGTTTGAGACAGACTCGCACAGTATATCGCATAGCCAGCCTAGGTCGTATAGTGTTGCTCCGTGTCCATGCTTGATTGCCCTTGCCATAGATCAGCTGGAAGAGTGCCAGAATCCAGAACCCTGCAGGCACCTGTCCTTCCCGAGACAACCAGCACCTAGAACAATTGCTACCCAGACAACTGCCCACCCAGGAAAATGCTGTGCCAGGCAACTGCCACTCCCCTCCCTTTCAGTCATAGCCTAAGTCTGCGTTCACATATTTACACGAGTACGAGTCTGGCACTGTACAGGTTCCCGTATACGAATTCCGGCAAACACGAGTTTGCGTGTATTTCAGTGGCCGCCGTTCACATACATATGAATATGGGTTACCTGTAAATTTCACTTGTACTAGTAGTTTCTGTGCACGTTGTGTGTTTATCCAACTCGTAGAAAGTAAACTACTCGTAAATAGCATTACTATAATTTATAAAAACTGTGGCGCATATTTGATGTCAGAACTACGTCATCGTAAAATTGTTCATCACTAGAGATGTGTGGTTTGTAAAAATAATAACTTTGTAGTGGAACATTGTTGTTTTAATGGCGAAGCATTTCATTGATTCGATTTTATTCAATATGGCCGACACGCATTTAGTTGTGTGCTTGTACAAGTCACCGTGAATGCTTCACTCGTACAAGTGAAGCTTCTACAGCCTGTAAACGTATTCGTACTCGTGTCTATATGAACGCAGCCCAACTGATGAAGAGAAGATGTGAAGTGATGAAAAAACCTGCAATGTGTGGACTTTTAGGGTTTTTAGGTTTTTAGACTAATTTTCCGGCCCTGGTGAAAATGATGTTGCTACTGCAATTGCAGATGCTAACGTGAGCGATATAAGTGCACTTAAATGCTGGGAGTTGATACTTGCTGGTATACGTCGTCACTCGTCTGTGCCAAAACTTGTCGTCAACGGCTGTCTTGCATTGGCTGCCATCGTTGAGGCTGATGGTAAGTGTTCTTGATCACAGTTTTGTTTGTATTACACTTTAGCCAACTCTGTCTAGCTAACAGTGAAGGCCTCAACAAGGCCAGCTGACCAAGGCCACAGTGCCAAGACCAATGCCATCCCAGAATGCAAATGCTAAAGATAAAAGACGAAGTAATGAACTTTTTCTGCTTTTTGAATGACTTTTGTGCACAATTTTAATTTGCACCTCTGCATTTGAATCTTAAAATATTTATTCAAGGTTAGTATAAGGTCATTTGTGCAGCCCAGTCCACCAAGATTCTGGCCCTGTGTTTGTGGCCAAGACCAACGCTCTTAACGGCAAGGCCAAAGTCACTGATAACTAACCTTATCTGACAAGTAGCACTGTTAGTGTTAGGCTGTTATGCTTTGATGTAAGTTAGGGCCGTGGTCTTGTCCTTTGCTTTAAGTCAAAGTTTTTGACTCTGTTCTTGACCTTGCCATGCTTGGTGTTTACTTTCCACTGTGGTATTGCTTATGGGATTGCTTAGTTACTAGTTGCTAGTACTTTGTACACAAGAGATTATTAAAGCTTACAGTGTGATGAGATATGAAAGTATTTCTGTGTGTACCAGCATATAGACTGTGCTGTTTATAGCCCATTGATCACCTTGCCTAATTATTTAATGCTGCTACTTTACCTTGTGAAACAGAATGCTGTTGGTACCAGTATTTCGTGACTATGATGTCATTACAGAGGAGAACACCTATCAGATGCCATCTGGGAAGACTGCTTGTCACATCACGTAACTGTTTAATGCTGCTGCTTTACCTCATAAAAAGAATGCTGTCTGTACCAGTATGTTGCGACTGTTGTCATTACAGAGGATGTCGTCTGTGATGGCTGTTGATTAATGATCACCTTGAATAATTATTTTATGCTGCTACTTTACCTTGTAAAGCAGAAAGATGTTTGTCAGTATGTCGTGACTGTGATGTCATTACAGAGGAGAGTGCCTATCAGATGGCGTCTGTGATGACGGTTGATCGCATGAATGCAATTCACAGAATACTCGACGACGTTTACGTGCACAACCGGGATAACTCTGAGGCCATCTCAAGCATCTGTACTCTCTTTGCCGAGCTCTCTCACTACGGTTTGTCAGCTTTGCTGTTTATGAACTTGCTGAGTTATTTACTGTCTTTCACGCATTGTGGTTGTGCAATGTGTCTCAGAAGAAGGATTTCCGACATTAGTGATTGTAACTTGAAGAAGGATTATCAGACTTTGACAATTTTTGGTACAAAAATTACAGACATAACTGGTCATCATGGAAACTTGAATAGTCATTTGATGGCCAGTTGTGTCTGGAATATTCGTATCAAAAATTATCATAATCTGGTAAGGATTCTGCAGTTGTAATCGACAGTGTTGGTGACACATTGTATAGAATACTTTGTGGAATGGAAACCATAAGAAAATTGTTATTACACAGGAGAGCCTGGTTTGTGCACATATTCGTTGCTCATCTACACCCTGTTTTATGAGTAAGTAATGGCAGTGGTTGTTTGTTACAGAGCACATTGTATGGCTTGGTAGTGTAACAGTTAGTACATTGGGCTTGTGATCATGAGGTTGTTGTTTTGACTCCCAGTAGGGTGACTATCAAGCGGTTAATACTTACATGGGTGACAGTCGGTGGACAGCTAAACCATCTCGGTATGACCAACGCTAGGGTCAACTCGCCCTACATCCCTCTGGGGTAGAAAAATTGAGTACCAGCCTGCTTGGTTGGGGTTATGGCAGAGCATGTTCAGGCGGCAGGTGTGTGATCTCATATGGCAGGTGACGCTCCATTATAGAACGGGTTTCCAATGAAGAGATATATTATTTGATGATTTTAATGACGTTGTTGTTGCAGAGGACATTGCGTCAGAAATGCATCATATGAACATCAGCGCTAAGATGCTTATCGAGATTCAGCGTAACTTTAAGAACAATCCGGTGAGTGGTTGATTTTGGTTGATTTTATATCCCATTACACGGTAAATGCATTTCTACACTACCTTGTGAAATATAAATGCAAGCAAAAACTAACGATAATAACAGAAATTTAGGTAAATGAAAAAACCGCTTCAGACCAACATTGCGATGAATGATCTGTATGACACTGGACTGTGTTATACCCACACAGTTTAGTGTCATACAGACCATTCACTGCAATGTTGGTCCGAAGTGTTTTTTTTTTCAATTTTACCAAAATGTTTTTGTTATTATCGTTGTGTATGCATGTTTCATTGGTATTTCACAAGGTAGTGTAAAGACGCATTTACGGTGTGGTGGGATATGTAATAGGCTTATCATAACAACATGCCACTTTACTTTTGTCCATGTATTCACCAACTATTGACCTATTTTTAAAACTCTTTTACTGGCACACTCTGCAGACAATTTGCGATAATGTGATTATTATATATCCCACCGCACGGTAAATGCGTTTCTACACTACCTTGTGAAAATATAAATGCAAGCAAAAACTAACGATAATAACAAAAATTTAGGTAAATGAAAAAAACCGCTTCAGACCAACATTGCAATGAATGATTCGTATGACACTGGACTGTGTTATACCCACACAGTTTAGTGTCATACAGACCATTCACTGCAATGTTGGTCCGAAGTGTTTTTTTTCAATTTTACGGAAATGTTTTTGTTATTATCGTTATGTATGCATATTTCATTGTCATTTCACAAGATAATGTAGAGATGCATTTACGGTGTGGTGGGATATATAATAATCACATTATTTCAAATTGCCTGCAGAGTGTGTCAGTATAAGAATTTTGAAAATGGATCAATAATTGGCGAAGATATAAACAAAAGTAGTGCCCACCCTATACAGTACAGTGTAGATAGTGGTTTATTGGACTTACTTCCTGCTGGTCAACATCACTGCGTTTTCTTTGTTGACTGCAATTCTCATGAACAGCTGATCGGACAGTTTTGCAAATGCTACAGAAAATCAACTGGATAGAATTGAAAATTCAGGATGGCTTGGTTGTTTATAACTGAAATCCAGCCGACTTTCGGTTTTCAGCGCTCCTCTAACGTGTCTCCATAATGCATAAGTATGATGGTGGATGGTTGTTATTTTCTGTTTTGCAGGAGTTGCTGGGCAAATGCAAGCAGATTACAGCTAACATGGCGAACGTCAAGCCACTATTGTCACCACAGAATTAGGCCGTAGATGCTTTGCGTCACCAGCACAATACATCTGTGATACTCATCTCTACTGAACTGATACCGAACAAGACCACGGCTTTTTATTATTATTTATTATATATATATTTTTGTTTGTTTGATTGGCAACAGCAGTCGTGTGCACATACAGGCATGGACAAAGGACTCTTTAGCAAAGCAAATAATAGCTTTAGCCTTTAGTCCGTAGTGTTATTTTAGCTGGCTTTTGGTTCTCTGCTGGCCTGTAACCTAGGGTGCCCACCGCTGCAGACCAGTATGAAATTTCGCACAGCATACTAGCAGTACACGGCTGACTTATGCAAACAGTAAAGTTTCAAATCATACTGTGTGTGGATACATCCTCAGTTGTCGACTTTTTTTGAACATGCTTCTTAATAATCAAGCTCAGGGGTATGAGCGTCGGAATTTTTTTGGGATTTTTACATCATTTTCACAGAAAAATATAGGCCACTCAGTGGCTTGAAAAAGTGCATTTTTCATTTTAAAGACTTCTAGTTCACTGAACTATTTTTATAATTTTGCCTCTCTTTTGGGTGTCCATTGAGCCAGAAATTTTTATCTTCACTGGGTTTCTACCCCAGACCCTGCATTATAGACTCAATCATGTTTCCCGTTGACCCTATTGCCATGTTGGGAGTTGGGACCCCCGTCAGAAAGCCAGGTTACGTGCCTGAAGCTGCCTACAGTCAGCCAGGTAGCAGGGGATAATACTCTAGCTCCCCAATGTCTGCTCCCCAGTGTCTGCATTACACCCTGCTCCAACTAGACGCTTATAGCATCTTGTTCTCGGCTTCTTCACCTCTGTATCTCACCACCAGTATGGTTGATTGGGGAGACGGACATTTCCTCCCGGACACCTCCCTCCGGACGTTTCCCCCCTGCTTTTTTGCATACCCGGACATTCCCCCCCCTTTATGTATGATGAGCGCGTGCGTGGCCTTCCTCCCCGAGTCTGACGTCGTCGACGGCATGTAGGTGCTGCACGGCTGTGTTACTGACGTGGAGGAGGCCGACAAGCTGCAGACGCTGCTAACGACCTGCTGCAGCGGCTGACGACGGCGCCTCTGTTCCGCGCATCACGCTGCGTCCGCTGCTGCCGCCGTTTCCGGTGTCCACCTGGAACGTGCGTGTCGCCACGCTCAACGGCGTGGAATAGGGACTTCGCTGCGTTAGTCGGTCGTAACTGCACGTCGGTGTAGTGCGCCATCGAGTCACTGTAGCAGGATCCGGCCGCGGCGTCGACGACACTGCTGCAGAATGCACATGGCCAGCCGCCGGCAAAGCATCTCAAGATGTCCACCCAGATTCTGCAGCGTCAACTGCACACCATCTGTGCAGCACGACGTGATAGCTAGAAGACGGTGGAAGAGACCTTGCGTGCGGTCGCGCGCACAGTCCGCTTCGAGTGAAAGTGACAGTGACACTTTGCTGACTATTACACTATTTCTTCTTTTTGGACATTAGCTGTATATAATATTGCCTTATCTCAGCGACACTTAAATTAATATATCAAAAAACTTGCTGTATATAGAAGTGAGCAACCTGGTACTCTGGGAACCAACCCAAGGAAAGTTCAACAGAGGGAGTCAGAGACTGACGTATGTGGACAGGCTCAGGAAGGATACTGGACTTCAGACTACAGCGGAGTTGAAGACACTAATGAAGGACAAGTGTGAGTGGCGTGCCATTGCCCGAGGAGACTCGACCTGATGATGATGATTTACTCATAACTATTACACTTTCTAATATGCTGTATGGGGGACCTTAATACATTTGAATATTTGCTATTTTACCATATATGTC
>Ga0209367_1007106_pt1 | contig 15450 bp, 10 predicted proteins | sample WorMetLIZISLAND2_FD_187412 | JGI IMG/M metagenome (GOLD analysis project Ga0209367, IMG submission 187412) | Marine gutless worms symbiont microbial communities from Max Planck institute for Marine Microbiology, Germany - Olavius geniculatus... ... | reverse complement strand
CGTTGCCACCCGCAACACAATATTGCGCCGAGACCACCCGCCGCTAGCGCCAGCACCCGGCGCTGATCACACGCTTATTTATCGCTGTCGACGCCAAGCCCTAGCGCCGACCGACTTACGTGTTGTACACAGCAAGCTGCCCCCATCTATTCTGACACAATACAATATGCACGACGTGACGAAACGACCAGATGATACGAGGGAGGGAATACAGGCATAACCCCCCCAAGACAAACTTTTTACAACAAAACCCCTACAACAAAACACACTCTACGACAAAACCTCAGCGACAAAAAGACCTTACAAGAAAACCCCTTATGACAAAATGACCCTCACGTGAAAACCCCCAAGTCACTGTGACAAAACCCTCCACCACTTTAACACCAGTGGTCAAAGTAAAAAAGAACGCAGGGGCACTGCGTTTCCCTACTTCCTATTTTAGTCTGTATAGTTCTCCTACCGGACCGGATCAAGTAACTCTCGGAAAATTTAGTTACACTGGTGATACTAGTTTTAATATTAAATGCACCGAATTAAATTTCTTTCAAACTCTTTAGCTGTATTTAAAGGGACCTTCTTCTAGGAAAAAAATTAACGAAAAAATAAGAAATGAAAAAGGGAGAGAAAAAAGGAGACAAAACAGAAAGAAAATAAAGAAGAAGAAAAGGAAAGTAAAGTTTACTCACCTCTTTAATCCTACTTTGACGATTGGTTAAAATGACGTTTGCAACTTTTGCCAGCGGGTTTACTGGTGGGGGTTTTGTTGGGGGGGATTATGTCATACACTCGGAGAAGGACGGCTGCTACGGCGACTGCATCATGTTATGACTACTGGAAATTTCCGATGGGATTCCCACAGATAGTTGCAATTTTGCGACCAAAAAATTATGGGTGCACGAAATTTAACATTTTTCTATAATGAGAGTTTTTAGCCCCAAACTTGAAATTTATGGACAAAACAAATTTTTCCAGAACAAAATTTTTTCTGACAATTTTTGTAGGTAGAAATTTGGAGTAGACAATTGCTCCCACGGTTACTTGTCAAGATGCTCCTGGTCTGAAAAATGATTTTCACCTTTAAAAATGATATCGAGGTTATTAATTTGTCCATCCGCAATTCCGTAGCGAATACACATGCGAGGCAATATAATGGTGGCTACTAATGTGGAGTCCTATAGTCGACGACGCCGGAAGTCATTATAAGCGAAAGTAATCGCAGACGAGGATTCAGAGCTTCGCATAACAGCCGACCATCGCATCTGCGTTCCCACAATGCACCGCTGCACAAGTGTACCTCTACGACAAAACCCCCTTTCGGCAACCACTCTCCTATGGCAAAACTTTTTTACACGTGGAATACAGATAAGATCGGCATGGCCCGATTAGCAGCTTTGCTAACCCGCTTTCGTAGTCTATACATATCGCCACACATTTTATATATAAAATCAAATTGCACGTCGCGCCTCTATTTTACGTTTTCTGCATACGGTAAATTATTTTTAAACATTCCATACTATATACCAGCATTTTGCTAAAACCTAAGTCGCAGCAACGCGTAGAAATCAAAAGTGGCAACAAGATTGAATCATTCAAAGTTGAGCTAAAACGACTTAACATTCGAAGTGACATCTCTGCACTCCGAAGTTGAGAAGCAACATATTTTCAAGTGTAAGCCTACTCCATTTTTAGCAGACCGTACTTAAGTCGAGCTATTGTCATGGTTGTCGTCCGGCTGTCCGGCTGTTTGTAAGTAACGAATGTACTGAGGGTAACACGTATAAGGCACAGGGAAAATTTTTTACAAGAATAATTAGTTCTGTGTTTTAAACTCGGGCGTGCAAAATTTTAGCCATCTATTCCAAGGGAAACATTTTCAAATTGGGGTTGAATGAAAAGGGGGTTAAAAATGTGCGTTTTTCAACGGACAACTAACCATATCTCAGAAACGGTGAGAAATACGGCTTAAATTACTATTAATCCTTAATAGGAAGTGGCATACACATGTCAGATCAGATAAAAAGCATTGACCTTAAATGACCTTGAAGGCTGTTACGCGCTATTGTGGCTAAACGGTGCGAGATAGGGCCTAGGTTGCTATTGATCATTGATAGGAAGTCGCATATTGACTTTCAAGTGACATGAAAATCATCGACCTTAGATGACCTTGAAAGTCACTGACAACCAGTACGATCGGCTATCCTAGCGACAGCTGGGCTTCTTGTGAGAGCTTCACTTTGAAGCGTTGCGGCCGGGCTCAATCCCGCAAACATACCTTATTATACTGAAGCTCATTATTCGACATGGCTAGCGCTGAAACAAGTAAATAAAATACAGCAAAAACATTGTTTACTAAAATTGCAGTAAGGTATTACGAACAGGGGGGATTATCGTAACGGGGGGGGGGTTATGTCTGCACTCCCTCCCCCGCTGCACACCGTATAACGACCAAAGACTTGTGGCTTTTCCGCATGTGACACGTCCTGTCCATTACAGCGACAGTAATCACAGAACTAAGCCTCTAACGTCCATACATTAACAAATATTAACCGAATTTCGAAATTCTTTTTGCCTTTAGTCACATCAGCTGCGCACTCAAAATACATTAAAGCATCACACCCTAAAGCGACTTTTGTGAGCTTTGGAAATTAAAATATGACGTGGGGGTTTGGCGCAAGTGAAGTTTTCATAGGGGAGTTTTTATACTGTTCATGAGTCACTCTACAACTCTTATTCTAAGGCCGAAACTAAATTTTAACTAAATTAGTGTAGCGACGCGTTTGCAGTTTGACCCGGTCATAATAACTGATCATAAAATTGCACGAATTTTCAAAATGATCAATGTGTGATGCAGTTCAGTTGCGCATCTGATTTCGGAAAGTAAAGCACAAAAATTCGTAGCACCGACATCACACTACGCGCGGTAGCGCAGCCCTGTGTTAATGGCGACCGGCTAAGTAAAGGGAGAATGGCAAAATTCGACCCTTCGCACATCCGAAATCCCTCAACCGATCGACACAAAATTTGAAACAGGTGATTACATCCGCGAGACATCCCTGTGCAAATTTCGTACAAATTCATCATGGCCTCAAACGAATCCCTCGTGTCAGGTGACTGAAACTGCCGATGACGTCATCTATCGCTCACAACTGCTGTTGATGATGATGATGATGACGATGAAGGACGAATCAAATTTAGCGTGGCGTTAAGTCCTAAGACTACAAGGACACGTAACAATAAGCCTAAACAGTGAAGTCACGTAATAGTAGTCAGCGCAATGTTATACAAAGTCGGCGTGCAATGACGTCATGATAGCGTGCAGAGAAACGCAACAAACGGTGGGTGGCCTTGTAGCAGAGAACAGAGCAGGGGGCACATGCCCACCCCAAATTCTTCGGCTGGCGGAAATTTTCGTTTAAAATGCAAAATTTAAGGCCAAAAATTTTCTTTAGTTTTGGGAAATCTTAGGGAGGCGAAATTGGCATTTTCAGCAACCGTAATCTCTATCAGATATTTGCAATGTTTGTCAGAAAATTGTGCAACTTCCTTCTGTTTACTTTTAAATTCACGACGCCGCTGGGAAAAATAGGGAAACTTGCCATCCTCTAAATTTCGGCCTGTCAAAAAATGTCTAATTTTCGACAGATTTTGTTCTATAAAGACAAGAATTAAAGACGAAGATTTTAGCCTGTCAAAATATTTTCTTCCTGTTAAAAAGTTTTATTCAAAAAATACAAAATTTGAGGCTAAAAATCCCCTATTTTAAAGATGGAGATTATTTAAAGAGCGAAACAAAAAATTCAGACATCCACAGTCTCTTCTGTGGGAAATTTGCAGCTGTCCGTCAATTTCCAGTCCCTCCTCCCCACTTTTTGACCGACGTACGCTGGCGCAGGCAACAAGCGGCGGGGTGGGTGCAGGAATACAATTTTCACGGCGCTTGGAAATCAAATTAAGAAACGGCGAGGACCACGCCCATTTCACGACGACGGACGACAATAATAGCTGCTAGAGACCTCTATTGCCATCTGATGGGTGCACGCAGGCAATTGTTGTAGAGACGGTGTTCTAGCATCTAGGGCTGGGCGATCCGAGTAATTCATTACTCGAGTTATTTAACGAGTACTCGAGTGTTCCTTTAACACATACATATTTATTTACCAAAAGTGCTAGCAATTACAACATACAACATAATAATGCATCCAAACGCACGCGATAAAAAAAGAAAAAAATAGATTAAATAACTGACAATATTGACCAATAAATAACTAGGCATAAGCAAGCAAATTGTAATTGCACATAGAATTATGCGAAACCGCATTTCTACATGTTAAACTTTAATACAGAAATCGTGCAAAACACGAAATTTGTTCCTCTGTACTAGACTAAAAGCGCCCCGCCTTACAAGCGAAAGTTATCAAGCTTGGCAGAATCAGCGGGAAAAAAAACCCGGCAACTCAACCCCCGCCCTCTCAGGCTGCCCGTGGGGGAAGAGGGACAAGATAGGGGCACGTAACCAAGGCCAAGAAGTCAAACGCCACAGTCGGGGTCCGCCACCGTGGAACACAAAAGGCGCCAGAGTAGTATGACAGACAAACAGACAAACAAACAAACTTTCCGCCCATCATAGTAAAATTTGCACCTAACATTTGTACTAAATATTTTTTCACGAATTAAATATTCCGCGCAAATCGAGTCCGAAACTATTACTTGAGTAGTCCAGGCAGTTCGGCTTAATCGTTGGTCGAATCGAAGAACTTAATCAACGCTGGGTCCGGTTGGAACTTAGATGGGGGCCGTCTGCAGACAAGTAAACTATCTCGGTATGTAACCAACCAGCCACGTTAACTCAGCTTGGCCATTCTTTTGTGGTTAGGCACACACAGTGAGTACCATCGAAAGACTAAAGCTGGAACGTAAATTAACAGGCACACCAAGCGATGCATTAGCCTTGTATCTGTGGCCTGGCAGTGTAAACTACACAAACGCAAATCAGCGCCGCCTTACAGGAAATATGGCTAGGAGAAAACTTTACGTAGTCTAATTTCGAAACCGAGTATCTCGAGTACTAGAATAAGTGGTGTACTCGCGAGTACTTGGCCCAGCACTAGAACTGCTGCCCTGCCTCTCAGTTTCAGCAGTCAAGAGAGCGGCTGAGTCGTAACCTGGCAACGTTGACGACACGTTGTCAAGGCGGCGCCCGGCCGCCGGCCTGTATAGGCCTAAGCTGGTAGCCGGTCACCGCGGCAGCTTGCTATAGAATGTGTCGACTCCACTATTAATTGTCCGCCAACTCGCCAGGCGCGTGACGTCAATTTCCGCTTGTTGTTGTCAAAGGAAGGACGACAGAAGAAAGACTTAGGAGAGACGACGGACAAGAGATGTGTCCGTCCAGCAAGGCGAAGGTTGTCCGCGGTAGCCGCCGTGGCATGCGGCGATATTTTTAGCAATGACGTCAGCGTCGGCCAATAGCTATCGATCTAGCTAGGCCTGCTTAGATCGTCGTTATCGAAGAAAGAAAAAAACCCAAAAAGGACGAAAAAAGAAAGACGTAGGAGCGACAGACAAACAAGTGTGTCTGTCTGTTTGTGTGTCTTGCATCAAAGGTCGCGTAATGAGAGACAAAAGCCGTCGATCAGTCGTCGGAAAAGGAAAAGGCTGAAACAAGCGGAGAGAAAGGACGAGAGAAGAAAGACTTAGGAGATAGACAGACAAGAGATCAGTCTGCTCGTCGACATCTCACTCACTGAAAGCTATTGATAAGTCAAGACTCTTGTACTCACTGCTAAGTTGGTGGAGCGTTGAAAAAAACATGAAATTGCAGGATATAAAGTTGTAGAACATGAAAACGCAGAACACAAAACTAGCCCGAAAGCGGCATATGTTCAGAAGCGCACATTTTTGTGATCATAGTACATGTCCTGCATTTTCATGTCTTGCAATTTTATGCCCTGCAATTTCACGTAGTGGAATTTTAAAGGTCCGACATTTTCATGTCCGTCAGTTACAGTTAACCCTTCAGTTACCTGTATGAGCGTCAACTCCATGGGGCACAAAATCGAACAGTCCGACGAAGGTTTGTTACTGTCAACTGTTGTCGTGACAGTGACCATAGAATGAATAAAATGTGTCAGATGACGCCTTAAATCGCGGCTTTTTTTATTTTGACAGACGTGTACCTGTAAGCGCTATCTTTAAAAAGCGTTTTGAAAATCCACAGTTTGATTGTTGGCCTCTCATACCAACGTCTGAAGTTTTCTTTGACACGCCGGCGCTATGAGCTATAGAATGAACACAGACACAGAAACGATATTGTAGTTCCATGGTAAAAAGTATGGTATAAATTTTGCCCTCGTCTAATAGTATGACTTTGCATCGACCGCACGGCGGGTAAATGGCGAGAGCTTCAAAGCAGGACGCAGTTGCCTCGTAAAATTTAGTCTGTCAAAAATGTTATTCCAAAAACACAAAAAAATGACATTAAAAATTATTCATTTCGAAAAAATTTTTAAGGCAAGGTTAAAATTCTGAGCGATTGTGATTTCTTTTGTCCGAAATTTTTAGCTGTCTGTCGGAAAATTGTGGCTTCTTGTCTGCTTGCCACCAACTTTTTAACCGACGATGCCCGCCGCTATTTATTGTACTGAGCAAAGAAATGATACCAAAGTCATTAGTCAGCGGCGTCATGCGTGATTGAAATAGCAGGCGGGGCACGGAATTTCAATTTTGTGGCAGAGAGTGTTGCATTCTTGGACGAAAACTTTCCGACAAAAAATATCCCGACAACGTCCATTATTTTTGGGAGGGGGAGAAACAATTGTTGCCATGGGCCCCTTCCCTTTGCCGAGCAGTAAAATGATACCGGTAATGCAACCGTGTTAAAACGTACCGTACATTTTTCCCTCGTCCGACAGTATGATCTTGCGTCTACCGCACGGAGGATAGATGGCGAGCGCTTCGAGGAAACTTTGTTCAATGTCAGCGCTCCAGATTCCGTCCACATCATCACTCTCAGCCCCGTCATCTTCATCGTAGTCTGTAGCCGCACATACACTGTAAGCCAATAGTGTGTAAAAGGGTGTACATTACATATTTTGGGGTGCTTAGATGGCAATAGCTTCGAGGAAGCTTTGTTCGATATCTGCGCTCCAGATACCTTCCGCGTCACTGCCCGCTCCATCGTCGTCATCGTCAACTGTGCACACACAGGCCAGAGCTGCCAAGTTAACATACCGCCGATCTTTTCCTTCTTGATTGCGAACTCTGCCATAGCGTTGCCGTACTGACGACTTGATGCCAAATATCCGTATCTTCAGCCTTTCTCCAAGCATGCATGCAGTGTGTCGCCAATGTAGGTGATAATCCCCCTCCTTCCCCTCTCTTTCTTTTTCTTTCTTTCACCTCTCCTCCTTTCCTTTCCGTTCGTTTCCCTTTCCTTTCCTGTCTTCACTTTTCCCTTTCCGTATCTCCTCTTTTCCATCCCTCCCTCCTCTTTCCAATCACGTCTTTTGTTATATTTGACTTTATTCAATATAATGCATTACAGTAGCTCATGTTAAGAAACAAATAAACATAAATATAATACACAACAAAACGAAATAACAGTACGATGTCCCTTCCTTTTTCTTTCCTCCGTCCCCAAGGCTTGCCACAAAAGCAGAACCCGTTAAATGCAGCTAAGGGATCTGGGAATGCGCCGTAAGCTCCCTCTATGTTGGGGCTGAGCTGAAAAATCAAATTTGGTGTATTTTAGCCGTAAAATATGACATCTGGTGGCAACAGTTTTCATTATTTTTCTGAGAATTCACAGATAAAGTTAGTGGAGCTTAAACAATAACGGCAAATCGCGAACAAGCGACATACAATGAGTGGATGACAAGATTTGACAACTGACTTCGCGCGGAGGACAAGGATAATTGCGCTCAACGCAAGTGACTTCAAAGGCCCGACAGGTCTCTAATAAGCAAAAAAAAATCTGGTACTTGCTATAGCCCTTCTTACATGAGTCAGATTTGTGTCCAGGCGCGCTTTACAATCTTGGAAGTGCCAGCTGATTGGCATGCGCTTAATAATACCACAGCATAATGCGGCCATCCATTGTCCGCATCAGCGAACAGCTGGACCCGCGGTTTGCAGTGAGCAGACATATCACCACCCAATCAGCCACACTAGGCCTTCACCCCGTAGCATTTCCCATCTCGCTAAGGCTAGGAGGCTCTGAGATGAATTTCCTATAAAGAGCTATATCATTTAACCCATAGATATAATAAACGTTTTTTTACGATTTTTTAAAAATTTCTGTCACGTTTGTTAACGTTTTAACGTTTATTTTATCAACGTTTTCTTAAAAACGTTTATTAAAAATCTTATCAAAGACTTCGATAAGCATTTTTAAATCACAGAAACGGATTAGTAAACATTATATTCTATTATTTTTTCAATGACGTTGTTACTTTAGTGATGCTTGGTTTTATGGCCACAGCGTTGAATTGAAATAGAATAAAGTTTTCTCGCTCTTCCTAGTTCCAGCACCTACAACATTAGACATTAAGCAAGAGGTTGAACATAATATTAGGGCTAACGTTTGTTATTCAACGTTTTCAAACGGTTTTATTTGTGCCAGGTTTTTTGTGCTTTTTAACGTTTTTTCCATTTTTTTCTGGAACGTTTTACGCGCATAGCTATAGCGCGTATTAGCAACGGTAATTCTGTCGGTCTGTCCGCACGTCGTCTCGTCGGTCACGTCCTGGTACCGATCGGAGCCCAGGCGAGATAGAGACTTCTGGTTTTCATTGTATGATAACATAGAACCTCTAGTATTTTGTGACCAAATTCTATGCCGCTGGGTGAAAGGGTTATCTTCGAATGAGGGCGTTAAAGAGGGGCCCCCTCCTCAAAGGACGTTATTATACCTATATTCGGTCGTCTGGCGTGAAAATGATTGCAGCTAGGCACAGACACGCTAATTATCATAACAAGCACTGACGACGAGTTTTTTTTATAAATGTCAACATCGATAACCTTAAATGACCTTGAACCTCCCCCCTCAAAAAATAGAAGGTTTTAGTGAATTTTTCGCGATTTCGGGCTGCGACACGCATTTCAATAGTGAATTGCGCCGAAATGGCTGGAAATAAACCAAAACTACTTGTACATGAAATTTTCAGCATTGAATGTAGATTTCAGCGGTCTAAATCCGGACCCTCTAGATTTAAGGCGACCTGCACACGTGGGTGTCAAAGAGGAGTAGGCCTACTCCTCTAAAAAGTGGTTATTTATCCGCTGTTGTCTTGTCTAGCGTGAAAATGGTTGCAGATAGGCACAGCCATGCTGCTTATCACAACAAGCACTGGCGACGAGCTTCTTAGGAATGTCAACATTAATGACCTTAAATGACCTTAAACCCTAAAATAGGGTTTTTAGTGATTTTTTGGCCATTTCTGGCTGTAAAAGAGTAAATTGCGACGAAACAGATGAAGACAGGCCAAGATTACCTGCGAACAGAAACTGCTATAGGCTAGGCTCTAGCGCGTCTCATGAGCATTAGCTCAGATTTCTTGTTTTTACATCTGTAATTTAGCCATTAGGCCTACCTGTATTGGTCGTTGCCCCTGGCCCTGTACCATCATCACTGCCGCCGTCGCCCATCATTCCCACATCATCACCGACATCATCGTCATCATCGTCGTCGTTGTCTTCGTTGTCGTTGTTGTTATTGGTGTACGTTGTTGGCAATATCTTGACAACGTCGGCGCCGGTGTTGACCGATGGCGGCTCAGCTGCTGCAATCAGCGCAGGTCTGCAACACCCGTCAGCAGCAACACCATCTATCTAGCAGCGGTAGTACTAACCGTTAACCACGGGGCGACGAGCGAAAGCGCAGGATCTGGAAAACGAATGGTCAAAATACTGTTGCTGCACTACCTTGTGAAATTCAAAAGTCGTAGTTTGGTTGTTTACGACAATGAATTCGTACTGGGCAGCGCATGTGTCGCGGCTAACAAAATCACTAAGACTACAAAATCATTGAAAATCTGTTACTTGTTCAACACTAATCGTATGCATTTTAAGATCGTTCGTCGACGAACTGAAACCATACATCAACAGTGAGTAAGCCGCTCTGGGTCACGCGGTTATTGAACGTGCTGTTGGCGAGTGGCATCAGCGTCTACGCGCTTGCGCTTGTGCTGAAGACAGACATTTTGAGCGCAAGCTGTAATTAATAATTATGATGTACGACTTGTTTGACGAACAATAATTTACAGCCAGTCATGTTTCTCGATATTCAGTTAATCATTTCTGAGCAGATGCATTCGCTACCCAACATGAATTCATTGTAGTAAACGGCCAAATACGACTTCTGCATTTCACAAAGTTGTGTAGAAACAGAAGATGAGGTAAGCAACGTTACAATCGTTTAGGTTTACGTCAAGTTTTTTGCGATGTCCCTTTTCAAAAATTATTAAAATCGGCCAATGTTTCCCGGGGTTATTCGAAAAAAAAACCGGCACAGTTTCTGAGACACGGTGAAGTATTTACCCATCCATGCTGTCGTTGATGCTGTTTGAACCGGCAGAAGAAGTGTAAGATCTAAACGTCTAACTGCTGCTGCAGCTGGGCTATAAACCGGAGCTCAGAACAGAAGGCGGAGTTCTTCACTGATCACTGACCACTGACCAGTGAATGAGTGAACAGTGAACAGTGAGCACTGGTGGGCGGTCAACGAAGCGACGCGCGATCAAAGTCACTCTCTTGCTGCATGGTTATCAGCCGCCAGGCAACTATCAGAGAAATTAACTGACTGCCAAGCAACGATACGACGCTCCTCAGTTGAGAATTGACCTAACAGCTTAATAGCTGACAGCCTAGCTTCAGATTCAGAAGACTTTCAGTTCGATCGCTCGTCTGCTGTGTCATACAGTTCAGTTCTAACTTATCTGGTTTGTCGTAAAAGTGTGGCTTCCGCTAACGAAAACGAAAACTGATAACGAAAAATCAAAAATTTATTAACGATAACTGACAATGAAACGAAAAGATAACGAAAACCGAAACGAAACTAAAACTAAAATATTTTTTGCAGAAAACGTAAAAACCAGTGACATGGTTCCCGAGCCACAAGGATCGAAGGGCGGCGCCGATCTCCGTTTCCTTAGCACTCAACCAGACACCAGTTTACACTGCGAGACCATTGAACAGACATCGAAATAGATCGCGCGGTTTACCTGCTTATGTGCAAGTCTTCACTGGTACTTACTGCGCCTATCCACGAAGGGATAGGCTGAGTTGACCTGGGCGGCTGGTTACATACCAAGAGGGTTTAGGCGCTCGTCGAAAGTCCAAAGTACTAACCGGCCTTGGCCAGTGATGATTAACTTCGTCGATACGACCAACGACGTTGAATTGAGTACTGAGGGTTTAAATAACAAATCGAAACGAAAATCGCACTGGCAATCCGTGGCGGGGACACGAGTAGGCAGCTGCCGTGGTGAGCACCCTTGCAGTTCCACCAATCTATATCCCGGCCGCCATCGTGCAGACACCGTCACACCTGCCGCCATTCAAATCTGCCACTGCCAGCATTTCTAGAGATGGAAACTAAACCGAACTCGAATCGAACCGAAAAAACTCGAACCCTCTCTGTTGCTTGCGTTTTAAGAAAGTTCTCCGAAGTTCAGCCTATTATCGACTGATCAGCAAAATAAATTCGTACAGTGTACATCACATTATTTACACTTTTGGCATTAGTTTACTGCACAGTGATTAAACAGCAGCTTTTAAAGCAAAGTCAACCTGAAAATTTAAGCTACGGTCAAACGAACCCACACAGAACCGAAACGAACCGAAATGAAAAAACAGCACACAACAACCGAACTAGAACCAAAGTCTTACTTTTCGTAACTGCAGAAATGCCGAACAAAACCAAAGCCCATCTCTAAGCATTTCCCGGCAGACGATCGTCACACGGCAGCGCCGTCTTTGTATCGTGTGAAGGAAGAAAAAGATCGCCGCGCACAGTCCAGTGGCGGCTCAAGGTTGAAACGTGGGGTGCGGTGTTGTGTAGTGCTGCACCTCCAGACTTTGATTTATCAGCCCAGCCCTCAGTTTGTTGCAATAGAAATTTTGACAGCCAATATTAGAATTGTTGCTAAGCGAACGACAGCCATAGTGTAGACTTGCATTTCTCTCTCACCATAGATGTTAACAACATTAATTTGCAAATAAAAAACATAAAAACATGTTTTTTTTCACTTTTATAAAAACACATGTGCATTATATTTGTAATTTTGTATAATAAAAACAAAAACGCGACATTAAAAATAGTACAAAGACATTAAAATGCATTAAAAAATTAAAAACATAAAAATAAAAAAAAACATTACAAATATTAAAAAACATAAAACATGTTTTTTAAACTTGAAAAAAAAACATTAAAAATGTTTTTAACATTTATGTTTTTTACTATACGCCACTACACGGTGTTTCATAAAAAGTCACTTTTTTCTTTCTTTTATAAGCCTAACTTAGTTGAACTGTGACCAATTTACATAATATTTTTATTGGATAAAGCTGAAAAAACTAATTTCAAATATTTCTACAAAATGTGGCTGTTAGTTAAATATTCTTTGCTAGTCGTGATGTAACGCTAACGTCATAATGAGGGCGCTAAATTTGCAAGGAATGCAATTTGCAAGAAAATCAATAATAACTAGAAATATGGGGCAGAGCCAAACGTGAGGCCGCCCGGCATCGTAAGTCCGACGCGTGAAAAAGTTTAGCGGGTTGAAATTCCCCTCGTAGCAAAGTCACGTGGCCCAAACTCAAATACGTTAGCATACACAAAATGCGCATTGTCGACTTAGGGTGCGTCAACATTTGCCCGCTAACCATCGTTGTCATCTGGCTAAATTTCACCAGATTTCTTTTATTCGACGCGAAAAAGATGTTAGTTAATAACGTTGTTTACCGCTTGTCTATACCTGCATCCATTCCAGAGATATTCATGATCAAGCTCTGAAGTTAGCATACATAGAACGCGCAATGTCGACTTAGGGTGGGTCAACATGCGCGTTTATAACTTTTTTGTTCGTGGATCAAAGTTCACGATTTTTCTAACTTCAGGGTGAACCTGCTTGATAACGCCGTTGAACTTGTCCATATCTCAATCAAGGACTACTAGATTACTTAAGTAATCTAGTAGTCCTTGTTACAATCCGCTCCAGATATATTTGCGGTCAAAGTCGAAAGTTGTACAAAATCGCGGCGAATTTTAGACGTTTTTGCCTTCCCAAATTATAAGGAAGCGGTACCCCAAGAAAAAAAATTGTAACCGGTTTTACACTCCCAGTTATAGCGGCACGTCACGTAATAAAGTTTCGTTATGCTATTTTCTTTAGCTCCAAAGTTATAGAGGCTCATACACTACATTTTGAGCCAATTTTGCCCCCCATTTCTTTGTAAAAAAATTTGGGGGACCCCATCCCCGGTCGGGTGTGCACTAGCAAGCCTTGGGCATTCTGTAGCGTGCGTAAAAATTTTGGCGCAGCACCCCATAGGGGCCGAAATATAGTATTCCGAAAAGTCGATTTTCTGAGTACAATTGCACCTCTAAATATTCTTGGTTAGTGGACCAAAGTTCACCAAACTTTATTTGTTTCGTCAAACGCAGGTGGAAACGCTGTCGTGAACCACGTTTTTAGATTTTGGACATCTCTATTCGTTCCGGAGATATTCGCGTTCATTCTGGAGAAAGGTCCGAAATCACGACAAATTTAGCAGGTTTTTTGCCCCCAAAATTTTTTTGAGGGCAGACTCCCAAATTTTTGAACCGGTATTTATAAATTGAACATGCTTCCAAACATGTGACAAAATTTCGGATCTGAAATCGGCCACAGACCTCGAAGATCTCCCGATGAAAAAAGTATAACAACTGTTGTAAAACATAATAAAACGCAAGGCCTTCCGGACTATCGTTCCGGGCGGCCTAAAAAATTTGCAAGAAACGAAATTTGCAAGGAATGGACTATCACAGTTCCGTTGGCGGCAGTGTTTTGCCTACTCTACCTGTATATATCACGTGAGAGTGATGGTATCTTGTTTTAAGCATTTAAGATAAAGCGTATTTGCTTTTAATGGAGTATATCGAACTTCATAAGTGTAGAGGTAAATTTTACGCCAACTGTATAGAGCTTACATTCAGACCAGACGATAATTTGAACGTTTTAAATTAGCTGCTGGTGCCAAAATGTCTGCAGACATTTTGGATAATTATTTTTAAACATCTATTAACAGTGTGTAAAAAATATAACTGTTATTTGTAAGAGGATTTCCTTGCAAATTTCCATTTCTTACAAATTCCATTCCTTGCAATTTCCTTTCCTTGCAGACTCAACTTTATCTTTCTTTACAAATTTCACACTTTGCCAAAATCTGCCATTTTCCTTCCATTCTCTTTTCCTTGCAAATTCCATTCCTTGCAAAGTGAGGCGACCCGTCATAATGTGTGGTGAGTACATGCTTGTTTGCTTCAACTCTGGTGATGTCAGTTGCTACCCTGCTTCGATGGTGAACTTTTTCTGGTGCAGTGATGAAAAAATGTTCATCGTATCAGCACTATGCAACATGGGGGCATGGAATCAGGCGTATCGCAATCCAAAAACTCAACCATCTTGCAAGCTGTGCACTGTTTCGCTGGAAGGCGCAAAAGTCAAGCTGTCTTCACCGGTGCGTGAAAGTAATCGTTTTGGGCATTTTTGTGGCTGCAATAGTAAAACTTCCACAGTTTGTCATCAGCAAACCAGATGAAGTTTGTCATCGACGCGGTAGAAAAGCGGTGATTTTTATGAAAAATCGGCAGACAACATCTCCTACGGTTATTGTCAACGCACTACAGACCCTTAAAGAGTTTGGGTGTACAACACCCTCTGGCGGATTCAGAAGCTGGAAAAAGAGGGCCATGACGAGCGAATTAGGCCCCAAAGCTGAAAACTTTTTGATATCATGTGCTAAATTTCCGCTTTTAAATGTTTTTTCAATATTCATGCCATGTTCACATACTCCGTCAAAGAGTAATGTGGCTGCAATGGTCATTGCATACCAATGTGACTGAAAGAGGCATGGCCATCTTGGATCCGCCAATGCTGTACACGTAAGCAGCAGAAGGGAAGACGACGGTAGTCACATTGAGTGCTGCTAGGCCGGGGGGAGGGGAGGGGCGGTGCGCGCACAATGCGCTGTTATGAATGGCGAGACAAAGACCTGAACTTGAAGGTCTATTATAGCAAACAGTGTGTAGACTACTGTGCAGAATGGCGCGCAGTTTCAATGGCATTGTCCCCACGTACAGTGCTCGCACGTGCCGAGGCTGTTCGTATGGCGTACTAGAAACCGTACTGCAAAAGTGGGTAGGCGAGTTCGTCGGGAGACGGACATTCCCCTCCCCGGACACTTCCCCCG
>Ga0209367_1007105_pt1 | contig 15451 bp, 7 predicted proteins | sample WorMetLIZISLAND2_FD_187412 | JGI IMG/M metagenome (GOLD analysis project Ga0209367, IMG submission 187412) | Marine gutless worms symbiont microbial communities from Max Planck institute for Marine Microbiology, Germany - Olavius geniculatus... ... | reverse complement strand
GTGTATTATGGTCCCGATGGGCCGAGTCCAAGTGATATGCGATTTTCGAAACTATAACTACTGAACTGGAAATGCTATAGGCTTTCGCGCGTCTCGTGAGCTTTGCTCAAATTTCTTGTTAGAATTAACTGATTGATTGCTTTAATTTCTGTTTTTTGTTTGTTATCTGTCTACGGTTTGAACAAATTCAATTTGTATAATAGTTATTACATAAAGAGTAAAGACACTGATTTGCACTAATGATCAGTGTGTCTGTTTAGCAAACAGCGATGTTATGTGCAAACATTTCTTTCATTTATTGTAAGTTAATGTGTAGTTTTTATGCGCGAAAGCAGAATGCTTCGCGTGTCTTTGCCATCGTCTGGGCGTCTGTCCGTCCGTCTGTCTCTCCATCTGTCTGTCCGTCACACTCGTGAGCTGTATCAAACTGGTGCAAGCTAGGATCACGAAATTTTCACTGTGGGCTGCCCCAAGGTCTCTAGTTTATCGTGACAAAATTTCGTGCCCCTGGGTGCATGGGTTCGCCTCGAACGAGGGCGTCAAAGAGGGGTACCCCTTTAAAAAAGACGTAATTTTGCCGTTATTGGCTCGAATAATGTGGAAACGGTTGCAGATAGGTACATACATGCTGCTTATCATAACAAGCACTGGTGACAGGCTTTTTAAATTTATCAACATCAATGACCTTGAATGACCTTGAACCCTAAAAATATTGATTCAACATGATTTTTTGGCGATTTTTGGCTGCAAAAGAGTGAATTACGACGAAATGGATGGAGATAGACTAAGATTACCTGCAAACAGGAACTGCTATAGGCTTTTGCGCATCTCGCGAGCTTTGCTGAAATTACTTGTAATGATGGTTGTAATGAACGTAGTGCTTAAATTTTCACTAGTACAGGTCTTGGTTCAAATTCTATTTGGCTGGGTATGGGTAAGAACAAAACATCATTTGATTCTCTATGTCTGTTTCTACAGTCTATATACTGTCTGTAGTCTGTGCTGTATTTTTACCTCGATGTCATTTGGTTTTGTTTTTTTGCAGTCTTTTTAGTGAAATTAGTTCGCTGTTCAGAAAAAGTTTAGCTTTCCAGTCAGTTTTGTCTTAGTTTGTGAATGATATCTGAGATTAGAAGGCATGCTGCTGCAGCTTTGTTATTTCTCACTTGAGTGAGAACACGAAATTTGAGATGGAGACTACTGACTGCTGAGGCTTCAGTGAAGGTATAGATGCCTGAGAGAAGACTGGCAAAAAAGAACTCACATAGTGAAATTAATTGACGAGTAAGTTAACAAAAAATTTGAGCTAATGCTCATGAGACGCACGAGAGCTTATGGCAGTTCCTGTTTGTAGGTAATCTTAGTCTATATCCATCCATTTCCTCACAATTCACTTTTTTGCAGCCAAAAATCGCCAAAAATCACCCAATATCAATATTTATAGGGCTTAAGGTTATTCAAGGTCATAGATGTTGACATTTCTAAGAAGCTCGTCGTCAGTGCTTGTTATGATAAGCAGCATGTCTGTGCCTATCTGCAACCATTTACATGCTAGACAAACCAACAGCGGATAAATAACCACTTTTTAGAGAGGTACATCTCTTTGACACCCGCGTGTGCAGGCCTTCTTGAATATAGTCTAGAGGGTTTGTACTTGGACTGTTAATAGCTACATTCCATGCTGAAAATTTCATATGCAGGTTGTCTTGGTCTGTCTCCAGCCATTTCGGTGCAATTCACTCTTGAAATGCATGTTGCAACCCAAAATCACGAACAATTTACTAAAACCCTCTATTTTGGGGGTTAAAGGTCATTCAAGGTCATCGATGTTGACATTTCTAAGAAGCTCATCGCCAGTGCTTGCTATGATAAGCAGCATGTCTGTGCCTATTTGCAATCATTTTCACGTTAGAGGAGCCAATAGCGGCAGAATAACGCCTTTTTAAGGAGGGTGCCCCTCTTTTGCCCCCTCATTCATGGGGACCCCCTTTACCCAGGGGCATGAAATTTTGTCACGAATCACTAGAGACTCTAAGCTGTCATATGGTTAAAACTTGAAGTCTCTATCTCACCTGGTCTTGGAACGGTACAGGGACATGACGGACAGATAGGTGGACAGACAGACAGAATTACCGTAGCTAATACGCACTATAGCTAGCTAGCTAGCTCTTGTGCATAAAAATTTGGCATGTTTATTAATTTTAATTGCTATTGTCTTTGCAAATTTTTGTTTTTTTATTTGTTGGTAGATGGTATCATGGCAAAAAACAAATAAGTTGACATTGTCAAATTCAGTTTTAACATGTAGTGTAATAGAAGAGTTTGCAGTTGCTTATGCGGGGTATCATAAAACTGTCTAACATACATGCTGATATGGTGTTTCGTTAGTGCGGACAGCTTTGCTGGCTATAATTGGTTTCATGCCTACACATGGCAACGGTGCAGTTGGCTCGCTCGACTACACGCCTGAGGAGCGCAAACTTCTAGCAAGAAAGTGAGATTTACCTTCTTTTTTTACAGTTTTTGTTGTTTATGCTAGATTGACAGTTTGTAGGCAGAAACACGGTGAAGACATTGGTACAGACTTGTGCAAGAATGTGACCTTTGGAATAATGGTAAATGGGCTGATTTTTATTGTACTCAGTAATGATAACAGTATTGTTTTTAGTATCATCGCTAAATTTTTATGTTTCTCTGTCAACACGGTAACTCGTGAATTGCTTTATGTAGCTTGATGAAATTTTGCGTGAACATGCATCTCAACAACCTCTAGAACCATGGGTCAAAGGTCAAGGTCACAGGACCGGATTTTCATATGTTTTACCATTGTGAGATAGGGTAGTAAGTTTGTTAACATAATAACTTATGAACTGCTATACTGAACTTGATGAAATTTTGTACAAACTTTGATAATTTCTAGAATGCTATTGAATTTCAGGATCATACTTAAAGGTCAGGGTAATAGAAGAAAACAAGAGTAAGTTTTTTTTATCCAAACACAGTGTACAATTAGTATATATTACATATGTTAATGCTATAGATTTTTATCTAACGTTTCAGTAAATTGGCTTAAGCTGTTATCAGTTAGTGTATTTTGGAAGCTTAGCCTCAACATTACATACCAGTACGTTGCAGTGTGTCACATCTGACTGTTACAAATGTTATAACTGTGACATCTGTAGGTCGCAGGACTGGAAGTGTCAGCATTGTGGATGCATCAGAAGTCTCGTTCGACCAGTCACCGAAGCCAGCGAAGCTCTGAGTAAAGAGGCCAAGGAACTTGGCTCACAGATCAAGCTCCAGGCTAGCATTCTGCTGTCATAATCTGCTATTTCTCTCACTGCTTTTGATTTTACTGTAACTGGCCAGTTGTACAGGGCATTCAAGTGAAAAAGTGACATTTACTCTATGCATTACAGTAGTAATGGATAAAAAGATATTGTTTCATAATGGATACGCATTTTCTCAAAATGTGCATGAACCACATGGCGATAAATTTGTCCACCACAACGGTGAGCACTGTTTTGTGTGCAAATAGGTGAAAATGTTTTCTGCTGGTTATTAGCTGGAATTATCGCACAACTGAAGTAACTTGCAAAGTTGTTTTGAGGAAAGTGCTAGAGTCATTTCTGGTGTAATTGACACAATGATCTCCGTTGTTGCTGTCAGCATTACACAGCAAAACCAGATTAGATTGGGTTTTCTAAAGATGACGTCGTTAACATTGCCAAAGCACCTATGATGCACCTTGTTTGTACTCAGCTTAGTTTTAAGTATAACTGGTAGATATTTAATCTAATCTAATTCGTAAAAATTAGATGTATTTCCATTGTTACTGATACAGATCAGAAATGCTCAGTGATAGCATTGAACTATTCTGAGTGAGACAGGCTCGAGTGACGTGTGTTGTAGTTATGTTATTTTATATACCGTAGTACTTCATAAGTTTAGGAGTTATGTTTTAGCTGTTAAAGCTTCTGAATTTTGTTGACTTGTGTAAGTTCTATGTGCATCCATCTATTTATTGAACATGAGCATCGGCTGTTAATGATACTTATGATAATGTAACACAGTGATGACTTAGAGCGGAGCTGATCAGTCCAACAATAAAATACAGTTGCAATAAAATACAGTGAAATGACTATGCCTACGTAAGATTGCTAGGATATTCCAAGTCATAAAATTTACAGTAAAGATGAGTTTGCAGTTTCTGCTTGAATGCATCAGTGTTAGTGATGGCGCGCACGTCCAGTAGCAGGTCATTTCATGCTTTAGGGGCTGCCATGCTGAAGGCACGCTCTCCAAACTTCAGGCCTGTCCTTGGGACTTGTACATCCGATCTCTTGACTGGTTGCAAGACAGTGGAACGATCTGGCTTGCAGTGCTGATGCCGATACATGCATTATTTGCTTACTTTTTACTTGTTTTGTTGCAGGGTGAGAAAGAAAAGCCGCAAACAAGTGAAGCATCATCAGAGGAAGCTAGTTCATCAGCTGCTGCAACCAGTACAGCTGCTGCTGCTGATGCTGCTGCTGCTGTCAGTTCAGTAACATCAGCTTCTCAGTTTCCAGCTTTTTCAAACCCACTCCTCTTTCCTCGTTCTCCATTTGATCCACAAATGATGATGAACGGCGCTCCCAGCTCAACGTCTGCTGCTGTCCCACCGATATCTTACCCATCTCCATTCATGCTGCCATTCATGCCGATGCATCATCCGGCCTATGCCGGTCGAATGCCATTCATGCCACCACTAATGATGCCATTCTATGGTCAGATGCCACCGCCGTTTCTTCCACCTCCCAGTCTTGGCATGCCTCCATATGCGGCAGGTCCCCCAGGCATGTTTCCATTCATGCCACCTGGCAGCATGGCATCATTGTCAACAGTAGCCAGCAATGTAGTGACTCCGACATCAGTGGTTTGGGCCGGAGTATCTCACCCGCTGCCTTCATCTACCATACAGCCGACTATCTCGGTGTCGGACGTTCACCGGTCCTCAGTCAATAGCCAGCAGCCGTTGTCCACGTTCGCCTCCAGTCCTGCTGTCAGTTTGTCTACCTCGCTGGCATTTACGTCTGCTGCACCATCACAGACAACTGTACCAGCAGCAGCAGCAGCAGCACATGCAAGTGGTGCTGAGACTGCACCTGTCAGTGCATCTAGTACAGACATCAGTGCCACTGCAGCCAGACCAGCAGCATCACACGCAGGTCGCACTCACAGCATCCTCGCTGCTCCATGTTGTACGTCATCATCATCATCGTCAGAACAATTTGTACTGTGCCATTTACAAATATAAACTAGAGAGGCACTCAGACAGTGCAAATTTCCGGATCATCACCAAAGTCATTACTTAGCCAAATGTACAAAATGGATGAATTACACAAATGATATCATATTACCTCCTTGGCAGAAGTAAAAAGAACAGTGGTTCATTACGTTGTCAACATAACCAGAAACTGGTGATTAAAACAATTGTTAAGATGTATGTTTTTAGCCTGTGCTTGAAACTGCTTAGGTTGGTGGAGCTCTGAGTTTGTGTGGCTGCAGGAAGTTACATGCTGCTGGTCCAGCATGTGTGAAAAAACAATTGCAGCATTGTCGTCAAATATTTATTTGTTAATGCAACTTCTCAAAATGTAACTTGAAGGTGTACAGTGATGTAAATGGACTAAGCATCAGTGACAATTCATAATGCAATAAAAACTAGAAGGTTACAACATTTGTTTGTACAGTATACTACGAGTTATCAAGTTACAGTCAGGTAATGTGTGATTGCTGTGTTTGGGAGACACATTTTGAGGTTTATATGCACATAACTGGATAATCTATATCCATCTTCTGTTTCTAACTATCGTTTGCTTTTTATACAGCTTTATTCTTTAATTTATACAAAAAAATGCAAGCAATTTATTTAATGTTGTATAAGTGCTGATGTAAAACTGCAAAAATCAAAAAGTATAAACGTGAACTAATGTATTAGTCTAGACATTTAATCTGTCTTCTGTAGCCGTATATAAATGTCTAATCTAGTGCATAATGTCGATGCTTATACTTTTTGATTTTTGCCATTTTTGAAGACCGCAGTCATTCTTTGATTTCCTGAGAGTTTTCTCAGGCATCAGAAATGGTGTGTTACGACAAGCGTGTGATTGCAACACTGTGCTGCCATGTATGGCGGTTACAGGTAGTGGAGGTCCATCTGCCGTTGCTTCGGCAGCTGGTGCTGTGGCTATGGAGAGAGATGATGATCCAGTGTTATCCGCCGGTGAGCTGCGTCGTAGACAGAGACCTGGCAACACACCTCTAGCGAATGTGAGAACAGCGAGACATGCATCGGCTGAGCTGCCTGCCACAGCGTCCGGCAGTCACGTCTCACGCTTGTTTGGCAACATTGTCATTCTGACGCTAATCCTCTGTATCTGCATTCTGCTTTCTCGCCGGCTCTGCATGCTTGCAGGATTTCTCTAATACTTGGCAGATGCTTCTGTAGTCACGTTTTATGTTTGATAGCTTTATGTTTTAGTTGTTCGCAGTTAACTCATGTATTTGTGTGCAATGCGTATACTTTATTTTACAAATGCTGTCATCACTAGCCAGTTGGCTGTGTCAAGAAGTTCACACGCAGTGGAATTGACAGGTTGATATTTGTTTCAACGTGGTCTAATCCTGCATCTAAATTAAGCTATTATGCTATTATAGCAGGAAAATAGTCCCAATTTTTTGCTCCAAATTAGTTGGAAATTTCTCTTAGTGACTGAGTCTAGGAATCAGGTGCCACATTGTCGAAACTTTCCTAAGAAATTTTTTGTAAAGATCTTCTTATCAGATGATTTACAAATACCAAAGAAGTTTCGAAAATGAGCATTTTTCTCTTTTTTAAAAGTCTTTTTTGAGAGACATTTTCTAAGGAAGTTTTTCAAAATCCATTTCAAAAATTCACATTTTTTTCTAAGAAAAGAGATCTGCCAAAGATTTTCCTAAGAAGTTTTGAAAATGTGGCCCTCTCTGCAATATGCTCATTGATTTAACTTGATTGTTTTTTGCTTGATTAATTTTTCATCATCAGAAAACAAAAATAGCTTAGCATTGGTGTCGGATTGAATAACATTTTTGTTTAGCCTAGTCCCAGCAGTTAATTGCACATTTATTACAGTACATTGTTATTGTTCATTTGTGTTGTATAATATTATGTTGGCATGTTGGTGACCAACGTCATTGGTATCTGGTGATGTTCATTTGTTGAATTTTACCCAATATCTACCATTGTCTAACTAAACACCCCCCGTTCTCCAATAGACAGCATTATCACATTGATGTCTGTCTGGAGGATAACAGGGAAGATTTTAAAACTACCATTATGTTAATTACATATGCACGTGTATAATGGAGTTCTTATAATTTTAGGTTTAGCTTGTTTTTTGTATCTTTTGTTTTGTGTTTCTATAAAGGTTAAACTTACTGTTCCATTATTATGTGTTTGTGTGCATTCTACCTGGAAAGGCCGTCTCCAAAATGACCTATACTGTGTCGGGTGGGACGTTAAACCCTACTCACTCACTCACTGTCTAACTAATCTTTGGTTACTTAGTAATTGAAATATATCGTACTGTGAATTGTCACGGATCATCGACCAGCTTGTGTCTTAGAACCTTTGGCAATTGTTAACTTTGGTAAAATGCAGCAGATTAAGCCAACTCACCTGGCTTTTATTGGACTGTAAATGTTTACTTTTACTTACTTTTTTGATTTGACATATGATGCAGTCGATGCATTTCGTCATTTGGATCATTTGGATGGACATAAAGCACCCAGTGCTTTAGCTGTTCTCATCTTTTTATACTGCTGTCACACATTATCGTAGCAGTGTGTGTCCGTATAGAACAGTCGTTGGTAATGATTTGGTAATGTGTGTTGCATAATGCGTATTGGTATTGCTGTAGTTTTGTTTCAAGATTATTTATGTTGTTAAACTGCATTTTGTTTAAATTGTTAGAATTGCTTACTCTTCCCTGTCGGGACTCTCAGATGTGGCAGGCAGTGGGAACATTTAGTCCATTTACCCTGAATTTGTATATTGTACCGTGATATGGATATTATGTGAACTGTTAGTAATGCTTTTCTATCATTGAAAGTACTTTAGGATGGTAATGCTTTTTGGTTGCAGTTAATGCCAAATTGGGCTTTGTGGTGTAGCGGTAGCATGCAGGACTGGTGACTGTGAGGTTTCTGGATTGACGCCTGGCCGGTGCACTGTCAGGTAACAACTCTGGGCAAGTCGTTCACACGTGCCTCTGTCGCCAAGCAGTATAATTTGGTACCAGTCAAAGGGCGGTGACACTTGCTGGCTGGGAAGATAACCGTGGGCCTGGTGGAAAGTAATGGCAGCCTACCACCGAGTTTATGACTGTAACCTGCGGGCTGACTGCCTCGAGACCGGGATCAGCTCTGATCCCTATGCTCGTATCGAGTATGGGCTACCTTTACCTTTACCTTTTAATGCCAAATAGCGCTTGTGATTGTTTCAACGTGGTCCCATGTGTTATCGTTCAGTTATGGTATACAGTAGATACAACAGTGGACTGTGGTTGTGGTATATTAATGTTTTACGTGTATTCTATTCTCTCTATGTACACTGTGTCTCAAAAAAAATCCCGACATTTTTGATTGTAACTTCAAGAAAAATCATCCGATTGTAATAATTTTTGGTGTGAATATTCCTGACACAACTTGCCATCAAATGACTATTCAGTTTTCCACCTCACCCAATATTTGCTTCTGCACTACCACGGGTATGCAGACCAAGTGAAATATGCGTTGAAATGCGCAAAAACTTGGAAAAAAACATCTCCGACATTGTCAATCATAACTTGAAGAAGCATCGTCAGGTTTCAATAATTTTTGGCGGAAATATATCTGACACCACTGGCAATTTTGCTGTAGGCAGTTGAAAAACGAAACAGTTGGATGAAATGTCAACCACAGTGTGTACTTTAACAAAACATTATTATTTATTGTTAATTGTTATATCTCTTGTTGACTTTAGGTCAGTTGCCACAAGCTTGTGGCTCGCAACCATATTATTTGCAGCCCACAATGAATTATTTGAAATGCTGAAAATTTCAGACAAAAAGTTGTTTTTTATTTATTTACAACATTTCCCAACTTTGCTTATCAAATGTGCAGTAGAAACTATATGGTGTTTTCTTCTTTCTCCAGGTCATTTTCAGCTGACCGTACTTAAGTGACAGTCGAGCTTATGGTACGGTTGTCGTCCGTCGTCTGTCTGTCTGTCTGTCTGTTGGTAACAGATGTATTGTAGCTAACGGGTAGGTCCTAGGAGAAACATTTTTACACGAGTAATTAGCTATGTGTCTTAACTTATGCATTCAAAATTTTAGCGATCTAGTGCAAGGGGAACATTTTCCAAATTGGAGTTAAATGGAGGGGGATAAGAAAAATGTGCATTTTTAACGGAAAACTGACCATATCTTGGAAACGGCGAGAGATGGGGCCATGGTTACTATTAATCACTAATTGCTTTTAAATGACATGAAAATCATCGACCTTGGATGATCTTGAAGGTCACTGACAACCAGTACGGTCGGCTATTCCAGCGACAGCTGGGCTTCTTTTCGTTTATATACGGGAAAGACGAGCTGACCGGGAAGACGCGTGATAGGACGACGGGTCGCAAATGACGTTGTCTATTTAAGACACTAAGCTTGCCTTGGACGGCTGGTTATCATGTCGTGATTTGAGTTACGTGAGAAAGGATCCACTGATGTTTGTTTATTGTATTCCATAATGACTCAAGACTGTAAGTTGGCATCGCTTGATCATAGCTGCTAACTGGTTTATGTATTGAGTATATGTACTAGGCCTATATAGCCTACAAGTGCTGTAGATCAAGTGTAAACGACAGAAAGTCACCAACAGGATACAAACGTTATTGCCTCTGATCGTAGTGTGACATGATTCGCATTAGGTTAGATATGATATGTAATGAATGATTTGCACCGGAAAACTGGCAGGAAGCTGCAACTTTAATCTAGCACATAAACTAGAAGGAACTGATACAGGGTTTCCTCGCGTTCTTGAAAGTCCTGGGTAAAATCAGGAGAACTGAAAAAGTGAGATTATAAACATTAAGCATATTTGCACTATACGGTCTAATTTCACATTTTCTTTTAAAAATTTTTTCGCTCGCTGTGCTATGTTACAACCACAATTCATTAAGCGATGAATCCTGATGTTAACATTTAGTTCTTGAAAATTAATGTTAGCAGTCCTTGAAAGTCCTTGAAAAGTTCTTGAATTTTATTTTCCTGACCACGGTGGGAACCCTGTTGATAATGTTTTAAATAAAAATGAAATGAGAGAAACTGAAATAAAAATACTACTGTTAAGTAAAACATTTTAAAAATCCGGATGTCTATGGAGGGTAGGATTTGACTTTGGAAAGACAAAGTGCTGGGGTGAGAGACGGCAAGAGTGTTGTTGGTGACACTAGTGAGCTGAGACGACAATGGAAGAACGATAAATCAGGAAGATGCAGATCAAGACGTGGCTGACAAAGTGAGTGAGAGAGTTGATTCCAGGGGTGAGGTGATGCTTAGCAAAAGGAGCGACTGGTAATTTTAAGGAAGATTTAGGAGATGGGCGAGCAAGAATGACGACAGATGAGGATCGAGTATTACCTGGAGTTTGTAGTGAGACAGAATTAAGCTTATTACATATTATCATCATGATGAATTTATTACGCATTTGTTACCACACATTGCGAACAATCATTGTATTTACAGAAATGATTAAATAATATAGCCTAAATAATTTTAATCAGTGTTTGAATTGCCAGAGGATTGGAGGTGAACCAGAACTGTTTTCTCAACCCGCCTAACACACTGTCAAATTATGTAAGTCTTACTGGGTGGGGGTCAGCTATATACTATATACAGGGTGGGCCAAAAAACGTGGCACTTTACTTTTGTCCATATCTTCATCAATTATTGATCAATTATTGATCGATTTTCAAAATTCTTTCACTAGCACACTTTGCAGACAATTTGCAATAACGTGATTATTACATATCTCACCATACCGTAAATGCATCTCTACACTACCTTGTGAAATATCAATGAAATATGTATACATAACGATAATAACACATTTTGGTAAAATTGGGGAAAAACACTTCAGACCAACATTGGAGTGAATAGTCTGTATGACACTAGACTGTGTGGGTCTAACACACTTTATTGTCATACAGATCATTCATCGCAATGTTGGTCTCAAGTCTTTTTTCTTTTACTTAAATTTTTTTTACTGTGGTTAGTTTTTTGCTTATTTCACAAAGTAGTGTAGAAATGCATTTACCATGTGTTGGGATATATAATAATCACATTATTGCAAATTGTCTTCAGAGTGTACCACTTTTTCCAGTGAAAGAATTTTGAAAATTGGTCAATAATCGACGAAGATATTGACAAAAGTAAAGTGCCACGTTTTTAATGGCTCACGGTGTACACACACCGTGTCGGGCTCCGATGGAGTTTTCGACTGTCGAAAAGTTCAACCCCAGCTAATTTTTTACATTCAAACATTTGATTTTATTGCAATTTTGTAAATTATGCAAATCTTTTTTAATAATCAGCTTGTAACTGGTGTTGTTTCAAGTTCACAATTTTGGCCAACGATCGATCATATTGATGCAGGCCTATAGGCTATTCGTCGTTTTGATTAACTGCACACAAGATCGATCGATTTCCGGGTTGGCGGTCGTCCGCTCCACTCATATGAAGTTTTCGATTAATTAGTTTGTAGGACCATAAGAGCGGACTTGGCATATTTCATCGGCCGCAGCTTAGTGGGACCTTACCGTAGAGATTTATGTGCTGTTGGGTAATCTTAAAATGCCCACGAATCGGTTACCGGTAGACTTATCTGGGCCAGTCTGCCGCTGGTAATGAAATGAAATTAAATAGAAACACATTAGACGCGAATGGTCACAAAATATCGAGGACATCGCCGTCATACATGTAGTTCACGCCATCTTGCCCGTCCGAGAAATAAAGCTCGAAGCATGTGCGTAATAGTCTACGTGACTCACTGTCCGAAACCGTTCAGGCGCACAGTGCAATGTTGGAGTTTTACTGCTAACAGAGACGAGCACACAGCGACGGGTCTAAATAGGTTCGAATTTCATGAGATTATTGATCGTTGACTCAAAACAGAGCATCACTCGATTGTGTCTGACGGTGTCTGCTGCGCCGTAAAACGCTGATCGGCGCAGACGTCAGACAATGTAGTTACCGCAGGCAACAGCGTTTGGCGAGTAAAAGACAAGCCAAAAACTGACTGAATCCGAGACATAATTTCAAAAGTGTCAATGATGGGCAACGCTTTTTCCTAGCACTGCCATTGCAAATATTAGTTTCCTTATTTTCTGTTGCACTTTACAATTGGGTCCAAGATTAAAATGAAGCCGGTGTGTGTCTGTCTTGGTGTTGCCGACATCAGCAAATCGTCTGCAGATGAATCCCACCAAGATCCAGTATCTATCTGCCTGTTCTAAACATAACATCACGATGCTTGGTAGCTGTGCTCCTGCCCTGCAGCTCGGTACGGAGTTACGGACCGCCAGCGATCATGTAAGTGTACTTGGCCGGAGTGATTATTTGTCAGATACTCAGATCTGACTATCGAGAAGCACATTTCGAAGACCTGTGCAACTGGTTTATAGTGGCTGCGCCAACTTCGTCACATCCGGCGGTCACTCGACAAAGGATTGGCAAGCTTTCGTGACGTCACGGATTGATTATTGCAACGGTATTTATGCAGGAGCTCCGAAGACGATCACTGATAAGCTTCAACGAGTGCTTAACGTTGCCGCCCGAGTAGTCATCGACACAAGAAAGTTTGATCGTGGTCTGTCGACACTCCTGCACGACAAACTGCACTGGCTGGAAGTGCCAGAGAGGGTCACCTTCAAGCTCGGCCTCATGACGTATCGTTGTCTGCATGGACAAGCACCTCGGTACCTTGCCAATTAGGATACATCACTCCAGCCATCGAAGCCGTTTTACTGACATCTTCCCAAGATGTTTTGAGAATGTGGCCCCCGAGACGCTAACGACGACAGAACGGAGAACGCGGTTGACAAGCGAAGGTGACTGAGCACGGCAGACATCAATCGCAGTCAAACCTGATGGACGCTATAACAGCCCAGTGACTGCGGTGAGCCGACAGCCAGACTGACTCTTCTCGTAATATAATTACTAAGTGTATGACGGCACTGCGTGATGTGCGGTCACGGTCGACGGGACATCACTACTAGTGGTACCACACCACTCTCTCTCGGCACGTCAACTACTGACTTACGATCGCCACCACCACCGGGCCACCAGCCTCGATTAATAGCGCCAAGATATATTATCTGCGTTTGTATGGCTTCGCAACGTGAGCGAGCAAAGCATCACGCAATGTAGTCTGCTAGCAACAGTTTTCACTGAGCTTCTGCTACACTGCTCGGCGATCATATTGGCGCCGGATACAAATGTTTCAGTTCATTTCGACTCAGTTATACGACCTTAACTCAACTTACGGCATTCTAAGAACTCCTTGTTACAGCGCAGGTTATGTTTTTGGAGTATGTCCGTTTGTATGCAAAATAAGTCGAAAGGTTGCAATCCGATTTGAGTAATTAATTACAGATTTTGACGAAATCAATTTTCGGAGAGATTCGGCATGAATCAAGATGAAAGCGAAAGCGATTAGATTTTGCTGGCGGTTTGAATTTTTATTCTTAAGTCATGCAGGAGTCTTTACCGTTAGGAGATAGTGCGTGGCAGCACTGTTTTTCGCGGAGGTTTGAGGTCTCTGATCGCTTCAAGTTTTGCATTTTTTTCGGGCATTCACAGCGTTCTGTGGAACAGTGCATATATTCGCCGGGAATTGCCATGTTTATGCTTGGCTGTCTTTAACTCTATCAGTGGCAACATCAGTAAATAAAGAATCGCTCTTGATCCTATTCATAATGTGCTCGGATAGCCTAATGTACAAAATGTCATTTAATATACATACTCAGTGGTAATATTACTGGAAACGGTGCGCGATTCAGCTTCCTGATAAACGGCGGCACAAAGTAACGGCAACACGCAACGAAGCTATTGGACTCGACCGTCGGTCGTGAGCATCGTAGGCCTTAGTTCTCAGCGGATTAAAATGTAATTTGGGTTTTGCTTAATCATGTAACATTTCGTGGAAACTAATAGCTTATGAAAGAAGGAGCTACCATCGTGTAACATACAGTGCTATTTCTTTGAATTTTTTCTGGGTTCTGAGTAAAGAAGAGACCACACACGCAGCTGCAACCAGCAGTCTGATGAAACTTCAGACGCAAGCTAACCGGCCGCAACGGGCGCCAACCATCAGCAGAGTAGTATGCTCGTCCTGTGGCGTGTCTATAGTTGAAGAAATTGTGTTTAAATGAAACAAAAAGCTCAGCTGTCTCTATAGAAAAGCCGACCGTACACGGGTGTCGGAATGCCAGCAAATGATTTTCGTGTCATGCGAAAGGGCTTATGCGACTTCCCATTATAGTGCTCAATAAGAACCTTGGCCATATCGCTCACCTTTTCTGAAACACGGCCAGTTTTCCGTTGGATAACGCACATTTTTCTTACCCTTCTCCATTCAACTGCAACTTTTAAAATGTTTTCTTTGCACTGCATCCCCCAAATTTTGTAGGGACCTGCACACAAAGCTTCGACACATGGTTAATTAATCGTGTAAAAAGTTTTCGCCTAAGATCTACCGGTTCTACCCGTTAGCCAAGGTACATTCGTTACCCACGGACGGACGACGGACAGACAGATAGGCGTAGCATAATAGGGCCGGACCTTTAAACTTACAGCTTAACGGTTAGCCCAAAAAGCATGTTTTAAATTGAAGCACTGCTGAAGATTTGAATGATATATATTTATTATGTCGTCGTACACGAGGTACACAAAAATATCACATAATACACAACTGAGAGATTAAAAACTGAATACCAAAGTTCGGCAGATTCAAATAAAATAACCCATTTCGAATAAATCAGTTCCAGCAACATGCGTATTCTAACTATGACACTATATAGGATCTGCTCTATGAATATACACGGTATTTCATAAAAAGACCCCTTTTTGTTTTTTTATACTTTACTCAAATTACGAGCAATTTACATAAAATTTTTAACAGTTGTAGCTGAAGAAATACTAATTCGAAATATTAGAACAAAATATGGCAGTTGATTAAACATTGTTTGCTAGTCGTGATGTAACGCTGACGTCATAATGTGTCACAGCTACAAACTTGCTAGTCTCAACTGGTGCTGTCAGTTGCTACCCTGCTTCGATGGTGAACTTAATCTGGTTCGCTAATGAAAATGCTTATCGTGTCAGCACTGAGC
>Ga0209367_1007104_pt1 | contig 15452 bp, 8 predicted proteins | sample WorMetLIZISLAND2_FD_187412 | JGI IMG/M metagenome (GOLD analysis project Ga0209367, IMG submission 187412) | Marine gutless worms symbiont microbial communities from Max Planck institute for Marine Microbiology, Germany - Olavius geniculatus... ... | reverse complement strand
GTGTGGGACAACCCTGCAGGAGTTAAGCCACGCTGCCCTAGATAGGCAGCGGTGGGCAGCGATAGTAAAAATGGCGTCAGACACCAACGGGCATTGAGCCCACGGTTGTCGATGATGATGATGAAGACGCGCTGAAAGCAGTAGCTGCTTTCGCGCGTAAAAATAGTCAGATTCAATTGCGACTCACGCGTATGCCAGTGGAAGCAAAAACTTATGAAATATTTGTTTTATAAATTGTATGTTTCTCAAATAATTGCGTTTTATACAACCATGGCATGGAATAGCTTAACTTGCAATTCGATTCAAGTCTTTTTTAAAGAATCTTATATCCCTAACCGTATCTTATTTAACTAACTAAAACGTGTGTTGTTTTTATTAGCAAAATTTATTCTGATCTACGTTTAGGTTTAGGCATGTGTTGGATATGGATAAACATCATCATTTAGCTGTCCAACACACTGTAAATGTTGCTCTGCTTGCGATAGCCTAGTGCGCGCAACCGAATGTTTGAATAGAGCATCGTGCGCGTTACTTACGAACGTCGTCGGCTTGCACTCGCTTGGCTAGCATGCGATGGAGTTGGTCGATATAACGAATTGTTTCCTCCACCACTTTAACCTACAACACACATCAACATAATTATATGGGCCAGAAAAAAACATGGCACTTTACTTTTGTCAATATCTTCTCCGATTATTGACCGATTTTCAAAATTCTTTCACTGTCGCACTCTGCAGACAATTTGCAATAAGCTCAATGTGATTATTGTATATTTCACCACACGGTAAATGCGTTTCTACACTACCTTGTGAAATATAAATGTAAGCAAAAACTAACGATAATAACAAAAATTTAAGTAAATGAAAATAAAAACACTTCAAACCGACATTGTGATGAATGATCTGTATGACACTAGACTGCGTTAGACCGGTAACACTGAAACGCCGAGTGATAGAAACTTCGAGTAAAGGATTTTGATAGTGATAGGAAAGGCTGAGTAATAGGGTGTTTACACGATCCAGCAAACGTCCAGCAAACTTCCAGCAAATGTAATCAAAATACACGTGTTAATTGCTGAACGTTTGCTGGAAGTTTGCGTTTACACGATCCAGCATTCATCCAGCTAGCTGGAAGTTCTATGGTAATTAGGAGGGCGGGCGGGTTGTAACTACAGATTTAAATATTAACTAGAAATTTGGGGCAAAGCCCAACGTGAGTCCGCCCGGCGCCCTAAGTCCGATTGGGGGGAAATTAGGAGGCGGGTAAAATTTCCCCGGCGTCAAAGTCACGTGGCCCGAACTCAAATGCATTGGCATACGCCGAACGCGCATTGTCGACTTAGGGTAGGTCGAAATGAGCGCTTATAACTTTGTTCGTAGTGGACGGAATTTCACAAAAAATTTTTTGTTCAATGCCCAAAGGATCCTTCTCGTCAACGCCGTTTAGGTTCTGTCGCTAACTTTATCCGTTTCAGAGATATTCGCGGTCAAACTCGAAAGTTGTCGTAAAACGTACTAAATTTTGGACGTTTTTTGCCCTCCCAAATTTTAAGGGGGGGGGGCGGTGCCCCCAAATTTCGTACTTGCGTTAACACTCCAACCTAGAGCCGCGTCAAGTGCCAAAGTTTCGTCGGGCTACACTTTCTAACTCTCAAGTTATAAGCGCTCCTTTATTGCATTTTAAGCCAATTTTTGACCCCCCTTTGAAAAAAATTGTAAGGGGGGCTCCCGTCCCCGGTGGGGGGTGCGCTAGTAAGACTTGGTCATTCTCTAGTGCGTGTAAAAATTTGGTGGCGCAGCACCCCCTAGGGGCCGAAATATGATCTTCCGAAAAATGCGACTTAGGGTAGGTCAAAATGAGCGCTTATAACTTGGTTCGTAGTGGACGAAACTTCACACAATTTTTTTGTTCAACGCGGAATTAATCGTATTTGATAACGCCGTTTACCGCTTGTCGATATCTTTATCCATTCCAGAGATATTTGCGGTCAAATTCGAAAGTTGTCGTAAATCGCACCGATTTTTGCATGTTTTTTGCCCTCCAAAATTTTAAGAGGGGGGGGCGGTGCCCCTAAAAGTTGTACGTGCGTTAACACCCCAATCTAGAGACACGTCAAGTGCCAAAGTTTCGTCGAGCAACACTTTCTAACTCTTAAGTTATAAGCGCTCCTTTATTGAATTTCAAGCCAATTTTTGACCCCCCTTTGAAAAAAATTGTAAGGGGGGCTCCCGTCCCCGGTGGGGGTGCGCTAGTAATACTTGGTCATTCTCTAGCGCGTGTAAAAATTTGGGGCGCAGCACCCCTAGGGGCCGAAATATGGTTTTCCGAAAAATGCGCTTTCGGTGGGTTTAATTCCACATCTAGATCTCCAAGGTCACTAGACCGAACTTCACCGGACTTGTTTTGCCTAACGCGGGAGGCATCGGTGTCGAACGAGTAACTCACCGATTTTGAATACCTTCATCCGTTCCAAAGAAATTGGCCGCCAAACTTTGAAGTCGACCAAAATCGGGCCAAATTTTGCATGTTTTTGGCCCCTAAAAATTTTTCGGGGAGGCTCCCCCAAAATTTCGGCCCGGGATTATAAAATCGAACATACTTAGGAGCATCGTGCAAAATTTCGCGCCGATCGGCCGACGGAGCTCGGAGATTACGCGAGAGGAAAAAAAGAAACCACAGCAAAACTTAAGTCCGCTTCCGCAAGCTATTGCTTGCGACGGACTAATGATAGGCCTATTGGTGATAGGCAGATTGGAAACACGTAGGCCTATCAGCTGTGGGCTAAGCCTAGGCACGCCTAGGGCTTAGCCCACAGCTGATAGGCGGCGGGGTAGGCAGCTGATAAGCTGATAAAAGGCGGGGTTCCATCAGGCCAGCTGGATGTTTGCTAGAAGTTTGCTGGACGTTTGCTGCATCGTGTAAACACCCCATAACTGAAACGTTAAGTAATGGTCATTGACTGTATATGCCGAGTAACGGAAACGTCGACTAATGACCACGAACTGGAAACGTCACGTAACAGAAACGCCGAGTAATGAGTAAAGTTAATTAACTAAAATAGGCAGTAGCAAGTCAAATTCTCGTCTACAGATGCCACATTTTTTCAAGTCTATTACTTTTCATTAATGTGTAGTAATCTGTGACGTATTGCGGCCTATTGGACTTCAGTTTTGCAAAGACAACACAAATTGTGTCTGATTTTTTGCGTTTACAATTTTTTTTAAAGTGGGCAAATTTCGACTGGCGCTGAATTCAATGACCTTGAATGACCTTCAACGCCAAAATAGGGGGTTTTATGGGTTTTTTGGCGATTTTGGGCTGCGACACAAGTCTATATCATTCACAATTAGGTGGCACCACGGAACTGTCGTTATGCGATCCAGATAGAGAATTTGGTATTTGTGTATTAACTTAGCGTGAACACCCCAATTTTTAGCTAAACTACTAAACCGGAACTGCTCTAGGCTTTCGCGCGTCTCGTGAGCATTAGCTCAAATTTCTTGTTAAATTTGTGGTACCACCATGCTTTTTTTGCTTTTATTGCTCAAACTGCACTGAATTTGGCCAGATAATTCTTTACAAAATTAGTAAAAATTTTTCCTACCAGATGTTATATTTAACGCCAAAATGCACCAAATTTAATTTCGACTGGGGCTCTTCCTCAGATCTCATTGGGGAGCTTACAGCATCCCTCAGACCTCCTTTCTGGATTCAGGAAATTTTACTTTCAAGGGAAATGGGCAGAATGAAAGAAAAGGAAGGGAAAGGAAAGGAAAGGAAAGGACAGTGACGTACACAAAGGAAGGGAGGGATTTAACCCCCAATCCTCCAGACAAAAGGTAAATGTAAAAAAAATTTTCAAAAAAAAATTAAAAACCGTTAAAAACGTAAAAAGTCCCACAAAAATTTAGAAAAACGTTCAAAAACGTTGAATAAAAACGTTAGCCCTAGTTTATTCAATGTCTTGTTCAATGCCAAATATTGTAGGTGCTGTGCTAAAATTAGAGACAAAGTAAACTTTATTCAATTTCACTTCCAGCCAGTGTTTGAATTGTAAAAACTTAGCTGGGAGTTAAACTTTTCGACCGTCGGAGACTGACCAAATTTGTGACGTAAATCGTATGTATATAGTATATAGCTAACCCCCTGTACGTAATTTGACAATGTGTTAGGGGGGTTGAGAAAACAGTTGGGGGTTCAACCCCCCAGTTCCTCGGCAATTCAAACACTGCTTCCAGCGTGGGTCATAAGACCAAGTATTCCGAGATCAACTAAGTAAAGTACCGCCACTGTCCGTTTCTGTGGTCTCATAATGTGAGTTTCGAAGTGATTGATAAAATGTTCAATAAACGTTTTAAAAAATAAATAAAAAATAAATAACGCAAAAACGTGGCAAAAAGAAAAAGGTGAAAAAACGTTCTTTTACATTTATGGTTAAAATTGCACTAAATTTGCCAAACTGTTTAGTGCATTCTCTAGAAAATAATAAAAAAAATTATTGCCACCAGATCTCGTTCTTGAAGCCAAAATGCACGAGATTCGATTTCGGCTGGGGCTCCTCAGACCCCGCTGGGGGAGCTCACAGCGCTCCCCAGACCTCTAGCTGCATTTTAGGGCTCTTACTTCTAAGGAAAAGGAGGGAAAGAGAAGAAAACAAAAAAAGAAAAAAAACAGAAGAAAGAGAAAAACAAAAGAAACGAATGGGGAAAGAGGGGGAAAGGAGACAAGGTCCCCAATACACGTTTCTGGCTACACCACTGAGAAAAAGAAGCGGAGAAGGGCAAAGAAAAGGGAGAGAACGAAAAGGACAAAAAAATTAAGGGGGAGAGGGAGAGTGGGAGGGCATTTAGAGAGGAAGTTTGCTTCCTGGCGCTGAGGGGGATGGACGCCCCTGCACGTCACTGACGTTGTTCAATATTTGTAAGCTCTTTTTTCTTTTACTTCGCAACTTAAAGGTCATTCTCTCTTTTGACATCTGTCGCAATACAACATCGTGGCAGATAACATATGTCCCAACCCATTGACCACTTTTGCCGTTTAGTCGTATGATCAATGCATGTGATTTTATTGATTCTGCACGCAGTACTTTTAAAGTACTGACTTTTGCTTTCTAGCTAATCTTTCCTACCTTTTTTCGCAGCCACGGGTTCGTTACAAGATAGCTAAATCAGCAAAGGTTGTAAAAACGTCGAATTCGAAACATCGAAAAATAAGCCGCAACGCTATTATTTATCTTGTTCGTACCATCAACTAGCAGTAGGCCTATAGGTACGAGATAGGCTACAGGTCGGACTCTAAGTGGTTAACTGATTTTGCTCAAGACCTACACTTTGTGCTCCAGGCGCCCGGTTGGAGTTAGACACCCCGTTGCTTTCCGACGTCGGCAGCGGAATTTCGCGGAATGGTCGCCGCACGTGCACACAGACGATAAATAGGCCTACACGCAAACCGGAGGCGCCTAGCCTAGGGGCCTGCCTGCGCAGGCTGGTGACGCTCAGGTAGCCGCCCACTCGTCATAATTATCATTGCACCGACTGATATGATGTGCTGTATATCTAGCTTCATCATGCGCTATATGCAGAGCTGGGAGCGACTGACGAGACTGGATGCAGTGACTTCCCGCTGGGAATGCCTGCACTGGTAGACTTTAGTGCTTCGGATGTAGAACTATCTCGTGTGTCTCAACACTCCCTACATCTCGCCGCTCTAACACGCATAGGCCTATATGCCTAGATGATCTACTATCTGCTAACTGAAATAAGAGCTGCACTTCATAGTAGGGAAACTTTAATAAAACCGCAAATATTATATATAAAAAAGCTGCAAGCAATTCATTTAATGTTGTATAAGCGCTGATATAAAACGGCAAAAATCAAAAAGTATAAGCACGATGTATTAGCTTAGACGTTTAATCTGTTCTTAGTAGCCATATATAAATGTCTAAGCCAATGCATAATGTTCGTGCTTATACTTTTTTGATTTTTGCCGTTTTACATCAGCGTTTATACAACATTAAATGAATTGTTTGCAGTTTTTTATATATAATATTTACGGTTTTATTACAGTTTGAAAGGTCACTGAACAGTTACTTTGTGCACAACAAACTACAACAACAACTACTACTACCTCCAGCATCTTGCATTTTGTTATTTGTTTAATATAATGGCAAGCCTGTATGTGGGACAGCGAATTTAATCTAAATACTAAATTTTATGCAGATGGGTAAAAAGCAGTTATAAGTAATGAACGACATTTAAAAAAGTGACCACCGCCATCTTGAATTTACTACTTTTCTTGATTCTGGTCACATGATTTATTTCCATTAGCAACTGACCACATTTCTGCAGAATTTTATGAACTTTTTTCAGTCCACAGCTGATTTGTTATGCTTTGTGTTAAAATACAAAATGGTGGCCGTCGCCATGTTAAATTTCATTTTTGTTCGATTTTATGGCAAAACTACATGTAGAACGTAACACTTGAGCCATAAACGGTCGTGATCGGTCTTCTGGTGTGACCTATAGGCGTGAGCAAGAATACAAAAACGGCTAGAACACAAAAAGTAACGAAAAATGCCCTCCCTACACAGACCCCCTTTCCATCGTCCCACATCAACCATATTTTGCATGTGGGGTCGTATTCCGAATATCTTTCTTGGTTTCAAGTTTCATTAAGATCGGTTGAAAAATGTGGCAGCTGTAGGTGTCGAAATTTCAGCTTTCCGAGTGACTTGGCACATCGCTTATACAACAGCTTGTTGCTACCACACAAGCCGTGATACAACACGACAGCCTATCCTCCATGGTATTCACTAATCGTATATACAGGTATATACTAATCGTATATGTCAGAGTAATACCACTTTTGTAGTACCTTCGAGTGCGGATGATCTTTTAAAAGTATGTTTTCCGTTTTGAGATTTTACATAAAACATGACCGAACACCGTTGGACAAAATGGTTGTATAAGCCCATGGTCTATATCTAAATAAATGTACAAAACATCAGTTTACACACTTGTTAACGGCGACATGCAATGAGTGACACATCAAAAACAGCAAAAATCATAAAAGGGTGATATTATTCAACAGCACATTGACAGTTAGACGATGTGATGGTGAGTGATATCACCTTTTTATGATTTTTGCTGTTTTCGATGTGTCACTCATTGCATGTCGCCATTAACAAGTGTATAAACTGATGTTTTTTTACATAAATTGTTATGTATAGTCTGTGCACAAGCCTACACAAAGCTGCTCGTTGCTGCTTCTGCTGCTGCGACAGCGCATTACGGTTGTTTACCTTGGAGACGCGTCTGGCCGGCCGTGTCTGACTGGCGCTGCAAAGCGCTGGTACAATGCGTCGTAGTTTGTCGAGCTCGCGCTGCTGCAGTCGTCCGACTACGTCCACACGACGAGCTCGTCGCCGGTACTTGCGGCAGACGCGCTGTCCTGCTGACACACGCGCCACTGGACGCCGCCGCCGTCCCGTGTCCACCGGCCGACCATGAGCTCGTGGCCGCCGTGATACGCTGATGACGTCTGTAGATTCCATCAGCCGGCGATCAGCCAGATCCACCTACTGCAACATTCGCAATATTTTTCCACGTCTTTGGTTCTGCGCTTGTACGCGTTGCTGGACAGCAACGTTAGTTACACATGAACAAAATAAGCTGTCAGCGGATTGGAGCTTGAAATAATGCCCACTGCCCGAGACCTAATGTGTCACAAAACAGATGCAGTCCGCGAACTCAGTAAAAACAGTGGACCAGTTTTCTAGAAAAATAGCCATTTTTAGCCATTTTGTCCTCAAGTTACCATACCGTACTTTGACCATGAATGTAATAATTCGTGGCGTACGAAACAATTAGGCATACACGCTGCGTCTTAATAAAATGCATCCCCGACATTATCAATTGTAACCTGAAGAAGGATTAAGCAATTTCAATAATTTTTGATGTAAATAGTGACAACACAATTGGCCATCAAATGATCTTTTAATTTTCAACCTCACCCAACATTTGCATCTGCACTAGCTGGGAAAAAATAGAACAAGCAAAATATGTGTTAAAATAAACAGAAAATATAATAAATTTCATATATTCGGATCTGTGGGCCCCAATAGGGCCTAACCAGTAGATTAGTTTACAAGGTTGACTGTCATTTAGCAGTGTGTCTACCACATGAAGTTGAGTAATGCTCATGAATTAAAAACGACTGAATGAAGTCTGGATTGGTCTCGTACAAAACATTATCTCCATTGAATGGAAAAAGCATCTCTGTGCCCGTGTTTGCATAAGGCTGAATTCCACTACTGCGACCCGACCTGACCAGACCCGATCCGACCAGACCAGACTTTGTCGGAGACCCGGGTCGCCGACAGAGCCTGGTCGCAGATAAGTCTGCGACTAGTCCCAGACAAGTTTGCGACCAGCGTCACATGATGTTGACTGACCTTGAGAACGTGAAAAAGTCGACCTATTTGATGTTAAGATGGCGGACGGGATTAATGAAGACAGCGTAATACTTGCATGCAGTGCATTACTTGTAGCCAGTGCTGGAATAGGTACTTTGTTATGTGCGAAACGTAAACATTCAGCTTGGGTAAAACAGTATGTACGTGAACGACAGAAGTATGGAGTCTTTTATACCCTTTTACTGGAGCTTGCAGAAAAAAAGTGCTAAAATGTATGCAGTACTTACGAATGGACATACACACGTTCGAAGAATTGCTGTCATATGTTCAGCCACTAATCCAACGTCGATCAACGAAATTCCACGTTCCACGAAATTGTTACGTTTAGAGCATTGCCGTAGCTAGGTTTTGGGAGGCCCTTGTGCACAGGTTGATTGGTGGGCCCCTAACTGAAACACAAAAAATATGCGTATGCCGAAATGAACGCGCATTTAATTCCTCAATGGCAACTATAATCAAAATTTATCTAAGTCGCGCTCCTCTCTCTGAAATGAGGCTACTCGTAAACCAGATTAAGTTCTGCTCAATTCTTTCGGCGTGTTTTGTTTCGGTTAAGGTTAAGCTGCTGAGTGCTAACGCCCCAAGAGATTTGCGAACTTACTTTATCAAGCACTACTACAAATTCTATCCCATATCTATATATCATCTGAAACAAAACTGCTTTATACAAACAAGCCGGCAATGTCGTATGTGATCCTGCGTTTTATGTAGATCCTTTTTTACGGTAAATCCAACCCGTTTATCACCGCGCAATAATCGGCAGCGACGAATTAACGGACCGGGGCATTATCGAGTTGGAAATGCATGCGAGTGACGGGCATTACGATGAATAATTGAGTACACGGTCGAGTCTCACGCGGCCAAACAGCTCAATGTCCGTCCCGCTGCATTGCACTATGGCGCATTGCTAGCAAATTGCAGACGTCGGCCTCAAGCAAGCAGTTAGCCTATTGTATTCGTACATGCAACTCCAAAACCAACGAATAAATATCCTTCAGATGTGTGACTGCTTGACTGCTTTACTTTTTAAAAAAGCGTCTCCTTGCCTGTGTTCGCATAATGGGCCAACACTTCAAACAATTTTACTGCAGGCAGTTAAAAATAGACAATTAAATGAAATGTCAGCCAAAGTGTTAGAAATGTGAACAAAATGGGTTTTTTATGCGTTATGTTAATTAAGCAATCATATCACATTGGATAAAAAAGTGATATTTCGCTGGTTGTGTTTTTCCCAGGTAGTGCAGAAACAAATGTTAGGTGAGGTGAAAAACTAAATGGTCCTTTGATGGCAAGTTGTGTTAGAAATATTCGTACCAAAAATTATCAAAATCTGATAATTGGTTTTCAAGTTACAGTCGAAAATGTCGGAAATGTTTTTTGAGACATAGTCTATATAAATCTCACACTATTTCATTAAAAGTAATCCTATGAAAGAATAGCTTATGTAGATGTGACTCAATATAAACTTACTTAATTCTGAGTCGATTTCGTAGCAAATGTAACTGCATAATAAACTGTACAGAACTTTCATGAATATTTCACGTTCTTTAATTATGTTGTCACTACAATCCCTCAATTCGAAACGAGAAATAGATGTACGGTCATGCACTTTAAGCTAAGCGACAGAGCGACGGCTAAGACGGACTTTACCTGTAGGCCAACGCAGAGCGGGCCGTTGTCCAAAAAAACAGTGCAGAATGAACGAAAAATCTAAGATCAAATAGAGACGACGGCAACTGTCGTACTACAGAGTCTCTATCGAAATATCGCTACACTGACGACATACCTACATGTAGTCAACTGCCATCCATATAGGCGCGGAGTGGCCGTGTGGCGTGATCGCAGATGAAAGTGCTTCTGTCAATATTGCTGTGCTGCTGCTACGCCTGCTGCTGCTGCTGCTGCTGCTGCTATGGCTACCGCACCTCTCGAGACGCACTCGTAACTCTCTTCAGTCCCGCAGTTGAAACAAGTTGGTGCGTCGAGAAAATATACACTGATGCCAGACGATTTCAGACATTTTTGTGTCTATGCTTCAAAATATCAGTGCACATCATTTCACACTGTGGAAAAAAAATCCTATATTAAAATGTCGACTTTCAGTTAATTGGTGTATCATTGAATTAAAACCGTATAAATTTGGTTAAAAATAGTTTTAGCTCAACATTGGTTTATTATCTAAGTTACTCCACGCCAAGCCCGTTCAGTAGTTGAATGGATAACCGACGCGGCACTCGGGTGAACCATCTCTATAAGCAAATAGACACCCGGGCTAAATCAACGTGGGGATTTTTCTATCATTAGCTGCACGTGCCACTTTGCTTTTATCTTCGCCGATTATTAACCAATTTTCAAAATTCTTTCACCGGCACACTTTGCAGTCAGTTTGCAATAATATGATTATTATATATCCCACCACGCGGTAAATGCGTTTCTACACTACCTTGTGAAATATAAATGTAAGCAAAAACTAACGATAATAACAAAAATTTAGGTAAATGAAAAAACGCTTCAGATTAACATTGCGATAAATGATTCGTATGACACTAGACTGTATTAGACCCACACACTTCAGTTTCATACAGACCATTCACTGCAATGTTAGTCTGAAGTGTTTTTTTTCAATTTTACCAAAATGTTTGTTTGTTATTATCGTTATGTATACATATTTCATTCATATTTTACGAGGTAGTGTAGAGACGCATTTACGGTGTCGTGGGATCTATAATACTATAATATAATATTAATAATATTAATATTATAATATAATATAATCTATAACACTGGCACACTCTGCAAACAATTTGTGATAATGTGATTACCTTATCGTAAATTGTCCGCAGTGTGCCAGTGAAAGAATTTTGAAAATCGGTCAATAATTGGCGAAGATATGGACAAAAGTAAAGTGGCACGTTTTTTGGCCCACCCTGTAGTATTTATACATGTACGTAAAATTGTATTTACCGGTAAGTTAACGAAAACAACAATCTGGTTGAATGAACCATTTGTACCCGTATTCGCAGACGATTTCAAAGCATTATTCCGACAACATGTCGCCGATCAAGCTAAGCCTATGTAAAGGTGGCAGGCGCTCGCCCAGTATTTCTCTCTAACATTATTACGGCCGCTGCATGACTGCATTCATTGGTCTTCGTTTCGCCGCCGGCAATACTCGCACCGTCCATGATGTGTTCCTCGCCGCTCTGCCGTCGTCATATCTTATATATATGTAAAAAACTTACCAGTTTACAACGGTGTGTACTGTGTATAGACGATGTGATGATATCAGTCCTCTAAAACAGCAAAAGATCATTTAGTAACCTTAGATGGGGCTATGCATATGGCGTCCTTACAAGCTGACTTTAGTTTAATTTTGGACAAAATTGGCTATAACTCGGCTTGTGTGAGAGATATGTGCGAGAATTTTGAGCATTTAGGGGGTTTTCGTGGATGGGCCATCGAATGCTGCCAATCGCATTTTCCCCGACCGACCCCCGTTGCCATGGCAACGAAGTGCGGGACAAAATTGGCTATTACTCTGCTAGTACAACAAATATTACCAAGATCCTTGCATCTGACGAGGTGCGGGTTGAGAGTTTGGCAATTAGTTGATGTCAGTCGAAGTCCACCACAGGCAACCCTGATTTCCAGGTATAACGAGCAGCAGCGTATGAGCTGCCCATGGCCCATCCTCGAAAACCCCTTAAAAAGGTAAAAGTGTCAAGAACAGCGCACGTTTACATACAGCACATGCCCAATCGCGAAACATCTGCCCCCCCCTGATAGACGCACAAATCTCACATATATCTCTTATGCAATCCGAGTTATAGCCCATATTCTCTAAATTTCATTGCCATCGCAACAAAGATAATGAGGTCACGACCTTGACTTTTTGAGATCACGTGACGTCATCGGTCACGTGACCATTCGACTCCCGAAGCTCGACTTCCTATGGGTGGTCTATAGTGACCATGCGTCTATCGGGCACCGTTACGAAGATATGACCGTGATTGTTACTATAAGTATCGGAGAAAGTATTTTTCAAACTTTACTTCAGACATTTTCTTGATGTAGTCTTCCTATTAAACCAGTAAAAACAGTAACAATAACCAAACACGCCATGTGCTTCCTATCTGACCCAAAGGCCCGAACAAAAGAAACCGCGAGTGCCGAGTGTTGCAAAGCAACCAACGTAACGCAGTTAATAGTAACGACTAACGTCCGAACAGGCCAAAGACATTTATTGTAAACTTAGACTTGGCTAACCAGCAATACAAAATTAATGTATTGGCTTAGGCTAGCCTATAAGAGGTAAAAGGTATAATAAAACTCATAGCGGTAGCAGTCTTTTTTCATAATCATAACCATAGTGAAAGATTAAAGATCTTTCACCATGTCATATCAGTGACTACTGACCATGTCACACACGTAGAATAGTTTATTTCGCCTTGTGATCACGTCAGTTGCACGGTTGATGCTGTCGGTGAGCTGTCGGCACCGCTATTTGCGGTGTGAAAAAAGGAACTAAAAATCAGTTAAAAGAATACAGGAGAAAATAATGCGCGCGAGGAGTACATTAGATTGGTCACAATCTAAAATATTTCTTGTTAATATATTGTTGATGTAGACCTACATTAATTTTTTAATTGTGTTGCTAAAAATACAAATTGTGTGTTACAGGTATGCTAAGCATTGTGTAGACATTCTAAAGAATACATATGCCCACAGAGTGGCCCAAAAAAGTAAGCTATTGCATCTTGACTATATTTTCACTAAATATTGACCAATTTTCACAATATTTCGCCAGTAGACTCTGTAACAAATTTGCTACTCAGTAGCATGCACATCACACCTATTGTATCGCTACTTTACCTTGTAAAACATAAATCACCCAAAACCAACATTTTCTACAGATCGGTAGATGGTCTAGTGGTAAATTTAACTGAAATGTTAAATATGAGTTACAGTAAGTGTAAAGAACAATGGAGAACGTATTGACATTTTTTCGAATAATTTGAACCATTTCGTGCATAATTTTTATGTACATTAACGCTGATTGCTTGGTTAACGGCATGAGCATTGCATTTCGATCGTGCAAACTTACAAACTATGCACTATTTTGCTAAAAGATGAAAATTTACTTTGTAGCTAAATGTAAATATTTTTGACACTTACTATAATTTATATTTAACATTTTACTTAAATACTTCAAAAATTACCATTATACCTTCTGCTCATCTATAGATATTGCTAGTTTTTTTATATTTATGTTTTACAAGGTAGTGTAGCAACATAACAAGTGTGGTGTGTATGCCACTAAGCAGCAAATTTCTTACAGAGTTCACTGGTAAAAACGTAAAGATTAGTCAATATTTAGCAAAGGTATGGTGAAAATGCAATAGCTTACTTTTTTGGGCCACGCTGTACGTCTTAAATAGCGTTGATGTTGGTTTTTGTTCCCCAGGTGTTATTTGTTGTTTTTGTTTTGCAGTTATGAATAAAATTGATTTGATTGTCAATGTGCCTGGTGTTTGCTAATGTGACTGCTTTTTTGTCAGACTTGTCATATTGTCTGTATGTTAGTTTGTCTGTCTGTTTTTGTATATCTCGCATGTTGCCTTGATTGGCGAATAAATGTACGTATTATGATCTTCAAACCGTTTTCAGCAGTTTCTGAAGACAGTTTGTTCGGCAGCGAACAGCTTATTAGGTCTACAGGTTCGATCAGTAACGCCAGACAGCCTATCCTATGCCACTTATGTTGTCCCTGTCCTCCAATAGACAGCATTCTGATATTAGGCCTAATTAATGTCTGGAGGATACTAGCTTATGACTAAATAATAACTTGTGTCATTCTGAGCTTTACTTACTTTCTTACTCACTTATTGATGAGTTTATGACCATATGAATCTTTTGCAGCTTGCATGTTGTAGAGTCAGTGTCACTCTGTCATAAAGCAGTAAAGCGGTCTCTTGTCGTCGAACGCGATGATTGTAAGACAAGCTGAACACATTGCAGCATGTATAGAGGTAGGTTTACGTTCAGCGCCGTCGGCGTCGGCGCACAGCACACCACCGGCACACACCGACACACGCTCGCTCGCACGCACGCTCCGACAGTCTATGCGTAACTTAATTTGCGTTTCTTGCAGCAACAGCAACTGACAACGTCGAGCTGCTGCGAACGGAAAGTCATCGAACACCATCACGAGCTTTCGCCGCTAAGCCGTGGTTACATGTAGCTTAAGCTCAAACACACAACTGCTATAAAGCTGACATATCTCACGACCCGCTATGATGTAAAATGATCTTTAGCATTAGTTCTGTTTAGAAAGTTAGAATCATACCACTCAATAACTGGCTACTATAGAAATCGAGAGATAAAGAATACTTTTATTTGAAGATCGGGCAAGCCTAACATTTGATGACGATAGTTGGGGACTTATTCTATGGAACACTCTGTATGTACTTAACCATTTTTATCGCGTCTCAAGTGACGATCCTTTGTTTCGAGATTACTCCATTTGTTTATTGCGATCAATCAATCAGTCAATCAATCCGGGATTCTGAAAGTGGCCTAAGTAATATAAACTACTGTTACGTCCACTAGATAGAGACAGTTAGTCTAGGAATTAGCCAGGAAATGATTTTGTGAAGAGACGAGTCTTGAGACGCTGGCGCAAGATGGACAACCACTCGGCAGATGTCACGTTGTCTGGCAGGTCATTTCAGGTCCGTTGACCGACAACGGGAAAAGTCCGATTGGCGACGGTTGTCAACTTGACCGGAGGCACTGCTAAACGGTTGGAACTAGCAGAACGAAGCGGTTGCCGGCCAGGTAGGTCGGCGACGTAGTTGAGTTGATCGAGGTATTTCGGCGCAAGTTCGTGCAAGACTTTATACACCAGAACGGCGATCTTGTGCTGGAATCGCTCCGGCACGCGCAGCCAATGGAAGCAGACAAGCGCGTCGGTGATGTG
>Ga0209367_1007103_pt1 | contig 15452 bp, 14 predicted proteins | sample WorMetLIZISLAND2_FD_187412 | JGI IMG/M metagenome (GOLD analysis project Ga0209367, IMG submission 187412) | Marine gutless worms symbiont microbial communities from Max Planck institute for Marine Microbiology, Germany - Olavius geniculatus... ... | reverse complement strand
GACTTGGAATTCGCTGCCAGACAGTCTTCGTGACCCAGAACTGAGTCTCGATACTTTCAAACGTCAGCTGAAGACATACATTTTTGCGAAATATTGATGACAAAATGTATTCAGCGCATTAGAGATCTTTTTGAGTATGCGCTATGTAAATTTACACTTTGTTTTACTTTACTTTACTTACTGCAGATAGTGGATCTGATACGACGCGAAGTGCGACAGCCGATAGAGTTTACGACGTCGATCGCTCGTCGCTTTGAAGAGCTGATCACGTTCAAGGCCGAGGCGGACATGGACGCGTTGGTCGAACAGAATCCGTCCTTCGACGAGTTCGGCCAGGAACTTCGACGTTTCTCCGCCATCCTCGAGAACATCAACTACAACTCGGTCAAAGTCATCCGACTCGGCATGTTCGAGGTACACCGCCGACCAACACGAGTCATTAGCGACAACAACGCAACGAATGAACCATACTGTCGTAGCGAATACACCGCGCGATGCGATGCCTTCAACTGTGTTTTGTTTAAATTAGATTATTTTGTCGATTAGATGTACTCCTCCCACTAAACATCACAGGTTGCGAAGTAGCGCAGCACTGTTGTAAGGGTGACCAGCCATTTCAGTGGGAAAACCCAAAATTTGACCCATCGTATTTCCCAAACCCTTTAATTTTTTTACACCAAAATTTGCACAGATGATTTGATTGGCTATAACTCGGCTTGTCTAAGAGATATCTGCGAGATTTTTGCGCATATAGGGGGAGGGTTGAAAATGGGCCATCGAGTGCCGCCAATCGCATTGTCCCACGACCCCCCCGTTGCCATGGCAACAAAATTTGGGACAAAATTGGCTATAACTCGTTTTATGTAAGATATATCTGAGAAATTTTTGCGTCTATTGGGGGTTTTTCGGGAATGGGCCATCGAATGCTGCCAACCGAATTTTTCCCCGAGCGACATTCATTGCCATGGCAACTAAATTTGGGACAAAATGGGTTAGAATTCGGTTTATCTGAGAGATATATCGAAGATCTTTGCGTCAGATAGGGGGGTTTCGAGGTCGGTCTATTTTCGTATGGGCAATCATCACCATTACACAATGTCAGAAGAACTTTGCTGACTGTCTAATGGTAAAGTTTGAATTCTTAAATTGTGATATGTGCTGTTTTATATCTACAACCACGATATCACTCTTACACCGTATTATAAACTGAACAGTTTTTTTTACATAAATTAGTGTTATAGCCAAGACTGAAAATTAATCCATTGTGCACAGTGCGCTATTCGCACTCGCAGTATGATATTCCTGGGAGGGCCCTGTGATACGTAATACTACCTTGATCTTTTCGCCACAAATAGCATACAACAACCGCACTTTTCGGGTAAAAACAGAAAAAATAAATCCGACACCCCTGATCTGATCTTTGTGTTTTCCAGCATCTGACTTACTGCATGAGCAATCGTGAGTAAGTGAGCAAAGCTTCAATAATTAATACAGCACATAGCAGAGGAACAGTAATTATTCAAGGCCAGATTCAAACCTGGTTAGGCCCAGTTTGAAAAATATATGGGGGGCCCTCAGAGTCACATAAATTCTTTGCTCACCATCTGTGTAACATTGTACATACATCGTTCAAGTTCGGATTTTGCAATATGGTGTACAGACTACAGAGCCCCTCCCCCACAGGCAGCTAGGCCAGAAATTGTCGCAACATGTCATAACAAGAAAAGTCCTGCTAGCGCAAACGGGAACGCGCAACAGCCGAGGTGTTTGTTTGAAAGCCCAGTAAAACAAAGTCTGAGTCAGTCGCCAGAGGCCGCTAGACGATCGACGGCTATAGTGTCTATAGTGTTTTACTCGTACTCACCAGAGGGCGAGACGTGTCTCGCTCAGCCAACGCTGTATCGGCTGGATATCGCAAATTTTTCCTACCTTTTTCTCATTTAGCGCCATCGATCGGGGTGACCCTTTTCGAATTTATGGAAAGCTTTACGGTTCCTGAAACTAGAGTCTTTCAGGCAGCCGACAATGAAGATTTGGTGATCCTAGCTTGCACCGTTTTTGACTGATTCACCCGTGTACCGGACGGACGGACAGACAGACAGACAGAATTGCGATCGCTAAGACGCACTATAGCAGTACCTGCTGTTGCGCGTAAAAAGGACCCACACGCCATAAAATGTCGCGTTGCTGTCCGACATTTTCCGGTCTGTGGGGTTTTCTTTTGTGAGGCTGTTGTCCAGCCGAACATATTGAACGTGTGTAAATCTGCCTCGGTTGGTATAGTCTACCTCATAGATGTTAAAAACATTGATTTGCAAATGAAAAAACATAAAAACATGTTTTTTAGTTTTAGAAAAAACATTATAAAAACATGCATAAAAACATTAAACTGCAGATGTTTCCAATCGCTACTTTTTTAGCTATCATACACGCAAAGAATATCTAACTCAGATAATTAAAAACAAAAACCTACCATTTGTGAAGACTAAAAACCGGAATGTACTGAAGGTACCGATCACAAACAGCTGAAAGCAATTTGCCATAAAAAATAAATCATATTTGTAATTTTGTACGTTTATGTTATAACAAGAACATAAAACACGACATTAAAAAGCAAAAAAAAAATATAAAAAATAAAAAAATAAATAAAAAATAAAAAAGAACATTAAATTTAAAAAAACATAAAAACACGTTTTTTAAAAACTTTTATAAAAACATAAAAATGTTTTTACATCTATGGTCTACCTAGCTGGGGACAGTTTACTAGTCTGAAAGATTCGAAAGGGTACTAGTCCGAACAGCGCGAGGGTTAGGGATAGGATTAGGTTAAGGATAGTGATAGGGCGGATAAGTTACGTCTTTGGCTTCGACAAACCTTCTTCGGCGGACCTTGGCTATGGCCGCCCTTAGCTGTGGCGGTTCATGGCTATGGCGGACCGGACGGAACCTGACTAATTTCGGACTAGTGCCCCTTCGGACCAGCGACCAGTGATCGGTATATGGCGAACGTGGTCGTGGTGGTCGTGTGTAATATCAGGTACATAGCGACGAGCTGCTGCGGACGCTGGCGAAGCGCACGGAACACATTCACACGCGTCTGCTGCGCTACATGATGGACAACCATAATGAGTTCCTGCGCAACCTCTCCGCCGAGTTCGAGGCTATTGCCGAGAAACTTCTCACGGCACCGGAAGACACTGCCGACCTCATGGAGCTCATTGGTAGGCTTGCTTTTAGCTTCATCCTGACCGTACATCAGTCCTGAAAGATAAAAACTTGTATGAGGATGATTGTTGTGAGTGACTCTCTCTGTCTGACAGTTATTTAAGCTACTTCAGTTCATTCGGTTAAGTATTGTTTAGTAACGGCGCACTTTATGTCACCGGTATTTCATCAAACTTTGTGATGACGACCACGATGATGAGGGTTTTGGCGTTAAGACTGTGCTGCAAAACTGCGTGCGGCATAAAGCCCTTGTCACAAATGCAATACAGTTGCGATGCGAGTGATCCGAATGAGGTGCGAGAAAAGTTTTTGTCTCAGGCTCAATCTTAGTGACTCTCGTACAGAATTCGTACTTCGCCCCTATTCACACCTTGAAGTTAAGGCGTATCTTTTAACATTGCTAGCGAGCAAGTTATAGCTTTTTAGTCCATTATTATTGCTGTAGCCTACTGTAGCTCAAATGTACTAGTTTGTAGGCGTATGGCTTTCTTGTGACTAACGATTACATTTTTAACCTTTTAGGATCTTGTTTAAATTCGTGAACAAAGCGTTCAACGTGATTTTTTCACCGCAGTGACCAATGCTAATCGTTTTTGAAACCAATACGTAAAAATAAGTACAGAGCGACAAAAATCAAATGAAATAAAATAAATTGAACTAAACTAAATTGAATGAAATAGAATAAAAGCCGCTTTTTATTTTATTTTATTTTATTTCAATTTATTTTATTTAATTCAATTTCAGTGTAAGCCTGGTCTTTCATTTTATTTTTGTCGTTTTATACGCACTCTAAAGCATGTGCGTTAAGCTTTATTTTATTTCATTTCATTTCTGTCGCTCCGTACGCACCTTAGGTATGTATGCTGCATTTCTTCGTGCGTGACCATGTGTTGTAGATTACTTGAGCAAGGTGGAGATGGACACTCTGCCCGAACTGGAGCAGCGGATGAATTTGGCCAAGAAGCATCTCTTTCTGCTGTTCGATTTTGCGACGCTGTCCCCGCAGGAGATCCGACTCAACTCGTCGACGTTCAGCTGGTCCGGTCACATGGTAGAGGTCGTGCACGAGTGCAAGCAGATGATCGACGACAAGATGAAGCAGTTCCAGGAGTCACTGCGCGTGCGCAGGGATCGACTTGTCGAAGACCTTACATCATTCGCTCAGCAGGTAAGCGATCCAGTATACAACCCTTACGTTTCAACTAAAAAAACAGTGGTATCAGTATAGACAGTTTGTGTAAGTAAGTAAGTAAGTAAGTAATGTGCATTTGTAGCGCGCCATTTGTCAAAACTAAAGTTCGAATCGTAGGCGCGAGTGGTAGCAGTTGGTCAAATCAGGTCTTCCGTCATGGCTTTTCGATCGTCTTTACTGGGAGCAGAACAGGCGTTTTTTTGGTGATAATTGATGATTTTTATGTCATTTGAAAGGGCTGATGCGACTTTCTATTAGTGATCAATGGCAACCTTGTCCCTATTTCTCATTGTTTTTGAGATACGACAACTTGTGGGTTTGAGCATTTTTGGCAGTAAATCTTGACATTTTGCATATGAAGAGCTGTGACATTAGGCTAGTTCATTGTGTAATATGATATCTGGTAGCCCGACTAGTATGATCAACGTACATCAACGTTACACCTTACGGGCGGTGCCTTTGCAATATCATGGTGAGTGAAAAATAAACGATCTGCTACTGTAACAAAATTGCTTATAAGCTCTAGGCCTATCACTACAGGGTGGGCCAAAAAACCAAACCATTATACTTTGTCCATATCGCTTTCGCTAAATATTGACTAATTTTCAAATTTGTTTTACCAGTAGACTGCAAGAAATTGGCTACTTAATGATAATTGATTAATATTTAGCGAATACGCGGACAAAGTACAATAGCCTAGTTTTTTGGCTCACCCTGTTTGCATCAATGTTTTCAATTGCATTTAGGTTGATGTAACTTGTGCAAAATATCTCTGTTGCTGATGCTGCTTAGGTGGAGGAAATGCGAACGTGGGGCGAAGCGAGTGAAATTCCTCGTTATCTCAAGAAAGCTCAGGCACTCGAGAACAAGCTGCAGACGGCTGCCGGCAAGATAGAGGCGTTTAACATCGAGGAGACGGCGTTCGGCTGGGAAGTGACGGTGTACCCGCAGCGTGGTGAGATCCTCGCAGCGCTGAAACCGTTCCTGTCGCTGTACGAGTCTGCGAACGACTTCGAGACGAAGCGCTCCGAATGGCTGTTCGGTCCGCGAGTCAAACTCAACCCGGACGACATCGAACAGGAGCTGGGGACGTTCAACCGGACCATGTTCAAACTGGAGAAAGCGTTCAGCGACTGTCCGCCGGCGCACTCGATCGCGTCCAAGACGCGAGCGAGGGTGGAAAACATGCGAGAAAAGCTGCCGATCATCCACGCCCTGTGCAACCCCGGCATGAGAGACCGACACTGGGAGGCGGTGTCGCGGGTGGTGGGACGACCTATCGAACCGACCGAACAGACAACGCTGCAGGAAATCATCAACATGCGCTTGGAGGAATTCGTGGAACAGTTTGAGCCGATTGCCGAGGCCGCCAGCAAGGAGTACGCGCTGGAGAAGGCCCTCATCAAGATGAAGTCGGAATGGTCGGCAATCGAGTTCAACGTTATGCCGTATCGCGAGAGCGGCACGTTTATCTTTTCAGCCGTCGACGACATTCAGCTGCTGTTGGACGACCACATCGTCCGCACTCAGACGATGAAGGGCTCCAGCTTCATCAAGCCTTTCGAGGAGGAGACGAAACAGTGGGAGGTCAGCCTGCTGCTGCTGCAGGAGATCCTCGACCTTTGCCTCAAGGTCCAGGCGACCTGGCTTTATCTGGAGCCGATATTCAGCTCGCCGGACATAGTCGCGCAGATGCCAGAAGAAGGTCGGCGCTTTGCACTGGTCGACAAGACATGGCGTGAGATAATGAGACAAGTGCAGGTTGATTCCAAAGTTCTGTCTGTGCTAAATATCGAGAAGATTCGTGAAAAACTTGTCAAGTCGAACGAGCTGCTCGAACTGATACAGAAGGGCCTTAACGATTACCTCGAGAAGAAGCGGCTCTACTTCGCCAGATTTTTCTTTCTGTCGAACGACGAGCTGCTAGAAATTCTGTCGGAAACGAAAGACCCGACTCGCGTCCAGCCGCACTTGAAAAAATGTTTCGAAGGCATCGCGCGGCTGGAGTTTACTCCGGAATCACTGGACATCACTCACATGAAGAGCAGCGAGGACGAGGTCATTGAACTAAAGGACGTCATCAGCACGGCCAAGGCAAAAGGCCAAGTGGAGAAGTGGTTGCTGGAGCTGGAAGGGGACATGGTGGAGTCTATTCACAAAGTTATCCGTGAGTCGCTGGAAGCCTATCCGCAGACGCCGCGGATTGACTGGGTGCGCCATTGGCCCGGGCAAACGGTACTCTGCGGCACGCTGACCTTCTGGACGTCTTCGGTCCACGAGGCCATCAGGACAGGTCCGAGCGCCATGAACGCGTTTCTCGAGGTCAACAACACACAGATCGAGGACGTAGTGAAGGTGGTGCGCGGAAAACTGTCAAAGCAAAACCGAACCACTCTCCAAGCGCTCATCGTGCTCGACGTGCACGCCCGCGACGTGCTGGCCACGCTCATCGAGCAGCACGTTTCGTCAGAGAACGACTTTAACTGGCTGAGTCAGCTGCGCTACTACTGGGAGGACGACAACATGACGACGCGCATGATCAACTCGGAGCTCAAATACGGTTACGAGTACCTCGGCAACACGCCACGCTTGGTCATCACGCCACTCACCGACCGCTGCTATCGTACCCTCTTCGGCGCTCTGGCGCTGCACCTCGGCGGCGCCCCGGAGGGTCCGGCCGGCACCGGGAAAACGGAGACGACCAAGGACCTGGCGAAGGCGGTGGCGAAGCAGTGCGTTGTCTTTAACTGTTCCGACGGTCTTGACTACATCGCACTGGGCAAGTTCTTTAAAGGTCTGGCGTCGTGCGGAGCCTGGTCGTGCTTTGACGAGTTCAACCGGATCGACCTCGAGGTGTTGTCGGTCGTCGCTCAGCAGATCCTGACGATCCAACGCGGCATCAACGCTGGTGCCGAGACGCTCATGTTCGAAGGAACTCTGATCAAACTCGACCCGACGTGCTGCGTCTTTATTACGATGAACCCCGGATACGCGGGTCGCTCCGAGCTTCCGGACAACCTCAAGGCTCTGTTCCGGCCGGTGGCGATGATGGTGCCGGACTACGCGATGATCGCCGAGATCAGTCTGTACTCGTGCGGCTTCGTCAACGCTCGGAACCTCGCCGTTAAGATCGTGGCGACCTATCGACTGTGCTCGGAGCAGCTCTCGTCGCAGAGTCACTACGACTATGGCATGCGCGCTGTCAAGTCGGTGCTGACGGCCGCCGGTAACCTCAAACTCAAGTACCCGGACGAGAGCGAGGACATCCTCATGTTGCGGTCGATCGTCGACGTCAATTTGCCCAAGTTCCTTAGTCACGACCTACCGCTGTTCCACGGCATCGCGTCCGATCTGTTCCCGGGCATCCACCTGCCGGAGCCGGACTACGACGTGCTCAACGCCGCCGTGCGAGACAACTGCGCCGCCATGAACCTTCAATGCACCCCGTTCTTCCTCGAAAAGATCCAGCAGATCTACGAAATGATGATCGTCCGGCACGGATTCATGATCGTCGGCGAACCATTCGGCGGCAAGACCTCCGCCTACCGCGTGCTGGCCGCCGCACTCGGAGACATCTTCGAGAAGGGTCTCATGGAGGAGAACAAGGTTATCAGTTAGTGCACCTAAACTATTTTCTGGCTATTTTTTGTTCCTTTTTTAAATTTTGATAACTTTTATCAACGTTGATGCAATTTCACGCATTTGTGCGTGAAAATTGCAGTATAAGAAAACACCAGAGAGAGAGCTAGCAAGGTGAAGATAACATGGTGCAGAAATAAGCATATGTTTAGTGATCCTGCGTTGTAGTTGTACTAAGAAGCTTCATTAGGGGAGAACTGGCCATGGATATTGGTTGCTTAGTCAGTTCTATGTTCATCCAGCAAATCTTTGATCTAAAACCTGGTGTGCAAAGTTTGCCCACTTGGCAGAACAAGAAACTCAGCTGTTGCTAGAATAGCCGACTGTACTGGTTGTCAGTAAACTTTAAGGTCATTCAAGGTCAATGATTTTTATGTCATTAAAAAAGCCAATATGCCACACTTTCTATTAGTGATTAATGGTAACCTAGGCCATATCTTTTACCGTTTCTGAGATATGGCCAGTTTTCCGTTGAAAAAACGCACATTTTTTTATACCTCCTTCATTTAACCCTTAATTTGAAAATGTTTTCCTTAAAGTAGATGGCTGAAATTTTGCATCCCCGAGTTTAACACCCATAGCTAATTACTTGTGTAAAAAGTTTTCCCCTATGACTCCGTGACGAACGCACAGACGGACGACAACCATGCCAATAGCTCGACCGTTACTTAAGTACAATCGGCCAAAATGTTTTGTGAGCCTGTCCATTACTAATGCCAGCGATGCCAGCGTAATAACTTTTTATTGCGTTGCCACGTATCTTTTTGTCAGTAGGCCGATTCAGTTTGCGTCTGTCATCTGCGTGACTACAGGTTCAGTACACTGTAATCAACCCTAAGTCCATCACAATGGGTCAGCTGTACGGTCAGTTCGACGCCGTGTCTCACGAGTGGTCTGACGGTATACTGGCCGTCTCATTTCGAGCGTTCGCCATGGCTCAAACGCCGGACCGCAAGTGGCTTATCTTTGACGGACCGGTCTGTTACATTTTTACAATTACTGTCCGCGGTATAGTCCGCGATAACGACTACAGTATTTGTGTTCAGCATCATCGCTAAGTTTTTACTCTGTTAACACGATAACTCACGAACCGATGCAGTTATGCTGATATAAGTTTGCGTGAACGTATATCTGGGCAATCGCAAAAACCGTATTACACTTCAAGGTCATGGCTTAAGAGTTCCAAGGTCAAAATTACAGGACCGTAGTTTTGGATTTTTAACCATTGCATAAAGTCTGTTAACACGATAACTAGTAAACTGTTGCACTTAGTTTCATGAAATTTCACGTGAACATGTGCCGTGACAACCTCTGTACTCCTGCTGAACTTGAATATTGAGTATAATCTTGTTTTTTGTGTGCATGATACTGAGGTACCCAGGGAAGCATGAACACGTACCTTGACAATTTTTAGCAGCCTGCAGCCTAACAAATATCAAATTTATAGGTCATAGCTTTATAGATCAAAGTTTGCTGGGGGTCATTTGTGCGTTTCTGTTTGCATAATACCCGCGGACAGTAATTAGCCTGTCCTCGTTTTATTTTCCGTTCAGCTACGTTGCCGAGTTTTGCTGGATTAACGAATAATCGACTATTAGGGTTATGGCTTTTAACTTTCTCAATCTCGTTATTTTTTCTTTCCCGGGACCTTAAACCGAGGTTCAGCAACAGATAATGTTAATTATTATTGATTTCCTGCGGCAGGTGGACGCCATCTGGATCGAGAACATGAACACGGTGCTGGACGACAACAAGAAGCTATGCCTGATGAGCGGAGAAATCATCCAGATGTCGCCGTCGATGAATTTGATCTTTGAGCCAATGGATCTCGAAGCCGCCTCCCCCGCCACCGTGTCTCGTTGCGGTATGATTATCAACTACTTAGCAAAAAGTCTCAAACGTCATCGTGTGGTTAATATTCGGAACTCCCTTTCCGACAGTGTTGTTCAGTCCCCATCATTTATTACCTAGTTTCAAGCGTAAACTTAATTTATTGGACTTTTCATGTCTGTAAATAGGCCCTATTTTAGTCTATTATATGGTCATTATAATGATGGCTATGTTGTGCACTGTAATTGGTATTTTGATAGTCACAGTCACTTCCTACAGTTCGGATATATTCACTGGCATGGGACCTACTACATCTGATGCATGAAATAAGTCTACTGGGTGTACCAAAATAGCGACCAATCTGTAAGCCTAATCCCGAAAACGGGATCTCGGGATCCGGGGATTACAAATTTTTCAATCCCGGGTTCTGGGATTGAGAATTTAATGCCTGTATAATGTATAATTTTTACTTCCTTAAAATGACTTTTTAGTCATTTGTACAGGGTCTATTTTAAAATTTCAAGTATCAAGCACGGATGCATGGCAAGCGCGCGGAGCGCGAGCCTATAACGGGGATCTATACTCTTACCCGTTAGTTACAGTACATTCATTACAGATGAACGGACGGACAGACAGACAGACGGACGACGACTCATGACCTTTACTAAAGTACGGTCGGCTAAAAATAGTAGTGACTATATAGGTGTGCGGGAATTCGAAGTAGCCTTACCGTGTAACGTAAAGACTGTACAAAGCAACAGATCTGAACTGAAACGATACCAACGGAATTAAAATAAACTGAAATCAAAGCCGCAGCGGTGGGGCTTTGATTTTAGTTCATTTCGTTTCGGTTTAGTTTTGTTGCTTTGTACGCTTTTTTACAAGTTACAGCACCTTAGACTAAATAATTTTTTTGCTTCTTAATCATTCTGGGAACTTTATACACACAGGTTTAAAGTATACGCAGTTTCGTCTTCATTCCCGTCCACTTTTATTATAAGCCATAACAGCTATTTTTATTCACACTCATTTTCATAGTATTTTCCATTTTTATGCACGCAATATTATGTTGGTGACTGAAAGCTAACTGCGGTCGTGTAGGCTTACAATTAAAACTTTTCCTATTGATTTATACGTCGATTGACGCAGTTGCCAGATATCTGTACTGCTTGAGCAACTATAACATTTGTTATTCATCATTCAGTTGAAATTTGCTCGGGAAAACTAGAGTGTTTCTAACTTTCTCCACACACGGACTGTGAATCATCAGCTTTCATGGTTTGTTAAACAGCCATCATAACAAATAAATGAATAAACACATACATAAAATTTTTTGGTGCTCTGTAAAACATAAAAACGACCAACTATGTCATTTCACGTTAGCATTAATATAAATCTTCCATCCATATTGCTACTTTCTTCAAGCACGGGTCACCAAATCTTCAAGCACGGATTTCAAATCTCCAAGCACGAACTTGCTTGTAAGCACGTTGAAATAGGCCCTACATTTGTATACACGGTGTTCCATAAAAAAGGGACCCCTTTGTCTTTCTTTCATAATTCAGTCAAATGATGATCAATTTGCACGAACTGTTTACCAGTTGTAGCTGAAAAAAATACTAATTTATGACATTTAAATAATTTTTATTATTAGTTGTTATTTTGGTTCGTTTGTCGTCTGCGTGAGTATATGGCTGTTGATTAAATATATTTTGCTAGTCGTGACCTAACGCTGTCGTTATAATGTGTTGTGAGTACAAGTTTGCTTGTCTCAACTGCTGTAGTCAGTTGCTATCCTGCTTCGATAGTGAACTTAATCTGGTTTGCTGATAAAAATTGTTCATTATGTCAGCACTGAGCAATATGGAGGCTAGAAATTAGATGTCTGGCGAACTAGAAACTCAACCATCTCGCAACTTTCGTGTGTTGGTGCATTGTTTTGCTGGAAGCTGCAATCAGCAGCAAAAGTCAAGCTATCCCCACAAATGCGTAAAAACGATTGTTTTGGGCGATTTTTGTGGTTGCAATGGTAAAACTTCAATAATTTGCCATCATCAAACCAGATGAAGTTTATCATCGAAGCAGGGTAGCTATTCAACAACTGACAGCACCAGTTGAGACGAGCAAGCTTGTACTCACGACATATTATGACGTCACTATTACAACATTACTAGCAAAAAATATTTAATCAACAGCCATATTTTGTTAAAATATTTTAAATTAACATTTTTTTAACTGCAACTGGTAAAAGTTCATTTAAATTGATCATCATTTGACTGAATTATGAAAAAAGGGGTCCCTTTTTATGAAACTCCGTGTAGTTTACGCTCCCTGGGGATCCATTATTATAATTTTTATGAAAGTCATTATTATACGTTACACTGGGATTGCATTGCAATTGCTAGGTATGATCTACATGGAGCCGGTGTCGCTGGGCTGGAGGCCGTTGTTCCGCTCGTGGTTGAACCTTCGTCCGCCGGGCTTCAACGACCAGTACAAACGATTGCTGGGCGACATGTTCGAGCGATTCATCGACCCTTGCGTCACCCTGTTGCGTAAGCGTCTAACCGAGCTATCACCGACGTCCGACACGAACCTCGTCGTCAGTCTGATGAACATCTTCGAGTGCATGACGGACGACTTCGCCAGCCCCGAAATACTGGCCAACATTTCGATGAGCGACACGATCACTTGGATCGAGAGCTCGTTCTTCTTCGCGCTGGCCTGGTCCGTCTGCTCAACCGGCTGCGCCACGGTCAGAGAGAAGCTGGATATACTCGTCAAGGAACTGATTGCCGGACCGATGTCCGACGAGATGGCGATGCTCACCGGATACCACGTACGAACGAGTCTGCACGTTGGTTATATTTTTAGCAGTCAAACGTCATAAACCCGAATGGATTGACAGAAAATAGAGGACAGGAAAGTGAAAAAGCCATAAATACAATAAACGATAATTACAAACTTTCAGAAGGTGGAAAATTTCCCATCCTCCATTTTTCGGTTCTTCATTTTCGTTGCACATACACAAGTGCTGATTGGTAGTTATTAGTTAACGATTATTTTTATGATTTGATTGATTTTATGATGTTTTGTTGACTGCTGCTATTATGTGTACTTTGTAACGAAGTGGTTGGGTTTCTCTTTTATCACCAATGGGGTAGGGGCAGCGGGGGATAATTACTGAAAATATTATGGATCAGAATTTAAAGCATTGTTAACTTTGCACTATATATTTTTTAATAAAGCTGTTTTAATTTTTTAATAAAGCTTTCAACTGCGCTGAATTAAAGCATTTGGAGGCTTGAGCAATTTTCAATGTTGAATGCCCTCGCCTTGAGATACTAAGAAGATATCAAGACATTTGTGCCTACATTTATTTTATTAAATGGCAATCTCGCTCAAAATAATAAGATGCCGCATTGTTTCTCGCCACTGACGCTGTGCGGGTAACTTCCGAGAAATCGTAGTTCGCAGTTTCTGGGTAGTTTCTAGTTTCTTCGTTTTCTATGAGCAAAACATACATATGTGCGAGTGACTTTAATTTATACACGTTAAAACTTTTTGGCCTTATTTTTATCATGTCGCAAAATGATTTTAAGGGTTTTGTTTTTTTGGAACGTTTCAGGCGACTGTGGAAGTACCGCTGAAGCCGTACAACTTGAAGTTTCCGGAAGGCGACACGATCTACAAGTTCAGGTTTGTGCGTGAGCACGGCGGCCAGTGGATTCGCTGGGCCGAAGACTTGGCTCACGTGCCGCCCATACCGAAAGACGCTCGATACAACGAGATTATCGTACCAACCATTGCGACGATACGTTACACGTACCTCATGAAAATGCTCATCACCCACCAGAAGGCGCTTCTGTTTGTTGGCCCGACCGGAACCGGAAAGAGCGCGTACGTGATCCACTTCCTGTTGAACGGACTCGACAAGGAAGTCTACCGGCCGAACATCCTCAACTTCTCCGCCCAGACGTCCGCCAATCAGACGCAGAACATTATCATGTCGAAGCTGGACAAGCGACGGAAGGGCGTCTTCGGGCCGCCGATCGGCAAAAAGATGGTCGTTTTTGTCGACGATCTAAACATGCCGATACGTGAGACGTACGGTGCTCAGCCGCCGGTAGAGTTGCTACGGCAGTTTTTAGACCACGGCAACTGGTACGACCTGAAGGACACGAGCGCCATCTACCTGGCGGACGTGCAGCTGGTAGCGGCGATGGGACCGCCGGGCGGCGGACGCAACCCGGTTACCCCGCGCTTCCTCCGCCACTTCAACACGATCACCATCAACGAGTTTGATGACAGTGAGATGACGATGATCTACCGCAACATCCTCAGCTGGCACCTCGTCGTCAACGGATTCCCCGACGAATTCGACGACGTTGTCGACCCGGTCGTCAGCGCCACCCTGGCGCTTTACAAGGAAGCCATCAAGAGCCTGCTGCCGACGCCGTCCAAGTCACACTACTTGTTCAATCTGAGAGACTTCAGTCGCGTCATCCAGGGCGTGACGCTGTCCATGACGTCCACCATTGACACGCTGGCGGACCTGAAGCGTCTGTGGGTGCATGAGTCTCTGAGAGTGTTCTACGACAGACTGGTGGACGACGGAGATCGCGCCTGGCTCATCAAGTTCATCCGGTCTGTGGTAGAAACACGTCTGGAAGAAAACTTCGACGAGCTGTTCCACCATTATGACCACGACGGCGACGGGAAGGTCAACGAGGACGATCTTCGCAGTCTGATGTTCTGCGACTTCGGCAACGATCATCGACTGTACGTCGAGGCGCTGGACATGGAAGAACTTCACACGGTTGCCGAGTCCTTCCTCGATGAATACAACCAGATGAGCAAGAAGCCGATGAACCTGGTGCTTTTCCGGTTTGCTATCGAGCACATCTCACGAGTGTCTCGTGTGCTGAAGCAGCCGCGCAGTCACGCGCTGCTCGTCGGTATCGGCGGATCCGGACGGCAGTCGGTGACTCGTCTGGCGGCACACATGGCAGACGACGAACTGTTCCAGATCGAACTGACTCGCAGCTACTCGATGTACGAATGGCACGAGGACATCAAGCAAATCATGCGCCGGTCCACTGAGACAGAACAGCACGGCGTCTTCCTCTTCACCGACACGCAGATCAAGCAGGAAGCGTTCCTCGAGGACATCAACAATCTACTCAACAGGTCAGCTGAGCTCAGTCAGCTGCAAGGGCGGCGCCACCATAGGAGCTGGGAGGGACATGTCCCCACCACTTATGCGGGATGTACCACGCAGGGGGTACAACCCAATTTACGTTGTACACCTGCTGGGTACTACAGCCGGCCGCTAAAGTTACGCAATTCACATTCGGCTTTAGCACTTGGAAACTCTGCTTCCTGTTCCTGTACAGTTTGCTACTTGTCATGCAGTCTAGGAAGCTAGGATCTTAAATTTTGCACTGCTGGAGAACCCGATAAGCACCAAGGTAAAATTTTGTTACTTATTTATTTCCAAAAAAAGCAACGTCAGAAAACATCTCTTGTTCTTTGCTGCCTGTTCAATCAGTACACAAACACAGTT
>Ga0209367_1007102_pt1 | contig 15452 bp, 5 predicted proteins | sample WorMetLIZISLAND2_FD_187412 | JGI IMG/M metagenome (GOLD analysis project Ga0209367, IMG submission 187412) | Marine gutless worms symbiont microbial communities from Max Planck institute for Marine Microbiology, Germany - Olavius geniculatus... ... | reverse complement strand
TTTTTACAGGCGCTAGAAAATGACCAAGTTTTACTAGCGCACCCCTCATCGGGGACGGGGGCCTCCTTTACATTTTTTTTCAAAAACTGATGAAAAATTGGCTTAAAATGTAGCGTATTAGCCGCGAAAACTTTGGAGCCAGGGGGAGTAGCTTTATCAAACTTTGCCACGTGACGTGCTGTTAGATGGGGGTGACAACGCGAATGCAACTTTTGGGGGTCAGCGCCCCCTTAAAATTTGGGAGGGCAAAAAACGTCCAAAATCTAGTACGTTTTAAGACAACTTTCAAGTTTGAGCGCAAATATCTCTGAAATCGATGAAGATAGCAACAAAATCTAAACGGCGTTGATGAGAACGATCCTTTCGGCGTTGAACAAAAAAAAATTTGTGAAATTCCGTCCACTACGAACAAAGTAATAAGCGCTCGTGTTGACCTACCTTAAGTCGACAATGCGCGTTCGGCGTGTACCAATGCATTTGAGTTCGGGCCACGTGACTTTGATGCCGGGGAAATTTTACCCATCCTAATTTTCCCCAGTCAAACTTAGGGCGCCGGGTGGACTCACGTTGGGCTTTGCCCCAAATTTCTAGTTACTTTTTAATCTTCAATTGTGTCTTTGTTTAACACTTCACATTAGCGTGGATTGCTGTTGTGCTAGGAGCAACTTATCGAGGCTGTGACCTGCTGGGAGAACTAGCTGAGAATGTGAAAGTTGACATTGACGAATCGGCCGCGGTCAGAATGAACAACGTTGAAGAGCAGCAGGTTGCAGATGTGCAGCCGAAGCCGTTGAAGACTTCTCTGCGTCGCAGTTTGTCGCTCGTGTTGCTGCCTGAATTGGTCATGCCTCTAACTTTGTGTGATGATAAAATGCCTCTGCAGAGTCGGGTTGATCGTTGTTCGGTGGATGTCGATCGACATGTGTCATCTGAGCCTGGCTGTGACAGTAAGGAACGGGCAGCGGCAGTGGATGTTGTTGATCGTGACGAATTACGTTTTGATCTCAGTCTGGATGATTCAGTAGCCGAAATTCCACCTCTCAGTCAGCGCCTCCTGTTGAATCAGTTACAGATGGACTGTGTCGTGAAGGACTGTGTATCGACTAGAAAACCTGCTGCTGGGGAGCTACCATCATCGGATGACATTGCAGCGAGAAGAAAAGATGACTCAGAGAACTTCTGTTTGAAAAAGTCATCACAGCGGGCTGTAAATTCGAATACTGTCATGACTGACTCTGTGTCAGGTAGAAAATCCGAAGAGCTACCGTCGACTGTTGATATTGCGGGGACAAGGGAGAACTCAAGGAACTCTCGTTTGAAAAAGTCATCACAGAGAACTGGTAAGTCCGACTCAGCCCTGTTGCTGAGTAGACGACGTGAAGCGATGATGTTGCGTACTGCTGCTATACTGTCAGATGATGTTTTTCTTGAAGCTGCAAAGCTGTCTGGTGTCACAACCATACCCAGCTGCCGAGAAAAAGATGCGAAGTTTGACTGGCTTAATCAGCTCAAATATAATGCTGCGGAGAGTGAAATTATTCAGAGATTTCAAAGTTCATTTCGTATAACAGGTAAAAGTCAAGATCTGGACTCAGTTGAAAACTGTCTTCCTGAATGTAATCGAATGTCAGAAAGTTCAGGTGAATTTGTCGCTTCAGATAACTGTCCTGCAACTGACGCTGTTTTCTCGTCAGTTGACACGCCAACTGATCATATGGCACCTGTTATAAGTGTTCAGCCATTTTCAGGGCCATCAGTTTGGAGTCCAAGGCACTGTGGTAATTTCCGTATCGAGACATCCATTACTGACACTCCCAATGCGGATTCCAGTGACAGGAATAAGAATATTTTGCAAGTTCGTACGCTGCCCATCTGTGACAAAAACAGCTTGACCAACACATGCAGTAGTGATCCTCCAGTGACCACCGATAATGACAGAAACCTGTACACTGATCCTGATGAAGTAAGCAGTAACGGTGACCCAATTGACGTGTCTGAATTGCTTTTTGATGACCCTGATTCACCGGAAGATAATTCAGTGTTATCTTTGGATGCGTTTGTTGAGAAGCACTGTGGTATTTCTGCCTCCAACAGTGGCAACACTCATTGTGATGAGGGCAACTATTCAGTCATCGTCATTGATTAGCTGTCTGTTGCATCTAATTCTGTGAATAATTATCACTGATGTTGACATTTTTGATCATGGACAGTTAATTATGATTATCTTGGTTAGTATCCGTCGTTATGGATGAATCATACAGACACCTGGTTTTTCTTTAACCAGCTTTCTTTTCTACAGTTACTCAAGACTATAATCTAGTTTCCAGTGGCATTGTGACAGAATTGCTCTCCCCAAATTTTAGCATGTTAGAAAATTTTCTTCCTGTTGGAGATCTTCTTCCAAAAAATGCAAAATTTGGGGATAAAGTCCCTCCATTTTGGGGGAATTTAGAGACAATCAAAATTTTGAGCACCCATAATCTCCTCTGTCTGAAATTTGCAGCTGTGTCCAAAAATTGCACCTTCCATGATGTCACTTCTACTTTCCATAAGTAAACTGTTCAGAATCTTAGAAGACATTCATTCTCTTTGCGATTCCATTTAACCACCAAAAATTACAATATTTTAACAAACACCAGCAACAAGAAAACTACTTGATAGTAGCAAATTGTAATCAAGAGTCATTGCAGCGAAAAAAGATAAGTGTGTTTCAGTATTTTAAAATTGCCCAACTTTTACTGACAAATACACTACCAATTGTTACTGTTACAAATACAAAGTCGATGTGGAAGACTGTATTAGCAGGTTTATAATTTTTTGTTGATACTTAGTTCAGTACTCCACACATAAACAGCCAATACCTAGTAACAGCCATCTAGCATGCTGAGAGGGCTTGACAGAAAAAAAACATGCCTAAATGTGCACTGCATGGACCAAAAATAAAATTGACAAATAAAAATTTATAAAATGGTTGCACAAAAAATCTTGATAAATAGCCTAGTAGTCAACAAAGGCAGTCAATACAGTTGTCTGCGTCATGTTGCATTTCTGATACCTTTTAAAGCCCCACTACTAATTAAAAGCACATTGTGATGGATGACAATTCTGTTGATTTAATGAAAATGGTGAACCAACAAATGCTGAGGTTAAGAAATAGGGAACTGGTTTATTCATATTCACATACGAGGGTCGTTCCATAAATAAGTTACAAAACAGCATCATTTGGTTAGTTATCCAAATATTTTAAAAATCCTAAATATATGTTTTGTAGGAAATTTAATTCTGGTTACCGCCTGTGAGTTTTATTACGATGACATCACTGTGACGTCAATTTTATAAACATTAAACATGGTGACGTTGCCACTGAAATTGACCTGTAACAAACAGTGTGCCATTATTCGTTTTTTTGGAGCCGTTCAGTATACAATGACAAGTGTTTTACAAAGCCAACAATACACGTTTGGTGTAAGAAAATGCTGAATGGGCACAGATTTGCATCAGAAACCGAGGTGCAATCAGTCATTCATCAGTGGCTTGGACATCAGCCAACGTCATTCTTTGCATCAGGCATTCAGAAGCTTGTTGACACCTGGGACAAAATGTTTGAATAAACTCGGACGATATGTTGAAAAATGAAACACTAATGTCTAACATTTAAAGAGGCAACATTTAACTTGCTACGTTTGTACATTTTATTCATTCCTATTTTGTTTGTCACTTGTGACCTATGATGGGTTACAGGTGGAGAAAATAATACAGAGATAGACTGTGTTCTATGAACAGATGAAGTCACAGTAATGACATCGTCATCCAAAAAAATTGTCCACGTGTTTAAAAAATTCTTTACAAAACGTATATCTCAGATTTTTCATATTTGGAAAACTAACAAAATGATGCTGTTTTGTAACTTACTTATGGAACGACCCTCGTTATCTGTCCCATTGCTATAGCATAGCATGGGACAGATTCTGTCCATCTGTCTGTAAACACTTCTACGGCCACAATTTTGATTCGGTCTCGATGAAATTTTGCACAGTGATTCAGGGCTTGAAAAGTAAGATCGAGTTTGTTTCAGATAGAAATCTGATAACTTCTTCCCCCTATTTTACCACAATTTTTAAAAATTTGCATTACAGCCCATGGGGACTTCAAAGCGATATAACTCGGTCCCCGTAAAAGATAATTGCGTGCTGTGTTTACCTACACCCTATTTTTGGGGTCGGGCAATCTAACGGTGTCATTTAAATTTACCCTCTAACGACCACTGTTGCCATAGCAACCATTCAAAAGTTGCAAAATTTTGCATTACAGCCAATGGAGATTTCAAAGCGGTTTAACTTGGTCCCGTAAAAGATAGCTGCACGCTGTTTGCACCTAGCCCCATATTTTCGGGCCCAGGCTTTCCGATGGTGTCATTAAAATTTTTCCTTTGTCGGCCCCTGTTGCCATGGCAACAAATTTTGGGACAACATTAACTATATCTTGGCCCCGTGAAAGATAATTGCGCGCTGTTTGCATCTACCCCCACCCCTATTTTCCGGTCTGGTCTATCCAATGGTGTCATTAAAATTTCTCCCCTGCTGACCCGTTTTGCCATGGCAACGAATTTTGGGACAAAATTGACTACAACTCGGTCCCTATGAAAGATAATTGCACCCTGTTTGCACCTACCCCCCTTATACACAGCTGCTAGGCTATATAGCATGGCAATGGGACAGATACCTCATTCCACAGAATGTATTTCTAGTATTTGTCTAAAGAATCAGTTGACAAATTGTAATGATAACACAATAGTACAATAGAAATATACATCAAAGTTAAAACAGACAGAGTCAATTTTTTTCTCATTTAAGATTTCTGTGCCGTTGTTTTAAATTGATATCTTGCTATTTTTTATAACATTCTAAACATTTATACCATTCTAAACCTGTATGTAATAAGTAATAAATGCATGATGTGCAGAATTAGCTACCAGTTGTACAGGATTATTTTTCACAACACAAGTATTACAATCATAAATATAATAACATATAACAATATACTGTGATAATCAAAACTCACAAAGTGCAGGTAGTTAAAAATTAACAGTATGCAAGTACAAATCTTGATATGTGCCATGCGATAGGAAAAATAAATTACAAACCTTCATCATTCATCATCAATCATTTTAAGCTGTTGAGAAGTCCAAAATTTTGAGTAAATTTCAGCAGATTACAAAAATTAATCCATCAATTTTTAAGAAGACAATCGATTAAGTAATTGCTAATTTCCACACCCCTAATATTTAATAGCATAAGTGTAACAAGTTATGCAAAACACATAACAAATAAGAACAACAACAAATGTATTTTCGAACCATTAAAGCTGACAAACACTGTACACATAAAATGCAATATGAAATCTGTTGAGACTAGAAAACCGTTGGACTGGTAATGTTATCATATGAGAACAGTCAGCACCAGTTATCTGCGTGGTCGATCATGATATTATATCACCAGCGCTCTATCTCTGACTGCTGTTTTAGTTGACATGGTAGCTGAGGCGACTACAAAATACAGACAGCATAAATTCTTGACACATAATATGATGCAACCACCTACTTATAATTATATTTTGTGTGTACTTATAGTTATATTTTGTGTGGTATAGTGGTTTCACGTCTGCCAGACTTGTAATAAACAAACTCGCATGTTTGACTGCAAGTTGTTTATAGGGTGTTTACACGATGAAGCAAACATGAAGCAAATGTATTGAATATAGGCCTACACACGCATGCTTCATGTTTGCTTGATGTTTGCTTCATCATGTAAACAGCACCCAATTACACACATCTCAAAGTTGTTTACACACATCTCTGTGTCCGTGAAGGGGGGGGGGTAGCCACGGTAAATCGACAACCACTCAACCTAGATCCCCCTAGCTCTGAAAACCTGGCGCCGCCTCTGCATAAAACAATTTGGTATAATGCCAGCAATTATAGTGTCACATTGTAACTGTCAATCAGAAGCGCTGCGATGGCACTGACCTGTGTAATAGGCAAAAGTGAACAGTTCAGTTTTAAGCCCGGATTCAAATGTGATAAGAATAGAGGTTCTAGTGTTTGCAAAGCAGCATCTGCAAATAAATAACACGAGAATGCAGCAGCATCCTAAGGCTGATGTAGTAATTTAATTAATTACTTTTAAACCATGTAATAACAGTAAGAGATATGTATCAAGTGGTCAAAACAAACTCTCTCTACCTTTGTGATTTTACTCGTTTGCAAGTGGAACCTCAGCATTATTGATGAAAAGTGTGTGAATAATGCCCGACTTCCTCTTGCCAGAACTTACAGCCTTGATGTAAGCAGGTGTACCTTCACCGATTGCAAAATGTGTCTCAGTACCATCTTCAACAAATTCACCCTGCACAAAATATATTATCACGCCACTGTACGTTCACAGAAATTATACAATTTACGGCTGTTACTAATTAATTTTTTTAAAATAAATGATTAGTCTCCAGAAATTGAAGGATTAATTTTGATTAATCATTGTAGTCCATAAAAACACTGTGAAAACTGCAGAATTTAACTAATGTTGTTATCTTCTGTTAACTAAAGCAAAATTGAAAAAAGGGATGATGATACAGTAAACAAACTGAGTAGATGACTTCACAGTGCATGATAAACTGTAAAAGTAAACAACTCACAAAGTGCAGACCGTTAAACTAACACAGATACAATAATTCTGGTAAAAATCTTGAGGAAATGTTCTATGCAAAATAAAATTTGAATTACAAATGTTACATCACCAATCATTTGAAGCTGTTGAAAAGTAAAAGTGTTAGTTGCAAATTTTTTGATTGATTGAAAAAATTAGTTAGCTAATTTTCGACAATTAACTGATAATTAATCATTAATTTTTGCAGATAGATATTACAGCATACAAATAAGCCTACTAAATTTTACAGTTAGCATAACAACCAAAGCTGAAGATGCTGGAAAAATGCAGCATTACCACTCAACGAAAAATCGACAAATGCAACATGAGTGACCACATTAATAGGCAACAAGCACATGATACACAAACAGTTGTATGGCCTACTGGGTACATACTAAATTATAAATACTTATGGTGAAGACCTTGTGACATACTAAATTTCCTAAAAGTTGTCACTGTATGCACTTTTATAAGATGGATTAACCATACTCATGTTTGTTATGTAACTACAGAGTCAGTATGTAGAAGAATAAAATTAAAAGCAAGCAGACCGTCGTTTGTACACGTTGTCCATTGACCCATATGTCCAGTGTATCTTTTTCTGTAACAGCACAAATTGCCTATCCAATCACTGACTGATCAAATATTACAATCTAATATCTCACTGTTTTATTGTAACATAACTAAAACTATATAATTATCACACGCACAATCTGAGATAGACATAGATCACTGACTGACTTCACATTTTTACCTTGCACGCATCGGCTCGGAAATGATTAACTGAAAAGTGACAAACATAACTGACAATTATTGTCTCTCAAAAAGTCACACGTGTCACATCACATCCTCTTTATTACAGCATGTGCTCAAATGTCTTCTTCCAGTGCAAATGCAAGCGGCAAAAGTTGACACCACTCGCAAACAGCAGGCTCAACAAGACAACAACCTGCATTTTACAAGGTGGTGTAGCGACAGTATTAAAGTAAGGTGGCCAAAACTATAGTCAGTGGTGTCGAGTTTCTTCCTGACGTTGCACACCAATGCTGCATGGAGCTACTCAAAAAATAAAAGTGGCACGTTTTTTTATGGACCACGGTGTATATTACCACTTTCATGCTTGGTTTATGTTTATTTTCAGTTTTCCGTGCATGCAGTGGACAAAGCTACCTGCCAGGTTTTAGCATATGTTGTGCAATACTGTATCATATCGTATCAGTTAAACCCAATTAAAAACGTGCATTGATAAAAAAAATAACCGAAATCAGCAACTTAGTAAACAAATTAGTACCAGGTAAGTCAGACAATAAGATATAACAATATACCCTCCTCACAAAACATCCCCAACATTTTTGATTGTAACTTCAAGAAAAGTTACCAAATTCTAATAATTTTGGCGTGAATATTCTTGACACAACTTGCCATCAAATGGTCATTCAGCTTCCCACCTCAACCAGCGTTTGCTTCTGCACTACCAAGGAAATGCAGACCAAGCGAAATATGCGTTCAAATACGCAAAAACGTGAAAAACATCCCCAACATTATCCATCATAACTTGAAGAAACATCATCAGGTTTTAATAATTTTTGGTCTAAATATTTCTGACACCACTGGTTCGGGATGTAATTGTTTAAGTTCCCACCTCACCCAACTTCTGCTCTTCCTGGGGAAAACTGACCAAGCAAATCATGTGTTGAAATAAATAAAAAACTTCAATAAATTCTATCTGTCCAGATCTCTGGCCCCCAACAGCCAGTCGATTACAAAGTTGAAAAATTAACAGTTGGACGAAATGTCAGCCAAAGTGTCAAGAAAGTTAACCAAATATGTTTTTGTGCATTATTTAAATTAAACAATAATACTGCATTAGGTAAAAAAGCAATATTTTATTAGCTGTTTTCTCCTGATAGTGTACAAACAGACGTTGGGTGAGGTGGGAAACTAAACATTGATTTAATGACAAGTTATCTCAGGAATATTCATACCAAAAAATTATTAAAATCTGATAATCCTTCCTCTAGTTACAATCGAAAATGTTCGGGATGTTTTTTAGACACAGTGTATTATTAGTTTTCAACATAATTCATACACATTTTGGTGTAAAGGTTAGCTTATTTGCACTGTACACAAAAGTCTTGCCAAACTGTTGCTGACAGTTAGTGAATAGCAGAATTGCATCGAATCACAATTGATATACAGAATGTCAGAATAGTCTAGCAAAAGAAAATCAGCAATAATACCAAGGACAATCCTGAACGACATGCCAGCCACGTTGCACAGCCATGTCCTTATAATCTTGCTCTGGTTCTCGGTGAATTTCTCAAGCGTCTTGCCATTCACCTCCAGTGAGTACTGATACATGAAACCCTCGGCAGCATCAATAGTGATGCAGCATCGAGCTTTGCCGATTGTGAAATGCTCTGCACCGACCAGTTTGAACATCCAGTCTCTATGCATTACCTCCTGATCATCAAAGCCACTTGTCATTATCACACATGCAAGGCCTGGCAATGCATCAGTCTAACTATCTATACTGTATTTTACAAATTCAGAATGCACCAAGTCCATCAACAGAGATAAACCATCACTAGGCTCCAAAGGATTTCATTTTTGATGAAAAATTGACAAAATGACAAAAACTGGCGGTTGTGACAAAAATATTAATTTTTGACGAAATTTGACAAAATTTACTAAATTTTCACTTTCTAACAGATGAAAAATAACATTTTTGGCAGCAAAATCCTTTTAAGGCTGTTTATCATAACAAGCACTCAATTTCAGATGGCGAAAAAATGGAGAAATTCAGGATTTCTGGCTACCGTTTTGACAAAGTTGCACGTTTTGACAAACGAGAAGAAAAGTGGAAAACAAAAGCCTCAAAACTGTTTTTGGCAGAACTTCATAGAATAAGTTACCAGCAGTTACAGTGATGCACTGCTGTAAAGGTTTTTTCAGGTGGCGAAAAAGTGGCAAAAGTTGTGATTTTTGGCAGAATTTTTGATGAAATTTACACTTTTTGATGAACGAAAAATGACATTTTTGGTGGCAAAATTCTTTGGAGCCTAACCATCGCTGGATGTGTATGATATAGCAGTTACAAAAAATACAATAATCCAAAAATGAGATGCTGTATACATACATTTCCATCTACGCGAATAATTCTCTTGCCAGTTGTTGTACCATGTTCAAACTCCACTCTGTGCACTTTGTCACTAAGTGTGACATCCCACTTTGCAACCAGATCAGATGATGCCATCGTGTCAACAACAACCAAAAATCCTACATATTTTACAACAACACTTTGTTAGTAATCAACTAAAAGGACACAACAAAATGCAGTGCATACTACATAATGCAACTTGATGACAAATGTTTAAAAGCTAACTGACTAGAAGGTGATGCAACCTCATGTTAAACATCGTAACAATACTCCGTTGTAAAAAAAGTCAAGATTCTACAAATCTCAAACTTCATTTTTCAAGCACCGTTAACTAAGTGGTAAAAGTGAAATGCATACGGAAAAATGCCACAGAAATAAATACTGCATATGCTCTCAATACAGCTAATCAGCAGCAGAGTTCTTCACTTTGCATTTTCAAAGTAAAATTCCAGCTTGGATAGAGTACACAATTACAGTTAGCAATATGTTTAAGTATATCTATGGGAATACAGCTACTGACTGCATTAGTGGAGCAATGGAATTACGGCTTTTTCACCCCTTTGCCGTTTCATCCTCTGACTGATTCACCCCCTAGCTCTTTCGCCCCTGGCTTTTCTGCCTCTTGGCTCATTTGCCTCCTGGCTTGTTTGCCCCTGGCTCGTTTGCCCCCTCAGCTTGGAAGATTTGCCCTTCATAGACTAATATAAACTTATTGGTCTAATATAGACTTTCCGTTTTTTTTGTTTACAGAATGACAATAACTACAGTGTATCATCACTCAAGCGATTAGTAGGCCAAGATATATTTTTTAATTAATTTTATATGTGACAAAATGCTTGGCATAATAAGTGATCACAGCACAAAAATAAAAGTCAGTTATCTCATGCTCCATAGCAACAATGCTGCGGAGTAAAAAGTAGCTACAATTGTCTGACTGACACGTTTGCAAATTTCGGATGTAGCTTAATTCCGACAGAAACCTGCAAATTTCTGCATCAATCTTAATTTTGTTTTCTATAGAGAAAACGGTGATTTTGCCACAAATATCTCATTTTTGGGATGACAAAGACACCTAAAATGCTAAAGGCCGAATGAGCCAAAGGACGAATCGTCCGAGGCGAGAGGGTGAATCAGCCAGGGGGCGAACAAGCCAGGAGGCGAATGTAAAGCACAGGCGGCGAATCAACCAGGGGTGAAAAAACCAGAAAGCGAACAAGCCAGGAGGCAAATCAGCCAGGGGCGAAAGAGCCAGGGGACGAAACGGCAAAGGGGCGAAAAAGCCAGACACCGAGCAATGTGAGTGTATCAGCTGATGCTCAGTGTTGCATCTTTGCTTGTGCATTCAGTTCTTTAAAATTTTCAATGATGATTCATCCTTAGTCAGTCAGAAAAGTATTTTATTTCGGTGAAAACATATTCGCATTGAATTTATATGAATAACGTAGTTCAGGCGGACTTTCAAACCGAAAGGCCGATGTTCAGATATATACTTGAACGCAGTGCTCTATGCTACTTTGAGGATTTTAGATTCCGAATTTGGGTTGCCTTCCGAATCGGCACACTCTCAGAATTTTCTCAAATTTAGCATAGGCAATCTTACGAGTGTCCTGTGTTGATTGGTATAGGTGTTAAAGATCGAGAATAAATGCAAGTGCTGTTTTAACGCTATTACGTAATGGCGCCGTCTGTCAATATTAGGGCCTAGTCAGCACAGTCAACAGCAGTTATTCAGAAATATCGATTGTCTTACCTTTCGTTAGACGTTGCATGTGCAGAGTAACTTACAGCGCAGTCAATTACATCTTCCACGCAAGTATTTTTTGACACCTATTACACCTAAATAGGCCTACAATCAATGTACATAACCATTAGCGCACTACGTGTTTGCACTGTGTCAACTCGATCAGGTGGCCTGGTCCAGGTTACTTAGTGATATGCTAATTCATTCTGTTTGCTATAAACGGTTAATCGAAAGGCATAGGTGGTTCAAGCTGGGGCTTGACTTTTTTTGCTAATTTATTACACAAAGTGAAAGTCTGCCTAAAAGACTGTGTTGCAGCTTATTCAGTTATAACAGTTTACTACGTTTGTACTGAAATGAATAAGTGTCTGCAACTCCATGTTGTCGCTTATTCAGTATAACAATATTTTGTTCATAACTGAATAAGCCGCAACACAGCCTAATCGAAAGGCGTGAAAACCTTTGGGAGAAGTGAATGTCATACGTGACGCTATAGCCAGACCTGGGCCATTAATGCATGCATGTCTGTGTCGTCTCCCAGTAGGCCTAGATCCCAGGAATGCTAGGTAACGGTCGGCAGATATCTCTGATCTCAGTTGCTGCAGTCAGTGCAGTGTGTTAACGTGCTTGACACTAGTTAATTACTTGACTGGCAAGTGCCCAGTGCCCCTGCAGATCTATACCTCGTGGCACGTAGTGGTCGTCCGTCGTACATGATCTCAATGACATTCTAGTGTCCAGAATGGCGCTCACTTTTACAATGCATGCGGCAGGAAATAAACTGTTTTTTTGGCCACTACCACGGTAACTACCGTAGTTTTTTTCCGTTACCGCGGGATTAGCCTATTGTAGAAATTTACCCATTTAATACCGCAGTACTTTTTCCATTACCGTGTTACTCTGTATTACAGGAGACTAATGATTTGGATGCTATGCATTTACGCATTATAACTGATCACTTGGCGGTTATGCTGCAGTACTATTTAGTTTATTTTTCATCGCAGTAGGCCTATAAACTGTTGCAACGAATTTTTTCATAGCGCGTCGGACGTTCAAGGCAATTCATTTTCTCTGCAGACTGTTGTCGACGCTTATTCAGTATTTGCACAAATTCAGACGCATAGCAACAACAATAATTTTATTGTAACATACAACAGAAAAATAATTATGCACTTTTACATACAATTTAAAATTACATTTATATAATTATGCAAAAAACGTTAACTAAATAAAACACCAGTAAACATATGATAGAGTTCTCACGAAATGTTGCGTGTTCGTTTGGGCGCATTATGATGGACAACGTCAGAAATGTTGAAGTCATCGTTAGCGCTTCGTTGTGAAGTACCACATCGTGACTCATCAAGGTATGTCGGTTTAGTACATTTTACAATCCGCACATCTCTATTGTAAAGTACCGTTCTGAGATAACCTTTGACCAGATCACGTGACTAGACTGAGACGCAGTCAATTAGTTTATCGTAGTTCACTATGAGCTGCCACATTCTACTTTCAAGTTTTTTATGCTGTTAAGCTGATGCATTAAATTTACCATGTTTGCTTATTTTTCCTCTATTCTATACCACGTTCTGCAACAATTGGTATAAGTTTAAGCGTAATTTGTTTGACCAAATTTGACGTGACAAAAAACGGGATTAGGTCTACTTCTAAGGCTAACTTGCTAACGCGATTCGATAGCGATATCGGTATAATACTTCGGTTGTAAACGCGTGATCCTAGGATCGATTCCGGCTCGGACCCGATAGAGATAGGTAAGATTACGCATAGGGTAAGTGTCTAGGTAGGTAGGCAGGTAGGTAAGGTAAGTAGTACGTAGGTAGGTAGGCGAAGATAGGGAAAGTCAGGCGACCGACGGAGACGACGCCGAAATTCTTTTTCGCCGCCTATTCTTTCTGCCCCCTAAAAGCTGCTACACCCCATTTTCCGACGCTCAAACCCCAAAAATAAAACCCCAAAAATTTTTCGTCCCTTTTTAGATCGCCCCCTAATCCGTTCATATGCAAAATATTGTGTGCCCATTCGGAAGTCTTCCCCCGAATTTTAAACAAAAATCTTTAGTACACTGCACTGTTATGTTATGTCACATTAGTCAAATGATAAAACAATACCCACCGGACACAAAGATGCATGAAGGAGAATGTATACACTCGCTACCAAGGTAATGCTTACGCCATTTTTAAACGGAAAGAGTTTACGGAAAAAATAAGTAAAGAAAATAAAATCCGGAAAGTGACTAGAGATGGGTTCGTCGATCTAAATATCGAAATTGTTTTCGACATATCGCGATATTGATTTCGTGGCTTTTGTTTGCCAGGGTTTTGCTTTCCTACGTCCCGTTAGAGCAAACATGAAGGTAATATGTACTGTCTTAGCAGCACATCACGGAGCACATGCAGTGAGCAATGAGAATTTTATTTTTGGGCCGACCGCCGTTAAGCTCTAAGCTTACACTTTTGATACGAGTTGTCGTCTGCCTGTCTGTGTGTAACTGATGTATCGTGGCTAAACGGTGAGAGATAAAACCTAGTTTGCATAAGTCTTTTAACATGATCTTGGATGACTTTAATGGGTCATTCTACGCACTCAGCTATGCCAATCGTGCAGTATTGTGGCTGAATGGTAAGTCGTAGGGGGTCGGCGATGGTGCCGTCGGCTTTGACGAGTTCCTGTAGGCAGTCAACCATGTTTCCATGTGAAGCGGTTTGGCCACAATTTTCAATTTGTTAGTCGCCATATTTCAGAAACGGTCGGCCTTTCCTAACGACAGCTGGGCTTCTTGTCAACTATTGCATGTGATTATAAAATAAGCATCTTCACTAATCGGTCAATCACTATACTGAAAACTGCAGCCAGTGGCGTAAACATGGGGCAGGGAGCCCGATTGCCAATCTCATATTTCTGTTAAAAATAAATATCAGGGACTCAGGAAAATAGTCAAAATCCTTGCCACCAGCTTTTGTATTTCAAGGTTATAAGTGCACCAAATTAGATTTTGGCTGGGCTCTGCTCCAGAACATGCTGGGAAGCTCAGAGCGCACCCCAGACTCCCTAGCTGGAACTTAGGGGTCCTACATCTAAGGGAAGGAAAAGAGAAAAGGGGGAAAAGAGGGTAAAAAAGGAAAGGGAAAAAGGGAGGGAAGGGAAAGGAGAGGAGGAGAAGCCCCTAATTCACATTTCTTGCTACGCCACTGACTGCAGCATGATTGTTATTCGACAAAAAATTCTTGCTGTTATTTATTGACTGCATGGACTCAGTGTTTGCTCCAGCCAAGCAGATGTCTGAAATTAGTTAAAGTGGGCTAGGAAGTAATGTGAAATGTGATATAGTATTAATAATTGAATTTATTATAAAATTGAACTTTATCAAAAATTGAACACATTGTATGCTGCGTCATATTGTGTACACATAATTAAGTAATGTCACGTGTTTTGATCAGATGATCAAGTTTCATTTCCTGTGTATCAGCATCTCTATGCGCAACTGGCAGTCAAAATTTGCACAATTAAACTACATCGATATACCTAAAAGTGACAAATTTTTGTTTATTTTTTTGCGTATAGTTTTGTGACAAAATTGTACAAAATGATAGCACACAATGTACTCTAAAAAATGACAGGTAGCCAGCTTATTAGCCAAAAAAATATTAATAAAGAACAAATAAAAAATAAAATTGACAAATTGGAACAATGCAAACTAAGGGCGCGTTGCACCAACCATACTTAAATTTAAGTACATGCTTAACCACCGTACTTAGCAGAAAATGCATTGCACCAACACCATTTAAGCAGGCCAGCCTGCTTAAACGTCACTTAAAAATAAGTGGCCAAA
>Ga0209367_1007100_pt1 | contig 15454 bp, 14 predicted proteins | sample WorMetLIZISLAND2_FD_187412 | JGI IMG/M metagenome (GOLD analysis project Ga0209367, IMG submission 187412) | Marine gutless worms symbiont microbial communities from Max Planck institute for Marine Microbiology, Germany - Olavius geniculatus... ... | reverse complement strand
TCCCTACCCCTGTCCTCCCCTCTTCCCCTTCTTTCCTTTCCCTTAGAAGTAGGACCCCCTAAAATCCAGCTAGGGCGTCGCGGTAGCGCTATCAGCTCCCTCAGCGGGGTCTGGGGCGGAGCCACAACCGAAATCAATTTGGTGCATTTTAGCTTTAATAGATGCAATCTGGTGGTAATCCAGTGGCAGGACCTAACCTTGCTTGGTCTGTTAGAAATCGTTTCTTTGCTTTTTTCGTAAGCTCGGAATGTCGCAATAAAATTTAACCTGGGTGCCTACTCGCCACCCGCGCGGCTTTTTTGAAATCCAAGGACTGATAACACTGATAATGATCATGAAGAAGACGTTCTAGACGATAGCATTGACGAGAAAGACAATGTGTAACATGCTCGTTTTGTGGTATTTAATGTGTTGTTTCTCAAATATTTCGGCGGCCAACTTGGATTCTGTCATTAAAAGGGTCACCCAATAGGATTTCTTGCTCCTAAAACATATTTCTCAAGAGCAAAACTGCGATTTTACTGCATTCAGGAAATAAATTATTATCAATACATTTTGGCTTACTATTTTGGCCATCTTGGATTATGAAAAAAACCACGTGGATGGCAAGTGGCCACAGAGGCAAAATTTTAAGCATACACTAAAACTATTGAAAATGCCAAGAAATGATTTCTAACAGACCAAGCAAGCTTTTCTGAAAATGCGGGATCATGCCACTGGACTATGGCAACAATTTTAGTTATTTTTTTTCTGACTAAATTGACAAATTTATTGCACTTTAAACGTATGTTTGTCTTGTCTGGAGGATTGGGGAGAGGGGCCGGGCCCCCTACCACTCCCCGCTTTGTTTACACCACTGTAGTTGTCTAAGATATTCAATTTTTACTTCTGTTCTGATTATGGCCCAAAAACCATGCTCATCAACACCAATTACTTCTTGTTCTTATCTGTGAATACTTCGCACTGTGTGTACTGAATAATGCATTTAAGGTCAAACAAAACGGCTCACTATTACCATGCAAAAAATATCTTCAAGAAACTGCTGAAATTATCCAAATCAGTTGGGACTTTACAGTGCATTAACATAAAACTGCAAACTTTCAGGAGGAATACATGTCATACATTAAGGAAGCCAAAGCTGAAAAAACAAAAAAATTCTGAAAAGTATGGAACAGTAAAGGGGATGTCAGACGAACGACAAAATCAGCCAATTTTATCTGCCGACAAAATCGCCCGACAAAAATCTGTCATGTGTCATGCAAAAATCGCCCGATTTTGTCGGCCAAGATAGAGCAGGTTCTACCTTTGACAATTTTGTCGGCCAACTTCTTGTATATCGGACAACAAATGTTGGTGCTGTTTACAACGAAAGATGAATATTTATTTTAGTTATTTTATTGTGTTTGTTATTATTTCCGTTCATAAGATGCAGAAAAGTGATGCAAGTACTATTTTGCGATCTGCATTCGGCTGTTGTGCTAGCTAATATCGTACGAAGTAACAGACGAAAATATTGACTGTGTGTCATGGTTCACCGATTTTGTCGGCCGATTTTGTCAGGCAACTAAACCACGCCCACAAAAGTCGGCCGACTTTGTCGTTCGTCTGACATTCTCTTAAGTACTGAGAAAGTAACAGCGATGAGACAGAAACCGTGAGAACTTGATTGTTGGATCTAAATGGTGTCGACGTGAACAGGTCATTGTCAGCCTGCTGTTGAAAATGCTCAATAAGCTGCTGCAGCTGACGACGACGTTTCAACGTCCCACGTTTTCCGGTCAGCTGCTCCACTGTTGTCACCTTGGGTACTGTGCTCAATTTCTTCGCTTTCGAGGATTTCCCCGCCGACGGTTTTGCTGCTGCTTTTGCTATTATTCATATAATAATTCAGTTCAAATCTTCCGTCTGGTCATTTACCATATACAGACTGAAGCTCGGAATTACTACACTTCTAGGCAATCTTACATCATACATAAGCTGGTAACTTACTGCTAAGCAAAAAAGACTGAACATGTAAGTTATTTTTTAGTGTAAATGCAGCCCGGCATTGAAAATTTACCGCTAAATGACTGAACATGATAAACTGTACTGTCACACACATATGAATGAGAAATGGCAATCAGTTGGCTAATCCATAATTTCACCATATACTCAACACAACAGATTAACCAGCAGACTAGTTTCTACTGCAGAGATATCACTAAGAATATATTCAGCATGTCTAGACCCTTTCTACTAATCAAACAAAAGTTAAACCATGATGCACTGCCAGCTTCATCATTGTTTAACCTGATGATCTTTGGTAAATATCACATCAGCAAGGAAGAAATAACTATGTACATCTAATGCTAACTGCAATACAATATTACAATAACAATATGCACTGGAAAACTGATGGGCAAGCTGCCAGTTTAATCAAGCTCATAAACTGAACTGAAAACGTTTCAATGTAAATGAAATGAGAGAAACTATTCAGTTTTTACTTTTGTTCTGATTATGGCCCAAAAACCATGCTCATCTTGTCCAGATTGTCATTAACATTAGCGTTCATGTTAACAGTCTGCACATACTATTTTAATTCATCATTAAAACATAAACAGTGCAAGTCATGAAAGTTACTCGAGTTTTTAACAACGTCTTAGTGGGTGGTTGATTTCAACTTAGTTATAAAACTGTGCTAAATTATTGCACCACAACAGCATTCGCAAGCAGCATCTAAATTCTGCCATCCATAAAAATTGTGGGCACTAAAGATTCAGCATATTGCCAGAAATTTTTATATGATGGAATACATGACATGACCACTAATGTCAAATGTTACTTATTGCACTTTTATTCTGCACAACACTGCAAGTGAGTGAGTAGGGTCTAACACCCAACGCAACATATCGTATTATGGGTCATTTCAGTAGTAAGCAGACAACTGAGCATCATCAGCACTGAAACTATACCTGAACTCATCAACTACCACAGAACATTGCATTTAATGATTCTTGTGTGGCTTAGTAGTGTAGCGGTAGCAGGCCAGACTGGTGACCAAGGTCCCTGGATCGACTCCAGCCCAGTGCACTGCCAAGTAACGACACTGGGCAAGTTGTTCACACACATGTTCCTCTGTCACCAAGCAGTATAATTAATTTGTTACCGGTGAAGGGGTCACCACTCTCTGGCGGGGAAGGTATCCGCAGGCCTGGTGGAAAAGTACTGGTAGCCTACCACCGGGTCTGCTTCGGCCCCTTTATGCTCGTTATCGAGTATGGGATACCTTTGCCTTTGCCTTGACGCTACCATTGCAAGATCAAGGGTGCTTCACGTCAACCCACACCAAAGTTTTAGACAGGTAGACAGTATGCAAATGGACGTACACAACTTAAGTAAGCAAACTAAAATCTAGTTAATGTATGACAAATTTCAGCAGAGGAGACAAATGGTATATTTTGCTGCACGATCACAGTTCACATAATCATGTTCCAACAATGACAAAATAACCTTCATTCTGCTGACCAGTGACGTATTAAGAAAGTGAGAGAGAGGACTTTTACTTGCATCTACCCTCAAAAGTGAGAAAGATGTAAAAAAATAATGAATCACAGTAGAAATGGATTAGTATATCTGAAAATTGGAATGTACAGCCACCCTCTCCCTACACACTCTAAATCTGCCTCTGCTGCTGAAGCACCACTCAAGAATTTTGAGGTACTCAATGACTGCCAGAGATCAATCGACAATATGCCTGGGCAATGCCGAAAAAATCACCGGAAATTCTGTAAATAAAGCTGCACCTGAAATGGTGAAAGTAAAGTCCAAGACATGTACTTGCTATAGAGCTGCTTACATGAGTCAGACTCACGGCCAGATATCAGGAGTGGCAGCTGATTGGCATGGGCAAATAATTACTAATTCACATGGTCATCACGTTCTGTCGGTGCTAAACTGTAGTAAGTTTTGTTCAAGTTCTTGCAGAGAATCAGCAAGGTCCGGCAGCTGCAAGCTGGCAAGCACATCTGAGTGTTCTCGCTGCAATTACATAAACTCACCATAAAACATGTCTCTCACTGGCACGTTGTTAGCAATATCGGCAAAAAGTTTTGCAATACTTCTTCCAAGTAAGTAATGAAATAGTACTGCAATACTTTTTGCAATACAGTCCATCTTGAGCTTTTGCATGCTGACAATGATTGTCAACTGTCACCTTTTAGCTAGTAAAATCTCCCGATAATGAAACTACAATAAAACTGCACTATATCAAAAAGTACTGCTTCCGAATATTGCAATATTTCTGCTCTCACAGTGCAATACTGAACATGCAACTAGTGTTGCTACACCTGTGACCTGTAGTAATAAAAACCCACAACTACCATTACTAATTCGGAAATTCCACTCCCAATTTCTGTGTAACAGACCAACGTACTTTTCACAACTAAAGAACTTGAACGTATGCTAAACACATTTAATCAGTGCTAGCACAACCAATATACACGTACCAGTAACTACAGCTGCCAATACCTCAGGTTCTTAACCAACCTACTGTTTCAGAGTTGCTATTGGTTATGGTAGGTCCCAAAGCAAAACTTTTATAAACTGCTGCAAGACAGCAGCAAGCTATTTCCACGTCAGATGTGCTTAATATGGTCACAGCATATAAGGAGAATTCAATAATGTGTAAAGATGATCAAATACAGCGAACAACTAACAAATTACATTGACTGACAGAACAAGTAAACATTACCTTAATTTTTGCAACAACACCTTTCAGTGCCAATCGAGCAGAAGACTTAACGCGGGCAGTGTGCTCCGTATCAGACAGCTTCTGTATACATTCTGCACAGGCTGCATCACATTTCCAACAGATTAATGATAATCATAACAACAAAATACTAGAACCAAAATGCTTCGATACATTTTGTGCTGCACAAACCACTCAATAATCAGTTTCAACAAAACCAAAAATGCCATAAACAGTACCACCACAAAAACAGGCAATGCTACGCAGTTTGCATGATGCAACACAAGTAACAAGTGGTTGACTTTGATGACCACCATCCAGGCAAGTTTAATAAGGCGACTGTACTATCCATCCAAAGTCCAGAGAAAAGTCTATGCAGATTATGGTTCCAACTGTCTATACAAGCATGATACCATTTCCAACACTAAGGCTCAGTTTCTGGTTCTTTTAGTTAACTACTCAGTTAGCAAACCATCTGTTAACTATAACTCACTAGTTAAGTTTGTGCGTGCTTCTGAACAAAACCTTGACTACTGTCAGCTAACTGAACAGTAAACTATAGTTGCTTAGCAACGATGTGCAGGGCACTAATCACTTCCGCCTAGCGCGGGCATCATGAATATTAATGAGCGCAAGCGCACGTCAGCCAGCCCATGAGCCAGCCAACCGATTGTGGACGGCCATTTTGTCCATTCATGAATAAATTTTGTAGTAAAATTTGTAGCAGCAAACATCTCCTCAAGCGTTTTGAAGACCTTGCTATACGGTAAAATCATTCTATAATATCACATTCGTCAATTAACTGTTTGCAAAATAATACAAAAGTTGCGTTAAATACGATAACTATGATCGATAGTTAGCTAACTGGCCGATTTTGGCCAGTAAAATTTTTGGCCATTTTGACCGTTGGTTAGTGCAATGGAAAATGCGAGTTATGCAAATCTGTCAGTTAACACTAACTTGACTGGCCAGATAAGATCCAGAAACCCCGCCTAAACCAATAGTGCTAAACAATCATCTCAAAATTTCACCAGATAAATGCCAATCAATAAATATACACAACAGCTGTGAATGTGGTATATTAGATAAAAAATTTTGGCAGAAGTCTTCTAATGCATCTAAAGAAAACTGATAATAACCTGCTGGAATATGCGATCATTCCCTACATATGCAAGTATTTACAAGCAAGTAAAGTGTAACAGATACATCCAGAGTTCCTTCCATTACGGTATTAACCGTCAGCCAGCTGTTATTGGCTCAGAGATGACACAAGTCAATTTGCAATAACAAGACAAACCAAACAAATTCATCACACTAAATGAGTAGCAGCACTGAGAAAACAACAACTTACCGTGTGAAAGCCGTTGAGCCAACTTGACGACATCAATACATTTTGTGACATCCTTTTCCCAGCCGGCAGTCAACGTGGCACACGTCAACGCTGTTTTGTAATAAAGCACAACCTGAAAACCACCAACATCATCACCTCACTCAACACCAATGCAATGTTAAAAACATATGACCAAGGTTAAGTGGGAGCAACCAGTGATGTATCTGAAGACTGGCCTGAAGACCAAACATTCAAGTCTTATTGATCTCAAACAGACATTAAGAGTCAATTAATACACGGCATTTCAAGTTACGACCATTGTTGTCAATGAAGCGTTATTGCTATTGATAGGCCATCAAGAAAATGCTGATGTGTGTGATTGAAATTAGCCAATGGCAGGCGTCATTACAATTAAGTCTGTCACTTAGCTAAGTGATGTGTGAATTGTGTTGGTGCAACGGAATCAATTTAAGTAGCCAGTTAAATACCACTTTAATCTAAGTGGTACTTAACTAAGTGCATACTAAAAAATTGGTTGGTGCAACCGGCCCTCAGTCTTCATCTCAAACGTTTGGTTTTGTTCATGTTGATGTACCAATAGTGAAAGTTAATCCACATAATGATCAAACAAGACTAAAAACTTACCAGCTAAACTGCTGGAAAGCAAGGATTCCACAAACAAGTGTCAATTTATTGACGTATTGTTAAGGTCTGAAACCATCACCCTTGGTCTCAAGCTCGGTGAGCTTGATCTGTGAGATTTTAGTCTTGTTTACGTCACTGGCGGCAAGCATAGAAAAATGACTCAACCAACAAAAGTGAAATTTATGTGCAAGTCTTCTAAGAAAACAACAAAAAATAACAAAAATCTCTGTACTCATATAATTTCCACTTACTCTCTCATGCAAAGTGTCCGTTAAAGAGTCGCTGGTGGATAGTAATTCAGCATACAGTCGCCAGACGTCAGAATTGTTAGTAACTTTTGCCGTGATGTGACCAAACAACTCGAGCAGCTTTGGTTGCAGATGAGAAGATGGTACTCCACCAGCATCGGCAATACTTTCAGTAACAACACGAACCAGTACAGATAACACCTGCAAGATAAATGACATTACAAGCAACAGCAACATTAGATGAAAAAAATGCTGTTTTAAGCTAATCTAAACAGCTTCAAATAATGCCTCATACAGTGAGGCATCATTTTGTTTTGACTGCTTGGGCAACCATCATATCTCATCACAGAAAATATATTCAAATAAATAAAGAATTCAAAGCACCTCCTCCATTACTTATTATCATAGCCGATACGGTATATTCCAGCTAAGAAGTCTGGGGGAGCGCTGTAAGCTTAATAGATATAGAACTCACAAGTTCACAACCTATGACATGCACTAAAAAAACTGCAGACCAAACAATGAGTTCTCAATTTTTTTTCATCCATGCTCACAATCCAGTCCAGTCCACTATCACAGTGGCCATTGCATCAGCTGTGGCTGTTACGTCTTTCGCCCTCCATACAATAGCATCGCCTGCACATGCATATTCAGTGTGCCGTGACAGTGCTGCTGTTACACAGGCCGTTACGTTTTCCACCCTCCATAAATCAACCTGTTACCCACAGCACTACCATGTCATGAATATTCAGTGCGCTCTAGCGTTCATTAGGTGAGTCGAAAACGAGGAGTGTGTGGTACGTGCCACTACATGGCAGTGTGGCTGTTACTTTTTACCCCCTCTATAAAATTGCCTACTCAACCACAGCGCCCTCGTGCACAGGTTTCCTTGAACCTAAAAGGTCAAGACCATTGAAATCTATGTTCAATGCCAAAAATTTCATATGCAGCTTGTCTTGGTCTATCTGTAGTGAATGCGGCGCAATTCGCTCTTGAAATGTGTCTCGCAGCCCAAAATCGCCAAAAAATCCATAAAAACCCCTATTTTAATGTTCAAGGTCATCCAAGGTCATTGCTATCAGTGGCAATCGAAAGCCTGTGTACAACTTCCTATTAGTGATTAATAGTAACCTAGGCCCTATCCCGCACCATTTCTGAGATACAGCGACTTATTGGCCCAAAATCGCAAATTTTCATCACCCCCCACTCATTTAGCACCCTCACTCGAGGTGGCCCCAGTAAAATTTATGAACAAGCTTTACGGACTCAGAAACTAGAGTCTTCCAGGCAGCCAATGGTGAAGATTTAGTGATCCTAGCTTGCACCGTTTTTGACTGATCCACACGTAGGACAGACAGATGGACGGACGGACGGACGGACGGACAGAATTGCAATGGCTAAGATGCACTATAGCAGTAGCTGCTTTCGCGTGTAAAAAATATGGAAATTCATGCAATAAAACTAAGGTTATCGTGGCTTTTTCATGACCAAAAAGCATTTGCAGCTGGTGTTCCACACCAAACCCAGATGGGGAAGGTTACAGCACTCCCCAGACCTCTAGCTTGTGAGCATGGGGCTCATTGAACTCTAAGAACCCCACCTCTGCTCACAGCCTTCGGTCCCAATTTCCGGTCCTTTAGAACTCAAACTGCCCCGAGCAGCTCCAATTTCTGGCTTTGCCTATGAAGACACTGCCATTGGTTTGTGGCATGGTGTAGTGTTAATGTGATGTGTTTGATCAACAAATTTACACTCACGGGAACGTCGATGTACTTGTGCTTCAGTTCAAGCAGCCGATGATACGCTTTCATTGCCTCAGAAAACTCTCCGACATCAACAGCCACCTGAAATTCACCACAAAATTACTTGATACATACTGAAACATACTTGAAACATACTGAATTCTTGACTCATACATCTGATCGCTTCGCAGACTACATAAACTGCTATCAGAAAACCGCTGTAAAAAGTTACATGCATTATCACAAAATATCTTTCTATTTGTTAATATCGTGAGGCAAAAATTGAATAATCATATTTACTAAACATCCTGTATAAGTAGCATCATTAATTACAACATCAAATCACAAAATTCACAAAATCACCAGATAAAGTGTCATTTACAATATGCGCAATGGGCCCACCTGGTGGCCTGAACGCTGGATGCTGCCTTAATGGGTGGCATCCGCCCCGAAGATAAGGTGTCATTTATAAGTATTAAAAATGCAGCATTTGCACTATACCATCAAAGAAATTGATTTGTTACTCACAGCCAACAAGTTCTCCCAAATGCGCCAATTTTCGAAATCACATTTCAGTGCTTCTTGATACGTCGCATATGCACGTGGTCTAAAAACAGCAAAACAAATGTGTGACTTATGTCCAGAATTAGACCAAGTACAAAAGTCACCATTCATCGTTCATTAGCATATCACTCGTGACCATTTGTAACTTCATCAATTCAACATCATTATGAAAAAAATAATGTATTAAAAAGAACGTGAAAATAAACACAACTTATGCATGGAATAAATAATACAAAAATAACACAAAACATTTTTATGATGTAATTTAACCAAAGTTAGCTTTACTTGTGGTCATGTACATTAGAACCGAAAGCAAACTCTAGTCAAGTGATTAATTATTAAATTCAAAGGAAAATATTTTTTACACATAATTGTGAAAAAAACGCTACTAGCTTACTTGTTGCCAGCTTTTATGTAAGCTGTTGCCAAATTACTCCATGCTGCAAAATTCTGAAAAAAAAACAAACAAAGAACAAAAAATATGCTGTCAAACAATACATAAACAGTAGATGCAATTAATTATACATTGCAACAATAAGCTTAAATTAATGTTTGAATTAAACTAAACTAAATTTAAATTAAATTAAATTCAATTATTTAAATTAATTAAATAATGTTTGAATTAATTAAATAAATAAATAGTGTGGAAATTTGAAAAATGCAGTAAATTTCCACACTATTTATTTAAATAATAAAAAAGGAAAAAGTTGTACACGTGAAAGTCATACACACATCACTATCGAGATTGACACATCGTCTGAAAGCAGTGCTGGCTAGAGCAAACTCCTCGCACTCCAAGGCAGCGCAACCATATGTGAACCACACACCAATCTATATGCCACCCACACTATGCTAATTTCATCCACACATGCACAATGTTATATGCATAAGCGTAGCCAAAGAGAGTGCAGAGAGTACACATGCACCCCAGAGAGCAAGAAATATTCAAATCTGCAGTAAAACTAACGTTTTGAGGACTTTTACATGACCAAAAAAGTCTGTGGCTAGGCTTCACCCCAGACCTTGCTGGGGGAGCCTACAGTACTCCCTCAGTCCCTGGCTGGTGGTTAGGGAGCTTGCTGCCCCATTCCCAAAACTCCACCTCTATTCTCAGCCTTTGGCCTCGATTTTCCGCCCTTTGGCCTCAACTTGCCCTCCCAGCTCCCAGTCCTTTGGTGGGCCCCATATATAGTACTTGCTTGGTCAGGGCGATGTAACCTGACTGGCGATGTAGTCACGTAAGCGACGGTATTTGCGCTCTTTGTTATTCCTGCTGTGACTTTTAGTACCTGGGGTTTAACGGGATCTTACAGAAACCCATGGGTGATTGCTTGGTTGGTGCCTGCCTGGTCTGTGGTTTAGTCACATGCGCTGGGTGGCTTCGCTGTTTCTGCCATGTCTTGGAGTTGGGTAGGGCATTGCCAATTGGAGAGGCTCTTGCGGGGATGATGGGTCTAGGATTCCAGTAGATACAAAACTTTGCACTGTAGTTCGGGACTACGGTAGCCAGCTTTTTCAAAATAATATCGCACTAAAGATGTGCAATAACCCACGTTATTTGTCTTAGCTTTCTATATAAGATGACTTCGAAGGATCAGGCTAACCTAGAGTAACTACAGAAGGTGAAATAGCTGAAAAAAACTGCAATACTATCATTCATAGTCATCCCAACTTTCTGCCACTATTTCTTTTAACTGACAATGTATACAATGTACACACTGCTATTTACCTCATGAAGCATTGCCACGTAACTAAACACTGATCAACTGATTGATTGATATATTAGAAACAAATTTATTGCTATTTTAAATTATCCACACAACAATGATGTCTCTAGTCGAACTAAATGTATTCATGTACCTGAAGCAGGCAAAGTTTGCTCCATGTTCTATTACTGTCATTATTCTGCACTCATTACACGTCAGTGACGTTTACATCACCATAATCATCATAAAAGGCCAAGTCGCACGAAGTAATGATATTGCATAAATAAGTGTAGAATGTAAAAAATGATCAATAATATGCTGATGAGTTCAAATAAAAACATCATTTTTTAATTAATTTTGATAAAAATATTTTGTGCGAACCCGAGTGATGATGTCACACTCAGTTGACAACATGCGAAAAAGTTCAATGCCAACAGCTTGTCAGGGCATCAAAGCAGTGCGTGCTCAGGGAGGGAATCTCGCTTGCATTTCAAAACCAGAAGTCGAACGCTGTTGGTGATCGGTGCAATGGAAAGAGCATACAGTCGACCTACTTCTGGTATAACAGCAACACCTTGAAATGCAAACGAGGTCCCTTCGCACACCATTGACATACGTTGATGCTCCTAGCATTAAATTCTCACGGAGGCTATATAACATACGTTGCTCCAATTATGACGTTACATTTACATCAAACTGTCCACTTTAAAACTTATTTTTACGGTATAAAGATATATTAGCAACAAGAAGATTAATAAATATTAATGAATTAACATTTGATGAAGACAATTAGCGCTATATAACAGTTACGTAAAATGGTGCGACTTGGCCTTTAAGCATGCAGCAAGATGTAACTCTCTAGCTGAAACTAGATCTCTGCTGTAAGTAGCAATTACAGCTGTAAGTAGCATGGACAAAAGGACATTACCTGAAGTGGACTTATCTGCAGCGACTTGTCAAAATACTGCAGAGACTCACGAATCTGTCATTATCACATAAACATCAACCACAATATTATGAATTAACCACCAATATATGGCATATATAAGCATATCCAAAAAAACAATTCAAAAAGTAGTTGTCTAAACATGAAAGCAGTGCACAACACAAACTAGTAATGTGACAAATTTTCCCACTAAAACAAGCCCCCAAATTATTTTATGCTGAGACCGTGACCAATGACAGCAAGAATAGACACATGGCCTGAAACAAAATGCCTCCAGCACCAATAGGAGTCACAACAGTCCTTCCTAAGCCACCAGGACAATAAGCTGGCATTCATCTCGACTGGCTTAGCTCTCAGCAGAACACCAGTCTATACTATTACAGTGTGCCTGTCTAAGAGTGAGTGAGTGAATGAGTAAAGTTACACATCCCACCAGACACAGTATAAATCATTTTGGGGACAGCCTGTCATGCTCCAGCTACCGCTGGTACTGGTACTTATTGCAAACACCTACAGAGGGATGGCCAGGCTGAGTTGAATGCGTAAGTGATACAGTGAGTGAGTGAGTAGTTTCTTAATGGCACATCAGCACAGTGAGTGATACATGTGAAAGCCATATGCACATCATTATCGAGACTGATGTAACTGCTGATGGTTACCAAAGATAAACAGAAAACTGGAGAACTTAATTTTACACCTTTGCCTTGTTGAAATAGAAGTAGGCGAGAGCACGTTGTGATCGAGCACTTCTCCGCGCGGACACTTCCCACGCACGATGGTAATGCTGAGGATCAGCGGTCACATCGCCGAGGTAACACAACATTGTAGCTGTCTCACTCAGTGCCAGCTGGTCTCGGATCAGCCTCTCAGCCTCAACAACCACCACAGGCTTCATGTTACACATCGGTTCTATTAATTTAGAATTCCAAGACATTTCCAGGTTTTCCTGAATCTATGCCCTTTCTCGGGACTTTCCAAACTCTGAAATCTCAACATTTTTTAATGTCAGAACTTTCCAGGGTTGGTGATTACTGTATATAAAGGTTAAGACTTTTCCATGGTTTTCCAAAACCTATGCCTTTCTCCAAGAATTTGCATGCCTGAAAATCTCAACACTTTAACTTCAGTACTTTTCAGTGTATCTAAGTACCCTAAATTCAAAGAGGTGAGAAGTTGAGAGTCAAAAGTTTGTATAACTCTACATGGGATACCATCTCAAAGCTACAGAGCACAACCTGCTGTGTGAGATCACAAAGTAGTACCTGCCACTCAACACGAGTGAATGCATCTTGCCTTAACCTCAGCCAGGCAGGCTGGGGTACTCTATTTGCCTACAGTACAGGGATAAAAGACTGAGTATACCAAGATGCTTTACCTGTCTGCAAACAGTTGGCAATCCAGGTACTAACTACTTTCTTTCTTTCTTTCTTTTCCGATAATTCACAAATCCTCAAAGTTGAGAAATGCCGTGCATGTTACCTATTAGCAACCCGAATGTGAATCAAATCCAAAAATGTTATTACTTAAATTATGACACGTTGTTCTCACCTTCTGCTGATAGCCAAGTTTGGCATAGCAGGCAATGACATTTTCCCACGACTGAAGTCGCAGATAAACCTCGAGTGCTGCATTGACTGCACCAACGTCATCCAGCAGTTTGGCCAGTTCTTGCTGCCATTTCACATCAAACAAACACGACACACAAGCTTCTTATTAACACAAACACAGAACAACAATTGCAGTTGCAATACACATTACAAGACATTACCATATACAACAGGCTCCAAGCTCCAACTAGAGTGCATGGTTTATTTCAGCATTTCATATCACTTTTGCACTAATGAGTGAGTGAGTGAGTAGGGTTTAACATCCCACCTGACACAGTATAGGTCATTTCGGGGACGGCCTTTCCATGCGGAATGCACTCAAACACATAATGGAAACGAAACAGTAAGTTTAACCTTTACAGAAACACGAAACAGAAAATGCAGAAAAAACAAGCTAAACCTAAAATTGTAAGAACTCCGTTATACGCGTGCATATGTAATTAACATAACGGTAGTTCTAATAACCATAATATCGTTCTAGTACCAGTATATACTTGGTCATCCAAAATATTGCGAGAGTAGTTGAAGCAGTGAAATTAATGTGTAAAATGTCGACATTTTCAGTTGTCAGAAGGACAAGACAAATGTGTAGTCCACTTCAACACTATGGTAAGCAAAAAGTTAGAACGGGTTTTACAAATACATAATACTACTATCAGGAATTAGCAGTACTTAACCTCTACAGTCCAACGTGGTGGCAACAGTACGCAGTGTACAAGTGGTAAACGTAGTGACGCTGAAACATCGCATCTTGCAAACTGACTTACCAACTCCTACAGCAAACAACAGCAAATACGTTCACAGAGTCTAACTGCTGCATGGCTCTTACGTAACAATCTACCATCAAAATGCACTAAGCATATACCAACTAAAATCAGGCAAGTTAGCTTCACTTACAAACAAGTCTAAAAAAGGTAGGGGCATGGTGCTTGCTGTACAGACATGCTGTCCTGCGCTACAACATTTTGCTCGTTCTTAACGTTGTTTGCTCATTTTATGATGCTTTAAATGAGCAGTGAAAATGCTTATGCTCGGAGTAACGTTCGGCACCTGTGAGATACATTCTGTAGGGGGGAAGGGAGTGGTAGAGAGCGGGAGTGGCTAAAACAAAGCCTATTACATTAACATTAACATATCTATCAATAATAAATAAACAAACCAGCAGTCATGCCTTGCCACTGAGCATACTAAAGAACTGGAAGTTGGTTTTTCTGCCTTATTGTACAGGGTGGTCCAGAAAACGGCACAAAGTTAATGACGCCATAATTTTGCAACCGTATGTCACAGAGCCATGTGGTTTACAGCATAATGTTTCGAAAAAATTCTTTACGAGATTAAAGTCAGTATTTGAATAGAGCATTTAAATATTCTTTGTTATTGCTGCTGGCAATAGAACTATGCAAAAACAGTATTACCCATGACACTGCAGTCCATAAAAATGTACCACTGTTATTTTTTCAATAGCTTCATCAAACATTGGCCGATTTTAACAATTTTTGGCACGTAGCATTAGAAAGAAACTTGACGCAAATGTCTTTAGTTTTGGCCACTTCGCGCTAAGGTTGTTGCTACACTACCTTGTGAAATGCAGAAGTCATAGTTTGACCATTTACTACAATGAAATCATACTGGGTAGTGCATGTGTCAGCTCAGAAAATTACTGAGATTACGAAATCATTAAAAATCTGTTGCTTCATCTTTATTTTAAAATTGTAAGTTGACAAACTGAAATGATACATCAACAGCGAGTGGGCTGCTTGAGTCATGCAGTTACTGAATGTCATCATCATCATCGACAACCGTGGGCTCAATGCCCGTTGGTGTCTGACGCCATTTTTGCTATCGCTGCCCACCGCTGCCTATCTAGGGCAGCGTGGCTTAACTCCTGCAGGGTTGTCCCACACCACTGCTCAATGTCATCTGACCATTCTCGGTGACGC
>Ga0209367_1007099_pt1 | contig 15454 bp, 11 predicted proteins | sample WorMetLIZISLAND2_FD_187412 | JGI IMG/M metagenome (GOLD analysis project Ga0209367, IMG submission 187412) | Marine gutless worms symbiont microbial communities from Max Planck institute for Marine Microbiology, Germany - Olavius geniculatus... ... | reverse complement strand
TATCTTTTCCATCTTACGCCAGATCTACATCTCAAAAGCTTGTATACGTTTGATGTCTTCTTTTCTTAGTGTCCATGTCTCTGAGCCATAAAGAGCTACACTCCATACTAGTGCTTTCACTATTCGTTTCTTCAAGTCCTTTCAGATGTTCCCTCGTAGTAATTCTCCTCTTCTCATGAAAGCTGCCATTGCAATTCTTTTCTTGGTCTCCTTATCACAACGAGCATCTTCAGTAAGTAAACTTCCCAAGAAGCGGAATTCATGAGCCTGTTCAAGTTCAGTGTTTTGAAGCCAGATTGATAACTTTCCTTGGTTGACCTTTGGTAAACATCATTACTTTTGTCTTCTTCAGGTTTATACACATTCCATATTCTTCAGATATCCTTTCTAATGCTTCCATTATTCGTTGCAAACCTTCTTCCGAATTATATACATACTTACTTACTAACAAAAGCTACAGTGAGACAGCGCACTGACTGTTTCTGCTGCTACAGTGTATTCTGTCGGTGTTTGGCTTCCAGCTAACGCAGTGTTAGCTAAGTACCAGTTTACGTTCATTCAATGCTTAGTAACGATAACTGCAGTGCGACCTCATGTTCATCAGCAATCTATGCTCCAGCCCAAAAAAAATGCCAATATTAACTCTTTCAAGGCTGATGTCGACAAAAATCCGACACTGGGAGGCAGAAGGCTGACAGTAGCTGATGTGTCAACATCTGGAACGTCACAACGTTAACCACAAATTCCCCAAAAGAGTATGCAAAAATTTATTTAGCCTCCGAAGAGTTAGCACATATGTTACGAAAGCTACAGTGAAAAAAGGGTACTAACTGCTGCTGCTGCTGCATCGTGTCCTGACGATGTTTGTCCTCCAACCAGCGTAGTGCAGCTTCGTGTTCTGCGGCTAGACGTTCAAGCTCACTGCGCTGCTGAGTCGCAATGTCCTGCAACTGAGCACGATGTGCTTCCACTAGCCGACGTTCGGTCTCAGCGTGACGATGTGAAGCTTCTTCCAACTTAGCCGATAACTACAGCATGCATACCATGGTAATATGATAATGAGACTAACTAGTACACACTGCCACTGTGATGATGACGGTAATGAGAATAGTTGTACATGCTGCAATTAAAATAGTTGTACACATTGAGATGAGACTGCTTGTACATTCGGCGATGAGACTAGTTATACACAGACATATAGTGAAAATCAGTCTCTATCTCACCTGGGCAAGATTTGGTATACCATGACAGACCAAATTATAATAGCTAGAACAAGCTAGCACATAGTGTGTTGCACGTAATAGAACTAAAAACCTAGTTTAAATGCCTTTTATGTAACTGCTAGTTCTGCAGTGCTATGCAAAAAAATACTAAGTAAAAAAGTGTACAATATCACTTAAGCAACAAAGTGACAGCCACTGTCTAATGCACCTGTTGTTCAGCCACGTGCTGCATTTCAGCTTCCATTTTTCGCAGGCTGCTTTCCCAGCGTGCTTCGGCCAGATTCAGTTCGACCTTGAGGCTGTCTCTCTCCCTGTTGACCGTGTCCAGCTCCAGTTGTAGTTTATCCACACTCATCTGAGTCGAGTGTACGACCGCCTGTAGGTCCGCGTACAGCTGGTGCTGTCTCTCTTCGTTAGCCTAGTCACAATATACAGAACAATACACACGTGCCATGCGTACAAGTGCCTGTCATCATCATCATTTCTGGCAAGCACCACTAAGATTGCGTAGCGCCGAACGTAGACATCAATCTCCAAAGTGGACGGTTCTAAACCAAGTCGACTGCGTCGTCCATATTAAGGTCGCTGGATTTGAGATCCTGCTGAATGGTTTTCATCCATGTGATACGAAGACGTCCCAGTGGTCTCGTCCAATTTCCTGCGGGGGAAGCTGTTAAGATCTGTTTTGCATCTGTTTCATCAGGCATTCGTGCAATGTGTCCGAACAGGGACAGGCGCCTTGACTGGACTACGGCTATACAAGTGCCTGTAGGTCAGAATAAATAAAATACACAGGTGTCATGTGTACAACTCATCAAACTCAATACAACTATGAGTCATGTGTACAACTGAGTCACATGCACAACTGCAAGACACACGTACAACTGTGTGTAAGTCAGCACAGTCATCAGTCGACGTATGGTACATAACATACAATACACCTCTGCTGTGTGTACCACTCACTCGCAACGCAATTGTACAACTGTGCTGTGTGTACAACTTGTCACACACTATACAAATTGAATGCGTGTCAGGTGCAAGTCAGCATACAACTGCTGCCGCCTCTCCTCGTTACTCTACAGGACAACACACAATACACCTAAGAGATGTTTGTATAACTGTGTGTCATGTGTACAATTTGTCACCCACAATACATCCCAGTCGCATTCAGTAATGGTACACCTGTGTTGTGTGTACAACTGCCAACAGGACTGCATACAACTGCAGGTGCCACTCCTCATTAGTCTGGTAACAATATACAATTAACATCATCATTAAGAAAACATTAAGCAGTACCCTACATACAACAGTCGTTGCAAGTTTTCCGCAGCAGACTGAAAACCGAACTTTTTGCCTGGTCTTACCATCATGACTAACAAAGTCTCATTGCACTGACTACTATTACGTGACTTCACTGTTTAGGCTTATTGTTACGTGTCCTTGTAGTCTTAGGACTTAATGCCACGCTAAAGTTAATTCGTCCTTCATCATCATCATCATCATCAACAGTGAGAATCTGCATAGCAACAATAAAGCCCAAAGTCCATTATGCTATGCTATCTGGTCCGAGACCTGCTAGAGACCTGCTCGCTAGCAAGTCTCAGACTTGCATGCGTGTGTGATAATGTTGTGATAATGTCACTTCATTCAAAGTCCACCATGCTGGCAAGTCAGAAGACTTGTTCGCATCCATGAACCCCATTGACCTGACCTGAGCAGTGTGATCTGACCTGTATTAGTTGTGTACGTAAACATGGCTGACTTTGGTCAAGACGCTGTTATTGCTTGCTGTAGTCTAGTCTAGCAGCTGGTTTTGGAGCTGCTACTGTCTTAAATGAACGTAAAAAATGAAAGCACTCAACATGGGTTAAACCATACATCAGAGAGTGAGAATCTTTTAGAGCGTAGTGTGTACAATCATGCTTTTATCAGAGTTGGCCACATTCTGTACTGCATTAATTATATTAAGAACCGTAATATCTATCAAATTTTGTTCCATCATTAGGTAATATACTAATATTACTACTGAAAACGATTTGTAATGTGCCGCACGCAAGAAATGATGTAATTGACAACTTTGACACAGTGTCATAACACTAAATAAGTAAATTACTGTATCAAAGGAGTGTTGAACAGGTTCGTACGTCTATCGTTTTTCAAAGTCCATTTGGCTAGCACATCAAAACACAGTGAACTTGACGCGAATCTGCTAGCACTATCACGACATGTTGTGATAGCGCTATCTTGCCCGAGACAGGTTTTTCTAGCCGAAAAAGTCGTCAGCTTGTCGCATACACCAGCAAACTTGTCCACAATGAACTTTGGGCTGAAGTGAAAAAGCAAATTTCAATCTTCTTTACAAGACTGAAAAAACAAACACTTACCGATTGTGACATTTCATCGTTGAATACTTACACAGCCGCTAAACAAAGACCTGCATTTTCTTGGACAATCATCAGCACTAGTTTATAATCAACTGATTGGTAACTTCTGAAAAATTAACTAACACATTTTTCAAACAGTTACCAAGTCTAAAGATACAACAAGTTTTCCGATGACTCAAGCCTGGTACCTTCTGCTGTTGCATAGCCTCTTGGTGGCTATCACTCATCTCATCTAGTTTCTGCAGATAATGATGCTCTTTTGCCATCCACGACTCACGTTCCTAAAACAACAAAGAAAAGTCCAGCAAAATTTTTTTTAAAAACCCGTTACATTTCATAGAGTGCAATCTACCTTGAAAAACCGAATGACAAGTAGTACATCCTACGACGCTATAAACAAGTGACCTTATTATAAGCACACTCAGAAGCATAACAAAATTCAATGATTACACTCATTCAGCGCTCAGCGTTCACATGAGTACCGACAATACACTGCGGTAGATTGTCCACTTCTCATTCTACTAGCACATCAAGCACATTTGAGGATATTACAGGGTGGGCCAAAAAATGAACCAACTTTTTTTGTCAGAACTTCGTCAAATCTCCTCCAAATTTGATAATTTTTGGCATACAGATAACCAAGACGATAGAAATATGTAAAGTACACTCAATGTCCACCTCACCTAATTTATGTCAATGCACTACCGTGTAAAATGCAAATGCTCCAAATTGTTACATTATGCGCAACATGCGGTGATTATCAGTATCAGATTACTCACCTTTTCATTATCAATTCGACACAGGGTGCCACGTGATTTAACAATTTTGTGGTGTTGGATATTTTACACTGGAAATAGCAGACAACAAAATAGCTGACTTTTGAGCTCAAAACACATCTAATCCACAAATGAGTGCTGTGATATTGATTAGTTGATCGTTACTGCCGCTATCAGCCGTGGCATCACATCCAAGCCATTGTGTAAACCTACATTTTGGGCATAAATTCTAAAAATATGGAAGCATGTTGTTACACAAATTATAATTCTACAAGACAAATGACATTTTAGTTTATTGTGTGCTTAATTAAGTCGTTAGAACTTTCACGGTGACAACAACTAAGCATTATGCAACAATTTGGAGCATCTGTGTTTTACACGGTAGTGCATTGACATAAATCAGGTAAAGTGGACAATAAGTGTACCTCACATAATTTTATTGTCTTGTCTATCGATACACCAAAAATTATTAAATTTGGTCGAGATATGATGAAGTTCTGACAAAAACAATTTGTGTCTTTTTTTTGCCCACCCTGTACAGTTAATGTGCTCTACAAAATACTCACATGCGTACTTAGAAGCTGAGCTAAGATGTCAGTAACACTGCTGGCAACTTAACTGCACAGATGAAAAACATTACACAAATCAGCAAATTAATGAGATCACTTTCAAACAAGTGTAGAACAAAATTGCAAAAAGTTTTAGTTCTACTGCATACATTTGGACCACAGAAATAATTTTACTTACTTACTTATTATACAAGACTAATTAAACAGATCTGAAGAAAGACAGAAACAGTCAGAAGAAGCTGTCATAAATTTGCTGAATGAGCTGACCAATGAAAAGAAAGATACACAAGATTTTAAAATGAGTCACCTGTTCAGCGGCAGTTTTCAGCTGAGTCATCTGAGCTGTAAGCTTGTCTTTAGCTGCTTCGGCGTCATGTTTCTCTGCATTCACCAGGAGGCGACACTGATCACGCTCCCTGACCAGTTCATCCTGAGCCAGCTCAATGTCCTTACGTAGCTCCGACATCTGTCAGCATAACACAAATCACTACAAGACCAGTCTACTTCATACCAGCAGTTTGCAATATGGATAAGACTTTGGACCAAGAACAAACCAAGTCTTCTGTTATATGAGCAAGACAAAGAGTTTTGTCTCGCGAGCAAAACAGACTTTTATTTCAAAAACAGGACTACGACCAAGAATTTGGTGTCAGGTGCAAAGCAAACAGTATCATCTCAATGGCAAGGCTAGGATTTCTGTCTCAAGTAAGGCAAAACCAAGGCATTTCTGTCTCAGGAGGACCAAGACCAAGACACCAAGATCAAGAGAAAGACTTTGACATCGAGATGCCTTGAAGCTTGAGACCAAAACCACGGTCTCGAAGAACTAAATAACTGCGATCAGTATGCCTCAGTTACATCATAACAAACTACATTTAGCTGAGAACCTAGCAATCTGCAGTTGGACAGTGAGCTGAATAAGAGTTAGGAAATTTACCATTGTTACTAACTGCCAGCTATAACGAAGAATTCTGTATGTCATGACCGAGGCCTGAATCACACTGCAGACACTCTAAGTCTAACACGTAGACCTAGTTTTAAATGTAAAAAAGGTCGTCAATTTGTATAGCGCATCATCGCAAACACGCCTCTAATGTGCTTTCGTCACTAACCAGAGCCGCCTGCCGCACGGCCGTGTGCAGCCTGCAGACACAGGCTGGCGCAGCGGCCGGCTAGGCAACCCCAGTCAGCTGTACCAAGGTCTCCACCTTCCGTAACCCATGTAAATGAGTTACTACTCATTTTACCGTCCCACAAAGGGTAGAAGGCTGAGTCGATCTAGCTGGCAGGCTTCGCACTGAGATGGTTTACCTGCCCGCAGGCAGTCACCCATCGCAGTACTAACCGGGCACGGCGTAGACTAACTTCGTTTCAGCCGAAACGCGTCCAACTACGCCACGCCACCAGCTGAAAAGATAAGAGAATAACGGCTGAAATTATGCGAGCATCATCAAAAGCGAAGACAACGCAAAATACAGGTCTACCTGTCTGTCCTTCTCCAGGATTGAGTCAGCGGTTCTCTGTTGTTCCGACTGCAGCTGATGTAATGTCTGCTGCAACTGCCTCTCAAGCCTCCCAACCACCTTACACCAGCAACCAGTCTTATGTCCCACATGCTTTGTGATGCACACAGGCTGATCCTAGAGCTAACACCCCAAAAGCAATCTCAAAATATTAAGTTCCGGAATTTTTGGTGGTACGACAGCACTGGTTGGAAAAAGCCACCGGATATATAACAGCACAGTCACGAATGACGCCTAAGAGTTGAGGGCTTTGCTGCTGCCACAAAAATTACAAGAAGTTCAGTTCAAAGATAAGACAAGAAATTTGAGCTAATGATCACAAGATACACAAATGCCTATAGCAGTTCCTGTTCGCAAACTGTCAGTCTATCTCCAGCCATTTCGTCGCAGTTCATTCTTGGAATGTGCGCTGCAGCGAAAATTGCCAGAATCAATAACAACCCCCTATTTTGCAAGTTCAGGGTGGTTCGAAATCATCGATGTTGATACGACTGAAAAGCTCGTCACTAGTGCATGTTGTGATAGGCAGCATGCAAGCCTATCTGCAACCGTTTTCACAAAAAACAGGCCAACAATGGTTAAATATAACGACTGTTACAGGTTTACCGCTCTTTGATGCCATCGTGTGCAGGTTTTCTTAAACCTAGAAAATCGAGACTTGGACTGTCGAAATCTACGTTCAATGCTGAATATTTCATACACAGGCAGCTTCTCTATGTCTATCTCGATTGATTTTGGCACAGTTTGCACTTGAAATGTGTCTCGCAGTCCGAAATGGCCAAAAAATCCATAAAAACCCCTATTTTGGCATTCAAAGTCATCCAAGGTCATTGAATTCGGTGGCAATCGAGAGTCAGTGAACGACTTTCTATTAGTGATTAAGAGTAACCTAGGTCCTATCTTGCACCTTTTTTCAGATAGTGACTTATTGGCTAAAAATTGCAAATTTTTCTTACCCCTCTCATTTAGCGCCCTCGTTCGGGGTGACCTCCTTTGAATTTATGAAAAAACTTTACGGTTCCTAAAACTAGAATCTTCCAGGCAGCCAACAGTGATAAAGATTTGGTAATTCTAGCTTGCACCATTTTTGACTGATCCACCCATCTGACAGACGGACAGACAGAATTGCGATGGCTAAGACACGCTAAAGCAGTAGCTGCTTTCGCGCGTAATACAATTGCAAAATTAAAATATCAACACATGATACTGCAAACTATGATGATGTGAATACAGATTACAACTACAATGGTAAAGCTACGAACCTGCACTCAACGCTGAATACACACAGCCATACACAATGCCATTTGCATGGCTGCAGTCAATCCAACCTTATCTGGTAAAGTATATCCGGGAAAAATGCCAAATAAATACCACAAAGTTTCTACACCCCAGAATCATGGAAATAAGATACAGCAAAAATATAGTGTTTTGTAGCTGTCCAGTGCAATGAACAACAGTGGATGGCGACCAACCTGGTGCTGTGACTCCAGTGCCTGTTGTAGATTGTGCTTATCAAGCTGTAACTGCTGAACGAGTGCCTGACGTTCGGCTTCTTTCCTCCTCCAGCCTTCCATCACTCGGCTCAGCACTTTGTCCAGCTGCTGGATGGTCGTGTCCTTGCGACGGTCGACCGATACGGCGACTGCAAGGTTCTGCTGTAGCTCCAGCGCTCTGTTCTGTAGCTGTGCTATCAACTTCTCACAGTGCTACAAGCACACACACTTCTAACATTCTAACCAACTGCTAGCTGAATGCTTCTGATGCAGGCCATCTTTCCATGAAACATTACAGAGTGGTGGCAAAGTGTTGCGGTAATGCACTGTCTCCTATCAACGAAGTTACTCTACATGTAGATGCAGAGCCTGATAAAGCCCAAATTCCATTACACAAGTCCGGTACAAGTTCGCAACAAAGTCACGGACTTGTCGCGGACACAAATCATGAAAATCCGCGACACAAATCATGTCGCCGACTTTCATGATTTGTGTCCGCAACAAGTCCGCACTTTGACGCGAACTTGTCCCGGACTTTGTCGCCGACTTTCCCCATGCATTGTAACAAGCAAAATTCCATTAAAGCGACACAAACGGGTTTGATGCAGATTTGTAACGTACTTGGTCGCAAACATCTCTACATGTCGAGATGGTTTGTGTCCGCGACTTTCATGATTTGTGTCGGCAACTTTCACCGAAACTTTATGGTTTCATGATATGTCACCATTTGTGTCCGTGACTTTCATAATTTGTGTCCGTGACTCCCTGCGGGGAAGTTTCAGTGAAAGTTGGCATAATAGAATTTGGGTTTTATTACACAGGCCTAATAATTGTTCGCACAACTTAACTGTCAACACTCCGCCTATGCCTCTGAAGTCCCTTTACACACACTATCGCTACATAGGCCATCTCATTATTTTATTATTATCATTATGAAAACTATCAATGAAACACATTCACTTCGGAATCATCAGACAACCTCCAAAACATGACCTCCTGTCTGGTAAGGCAGCGTGCAAGATAAGAAGCAGCAATGTCGAAAGAGATAATAACCTTTAATGGAGAATAATGTTAGTAACAATAGTAACTAGAAAGCAGTCAGAGCCCGCACAGGAGCCAGCAAGGCAATGTTGTTCGCCAGGTGGCAGCACCATCTTCGGTTTTGCAGCGGTTTCCCTTGTGCCCCATTGAAAGCAATGGTAACAAAAATTTCAAAGTGATCCAGAATCCAGGATTCCTTCCGGATCACCCCCAAAATTGAATCACTGGTAGTTTGTGCCATTCCCAACACACCCTCAAAATTTAAGAAAGATCTGCCCATAACTTTTTGAGTTATCTTGCTAACACACAGACAGACAGACAGACAGACAAACAAACAAACAAAGTCTGGCAAAAACATAACCTCCTTAGTGGAGGTAATAATAATAATAACATTATTAAGCTGTGCAATGAGAATTATTAGACCTTAAGCTTGAAGCGTTGCTGCTGGACAGTGTTAAGCAGTGCATGGTTGTCAGCTGCCAGTGTTGCCAGGTCAACAGCAGGGTGCTTTGACGACTGCTGATTGGCTCCACTCATCACTGATGCTGCTGCTGATGTTGGGTGTCCACCGGACGACGAAAGCAAGAACTGCGATGACAGTGGGAGCACATCTTGCAAAGACTGCATGCCACCATTACTACAACAACAACAACAACAACAGACAACTAGTACTACTACTACTACCAGTCTACCACAGATATACATCAGCACGCTCCACTACTACCACCAGCTAAACTTTGGACGTACAGGGTGCGGCAGAAAAAAGTGGACTCCGAAAGTTATTCGATGTTTTCTCAGCAACCGTTTGGAATTTTAATATGAAATTTTACAGATTTATTTACTGAAACCTTCTACATCTAACTGCCAAGTAAAATGTGATTTTGTTAAAAAGTGACAAAGTTACAGACTTTTTAACATGACCGCCTACCGATTTTTCAGCATTCAAAAATGTTCCAGCTACAACACCAGTTTAATAACATCATTAACAGATATACATCGCCACACTCCACTACTACCACCAGCTAAACTTTGGATTTACTTGTGTGAATATAAAATTCATATCTTCAACATGAGTCATGTTTCATCCAATGTACCAGCTCTTGGTCACAGCTTGGATACAAGAGATACCAACAACATACTATACCTATACATCACTTCTCTTCAACCATTCTTTCACTACCAAACGCAAAGTTCTGATAGGATTTAAATGGTCACTAGAAACCCAATTCACACCTGCAACGACAATGCGACTCGACTCTAAAGTCGCGTTGACGTCACTGGTGTGAACAGAATTACGACATAACACAAATCAATGAGTCTGATCAAATTTGGAGACTGAGTTGTTAAATCACGTCGGCAGTGGAGGTGCGAATCGAGAATTATGTCACAATGTCACAGCAAATTACTGGAGACCTGTCAACTGACCGGTGATAACGCCGAGTCCACAATGATTCAAATGCAGGATCTGAACGATTTTCAACTGAACCGCTGCCAATCAACACTTCATCAACGTCTTCAGACGACTCATCATACAGTGCTTTGTCTGTACAACACATTACAATCATCACGACATCGGTTGAATAGCACAGGTTTTTTCGCTACAGAGAAGCCAAGCAAACATTCATATAAACCAAAGCAACAGACAAGAACAGAATTGAAATCTCTAGTTACATCTAATGAGAGTACTAAGCAACAGAAAATTGGAAATAAACTGAACCGCAATACAAGTTCAGTTGCATTGCTGACTGCACCGACTGCACAAAATAAACAAACTAAGCTGAGCTCTGGAGTTGTGACTTCAATTCAATTGCACTGCGTGGACTGTATAAAGCAAACGAACTGAGAATTCAGCTCATTTCACTCCTCTTGCTTTGCCTACACCTACATTAAACTATACTCCTAGGAATTAGCATACAGTCTCTTCTGCCACTGATATAACTTGTCGTCATCCATTTCCCACACAGCCGCCTCCCAAACCCATACTAATGATCACTTTAATTCGACAAAATGTCAGACAAAGCTAAGCCTAAACAGACAGGCAGGACAGATATATACACAACGCATATCCAAATATGGTACAATATGACAGTAAGACAATGTTAAATATTAATCATAAACGTATTTATAAAATTGTAGATAAACATTCTCAATAGCTTTATCAAGAGGGATAAAAACAGCACTCATACAATCATCGCTATTATCAGATAATAAAGCCGGCCAGAAAATATTATGCATAAACCCAGATTTAAAAAATAAACGCTTGTAAAATTTTACTCTTCTTACAAGAAATTCATAAGTAACATTAAGCCTACCAAGTCCATATATAACAGCTTCGACTGATTCCCATCGATGGCACCCAAAAATTCTACGAATAACATTATTCCAACAAGCATTTAACTCAGCGATTTGTTTAGTGTGCAGTGATACAGCAGGAAAAGCATACATTAATACAGACAGGCTATAAGCTTCCTGCAAGTTCAATAATGCTATTTCACTTATTCCCTCACTATGCGAAAATATAGAGTTACAAGCAGCATAGAAAGATCTTTTTAATATGTGGTCAAACTGCTGCAGTAAACAGTTCTAAGCCTAAATATAAAACAGCTGCTCATGTCATTCAAGATCAGTTCATGCATTTTGGAGTCTACATATCAGTACGATATATAACAACGATGGCACAAACCATAAAGATTCAATCGAAACTTTATGGATACAACGACATAAATAATAAATGGAATAAAAAGTTCCAAACGAAAGAACACAAAAGTAACAAAAAAAATAAATCATACCTGGTATGTTACATTCCGACATCGCAAGAAGCTTATGCAGCTGTCCTCGAACAGTCTCCATATCCTTTATTTCCGGCTGCACTGCTCCATCATACTGGATCTTCTGGGAATAGTGGAAAGGTGTGCCCATGTATGATTCGCCAGCACCAGCCAAACCACCACCGGCCAATGCCGGGTCAACTGCATACAGACCATTGACCGATAAAGGTCGGGAACTGGCTGAAGAGCTCAGCGGCTGGATGGGACTTATATCCACGCTGCTACTGAGCACATGAAAAGCAGTATGAGCAACTGCTTTCGGCGGTGTTAATTGCTGACTGGAACTAGTGTTAGCTGATGGTGGGGCAACAGCTGCACCGTCACCGGGCAAATGGCAGGGTAAAGAAACACAGATAGAACTAGGACCAGTATCATTCCATACCAAACCCGGCTGCTGGGGCTCCATGCTGTTCCAGAGTGTTTCCCGACTCCATAATGACCTTCCACCCGCTGCAGAGTTCACGTCATGATGCATTGGTTTACTGGCATGACGAGCAGGGTCAGATTCAGCATTTCCTCCTCCCAGCGCATCTTTTCTGTCCTGAGACAAAATTGTACCACTATTGGCTAAAACTGTCAGCTGGGCAGATTTGTCAGCTGAGCACTGATGAACTGATTCCCCTTGCATTGTTCCTGCTGCACCACTCAAACTATCGGAAGCTTTCAAAGTTGTCTGAGTTCTGGGTACTGACAGATTCATCGACTTTGCAACAGAACTAGTACCAATCGGCTTGAAGATGATGTCAGTGTTTGACTTTGATTGGCGGACTGAGGGCACAGGTATGTTTGAATGGGACAATGTAGAGCCAGGTTTACTCTTGCTGCTAATTCGTGGTTTGGGAATCGAGAACGCTGACTGAGGGTGTTGCTTCAAGGCTGCTGCTGCTCCATGCTTGCTGGTTTTATCAGATCCGACTGGAACAGGATGGGATTGAGATGAATCCAACGACTGTTTGTGCCGAGATGTTGGAGGTTCGACTATGGCAACGTCTTGACCATTAGACAGTCCGCCACTGTGCCTGCTGTCAGCCTGGTCCTCCTCCGGTTCCTCCATGCTGTCACGTGATGCCAGAACAGCACCAGAGGCTGGTGTTGCACCATCGGTCTGATATCTATGATACCCTGTAGTGGGACCAAACCCAGCAACAGATCTCATACTATCACCAGCAATCAATGGAACATTGTTGGCCATATTCTCCACTGCAGCAGCAGCAAAAAAATTCTGTGCAGCATCAACTGCACCGGACTGGTCAGCTTCTGGGTCCATCTTGTACTGGTCAGCCTCCGTGCTCTCACACTGGTTGCCACCACCTAGCCCGGTTTCATCTTCATCTAAATCATCGTCGTCATCGTTGTCATCTTCCTCATCACAGAACTCTGAACCATCTCCACCACCGTCATCATAAGCTCCGTCCTCTCCGTCCAAGTCATCGCCATCGTCTATCAGATGGTGGCGCTGGTGGTTCAGTAACTCTAGCTGATCCATCCCCGCTCCACGAGTCCGCCTCCCCAAATGTAGCATCCCACCGCTGTCTGCGTCCTCTGACTCTACAGGCCAGGCTCTTACAGCGGCAGCCAGCTGGTAGTGTACAGGTCTGGCAGCAGCAGCAGCAGGTACAGGAAAGCCACTGACAACACCAGCAGCAGCAGTGACTGAAGCAGTTACATTGATTGCACCCATTGTGTCCGGCCGCTGCATTGCGTAGTTCGGGTCTCGGTCGTCATCAAAGTTCTCATCATGATCACTGGGTGAAACGCGAAGTCTCTGAGAAGGCATGGATGATTTGTGACCATCGGTTACCGGCCCTCGTTCGGTCACGTTGTCGTCCATCAAAACCAACTCAGCTGCCCGGCTTCCGTGTCTGAAATTATCGACTGGAGGATTCTGTCCTAGCACAGACTCCCTGTTACCGCCATCGACCAAGGTGCCATCTCTGTTGTTGCTATTCACTGCCATGATTACAGACGCGAAGTCCGTCAGATGACTGTCTGATGGACTGTGTTGAGACACTGTTGTATCTTCATCATCATCATTTTCATAGTCGGTTACTGCAGCGTCATTTGACACAGTGTGTGACTGACAGTTTGAATTGTCTTCAGTATCATCATCATCATCATGCGACTGAAACAGCTGTACTCTCACCGCATCTTTTTCCCTATCATCACACCGATCCATCACCGTTCACCTGCATAAACACCAGACACAACACAGAGGAAAACATTATCAATCTGATAAGAATAATTTTTGAATCTTGCAGATGGATGATCAATCACAGTTATAGAGACCCTTAAAAAACGTCCGTCCTCTGTAGCCCCTCTCTGAATGCGGCATTATATCTTGATCAATGACACATTCAGCACCGAGTCGTCACGTATTTAAATCGAGCTTATTCAGTATTATATCAGAGTCCATCTCAAGCCAAAGCTGTTTTTTTGTAACACAGACTTAGAGCTATAGTGTTTTGAATAAATTTTATTTAATGCTTGGTAACTGTTAACATTTCAGTTCTAACCACAGTCTTAGCAATGCAGTGAAGAAATGTGGCTGCATTCCTACATTAACAACGAGATAAATGTAATTAAATAAATGGCGATCTACCGCTAGTAATTTTCTTCTCTCTAGTGCAAGATCGCCGATCTATCGCTAGCACTGACCTTTATTTTTTACATATGATGAAGGTCAAAGAAGAGGTCATTCTAAGAAACTATATAAAAAACGCAGTAGGTTAGATTTGAGAAAGTATGTATTTAGCAACAGAGTAATTGATCACTGGAATGCACTGTCTGATATGTGTGTAACCAGTAATACAATAAATCCATTTAAAAATTGTTTGAAATGGGAACTGCAACCAGAAACAAATAGTTACAGTTAGTTATTAGGATAGTAAGCGTTATATGGCTTCTGCCTGTGCTTACTTAGGCCACCAGTAATTCGGGTGTTGGTAATTTGCGGAAATGCGGAATGCGGAAAGTAATTTGCAGAACGAAATCTGCGGAAGTAGGCTGCGGAACGGTGGGTAATTTGCGGAATGCGGAATGATCGACCGAGCGATCGATAACGCCCCCGGCCGCACTTGGCATTTATTGCCACTAATTACCGAGCAACGTAGGCTATAAAATACGCCGCTGTCATATCTCATCTTTGTCATTTTAAATTGTTTTAAAGTAATTTATTGATAACTTGCTAACTGTTTAAATTATAGGCTTATGTTTCTAAACTGTTATGTTACTTTACGACGCTAATTATTGTATGATTCAAAGATGTAAAAAAACGTTTTTTATTCTTGCCACGTTTTTTACGTTTTTCAAAGTTTTTTTATTTTGCTCAACATTTTTTATTTTAAAAAAAAACATGCATTGAAGCACTTTTGGGATTACAAGAAACAAAAATTTTAGCAGTAGATCGGCGATCTTGCTGTTAGCACTGGAAAATTGCTAGAGGTAGATCGGGTAGATACATTATTAGGAAGATGGTAGAATTTATATGCCTGGAAGACGTAGAATGTCTACAAACCATGCCACGACACTGTCACGTATTTAAATCAGGCTTATTCAGTATTATATCAGAGTCCACCTCGAGCCAAAGCTGTTTTTGTAACACAGACTTAGAACTATAG
>Ga0209367_1007098_pt1 | contig 15454 bp, 7 predicted proteins | sample WorMetLIZISLAND2_FD_187412 | JGI IMG/M metagenome (GOLD analysis project Ga0209367, IMG submission 187412) | Marine gutless worms symbiont microbial communities from Max Planck institute for Marine Microbiology, Germany - Olavius geniculatus... ... | reverse complement strand
TTCGCTGAGTCCAAAAGTACCTACTTAGACCAAAGCTGAGCTGAACTAACCTGGCTAAAGTCGGTTCGATTTGCATGGAAGAGATAGCTTTAGCCCTTAGGGCTTAACTTTCGTTGAGTCTGAATCCACTTTAACTTTTGACTTTAGCTGAGCGAAAACATGGCAACTATTTACAGTCCTATGCGTACGGATAGTTTAGTAAATTTAAGCAGTCTGGTACCAAAAATAAACGCCGTAATAAATATGCAATGACGTCAGATGTTACATAATTTCGTTATTTGCGTGCGCGGCGCAATTAAATAAGCAAGTCCAAGCGTAAATGGTTGATTAATTTCATGTTAGGTTTACGTGTTTTTCCGCCATTTTTAATTGTTTTGGTCTAAGTCAGTAGACTTAGACCAAAGTTTAGTTGAACTGTGGTCTAAGTACAGACTTGAGCATTCAGCTTCAGCTTTCGCTCAGCGAAAAGACTCAGCGAAAGTCTAAGTCAAAAAGTGAAGTGACCCAATAACCGAGCATTATGCAACAATTTGGAGCATCTGCGTTTTACACGGTAGTGCGTTGACATAAACAAGGTGAGGTGGACAATGAGTGTACCTTACATATTTCTATCGTGTTGGCTATCTGTTTGCCAAAAATTATCAAATTTGGTGGAGATTTGACGAAGTTCTGACAAAAACAAGTTGGGTCATTTTTTAGCACACCCTGTAGTATAATTTATAACCCAAATTACTTGCATAAACAGAAATATCAACAAATGCATCACATTTCTCAACAAGAAATATTAGATTGTGACCAATGTAATATACTCCTCATGCGCATCATTTTCTTTTGTATTCTTTAAGGAGCTTTTTGTTTTTTTTCGGCTTGTATTACAGACCCGGTGTCTAATTGAGACCTGTTTAATATTATATTAATAGTGACTGGCGTCGAGGTCTTTATTGGAAATTGTCTTCCCGAAGTTCATAAATTATTGCAGGATTTTAGAAACTGAGAGAAAAAAATTTCCAATAATGGTCGATGATGCTAGTTGCCATTTGTCTTGTTATACCTCAACGCATGCGTCTATCTGGCATCGTTACAGAGATATAGCAGTTAGAAGTTCTTCCAGGAAGGCTCTTCCAGAAACAGAGGTCGGTCGTTGGCAGTTCGTTGGTTGGTGGTCTGTCGTCGGTCGGTTGGTCCTCAATATTACACTGATCTCATATACTCTTCTTCGCTACGTAACGTAAAAATGTTCATAGCAGGTATATAATTTAGCCTCTCTAGCTTCCTTCTGAATGCGCTTTTTCAGGCCCAGAATACTCTCAAAACGATGGCAACTGGAGCTTCACCCAGACCCCACTGAGCCAGATTACAACACTCCCCCAGGCCTCCCAGCTGGATCTAGGGGAGAGCCCAAGGAAAGAGACAGGGGAAAGAAAGCAAATGAAAAAGAAAACGAAAAAGGGAGAAGGTCGGGAAACTTGTACCAAGGACTTGGGGATAGACGTGGACGTGTTGTTCTTTAGTTAATACGACGGCAGTAATATCCGAGCTGTTTGCACTTCTGACAGAGGTGCTGTGGATGGACCTTGCTTTGGTCTGACACGTCCAGTCCGTCCGGCTTCTCCAATGGACGCTGCAGCAACAGCATCAGAGCATCCCTAGCGTTATTATCACTTAACGTAACTGCACTATAATTACAATTAACAATAATATAAAAAAATATCGCTAACCAAGTACAGTAACGTAAAGTCATGTCTAGTCATGTCATGCTGCTTGGTACAATATAATACAATACAATTGAAAGTGAAAAATGCCTTTGCGAGTGCAGTCACTTTACAGTCTGTTATGGGAAAAAACGGAAAACAGATAAAAAGTTTGGTCATAAATGTTCAGAGACACTGTGATGACGTCACTTCTGATGGCAGACTGTTCCAAGTTCTTGCCACAGCGACGTGCAATGCTTGGCAAAAATAAAGATCACGTAACCTACTTGCTCTTGCTGCCTATATGAGTCGGACCCGTGACCAGAAGCGCTTTATCATCTCAGAAGTGGCAGCTGATTGGCATGAGCTAATGATATTAAAGAGCACTAAGCGGCTACCCGCACCAGTAAACAGTTGGACTCATGATGCAGCCCACAGACCCTATTCCACCACCTTCCCCAATCAGCCACACTAAGGTACCCAGTAGCTGCAAGCAACATTTCTCATCCAGCAGAGGTTCAGTTTATCTGAGTAACTATCTGACGCATGCTTGCATATGGCTCACAGTGAGATTCAAATTTCAAACTGCAACCTGAAAGCTACGAGTCCGTTACTCCAACCACTAAACCAACGATCTACATTTATTAACCACGGTTTTCTATATTTCAAAATGACTTTTAGTTAATGCATAGAGAATAACAAGAAGTCAGTTAATGCAAAGCAGCTAAAATAAAAGAAAACAGGTTGGTTTTGTTTTAGGCTACTACCTAGCAGCAAAATGTTAGTAAATTCACCTGCTTTTGTGGGAAAACGTTGATATGGCATTTGATGCATTCTTGACCCATGTTCGCCCAGCTATTGCCCGACATCCACTTTCTTTTGCACTTGGGGCATTTATACTCTCCAAAACATCGCTTTTTGCCTTGATACGGAGTCAAACCTTCGCCTTTTGGACGAGCCTGACACACAAAAACACACTGTACTTTGTATTTTACATTACACATAGCGTAGCACTCCTTTGCTTCTGTATGGCTATGGCAAAAATTTGCTACCGAATTTGCCACAAAGCTTATACGGTGGCGCTATCTTGAATTCTGTAGCCTTCAACGGCAACGGACTGCAACGAGATCAGCACACATGACATGACACAAAGACACGTTCACGCAGGCATCGCGAAGCGAAAGAAAAAATACCCCTAGGACAGCTGCCGTTTGTAGGAATACCCGTATGTCAGTCAGTGACAAGCTCAACCTGCCGTCGGGCCTGGGCAAAATGGAGCGGAAAATGCAATGCACTCGCTCAGTCGTTCAGCTAACTGATACAGACAGCAGCATCGCATCACTTGCCGTTACTGCCCTTCTCTCCCCTGCTGCGCCGTTCTAAATGCTTAGAGCAACTGGTGTCTGATGGATCATGGTTAGACAGACGAACGGAGAGACGGGCCGGGCATCTAGGTACACATTCAGAAGCTGGCTGGGCGGGCTGCAGCAGCTGCAGTCGAGGGCGAGCGCCCTACAAGACTCAGCACTGACTCATCCGCAACGACCGCCATCTCAACAGAGATTTTCGTTCTCATTATGCACATATTTTGACGTGCTACAACTATGCTGTGCTGCGCGTCTATGGCACGATTATCGGCCGTCTGTCTGTCGGTATGTAACGGATGTATTGTGGCTAAGCGTTAAGTCTTAGGGGAAACTTTTTATACGAATAATTAGCCCTGTGTCGAAATTCCCTGCGTACAAAATTTGGGGATGCAGTGCAAGGGAACATTTTTAAATTTTGGGTTGAATGGTGAGGGTAAGAAAAATGTGCGTTTTTCAATGGAAAACTGGCCATATCTCGGAAACGGTGAAAGATAAAGCAAAAGTTACTATTAATCACTAACGGGAAGTGGCAATGTGGCATACGCCCTTTCAGAAGAGATAAAAATCATCGACCTTGGATAACCTTCAAGGCCAGTGCTGCAACAGGAAGTGTATAGGCTGTAGCGCGACTTCCCTAACGACAGCTGGGCTTCTTGTTCGTTTTTATACAGCTGTATCATGCAAATTATCAGCTACATTCACTATCTAATTAGCATAAAAAACTGGTCGTCAGTTACTGTAGCGTTTTACGCTGGAAACTGCCTCGTTTGTTAAAAATTCCTTCATCAACTCCCATCGCAAAAGTCTCATTCTCATTCTTTCTACTGTAAACAATCTGCGTTTTCGTTCTCGTTCTAGTTACTATCATATCCCTGGCTGTCTCGCAGTGTCCTATAGGCGTGCTACTTTTCTTCAGCCTCTGGATGCCTAGTCATCTCAGCACTTGTAAGTTGGTATTTTCCCACACCGACGGCAAGCTGCCAAAACAATCACTATTCACTCTGACGTCCAAACTGATCCAGACATTGTCAGCTCAGTCAGGGCGTTGCCGGTAATGCCTATACCATGGGCTCCTATATACTATAGCTAATATATATGACTCCATGCCGATACTCAACGGCGTCGTCTTGCTGTGTCTGTCAACAACGTTCTATCAGACTAAATAACGATCACTGTCGGCAAACTAATATTTTAAACTTCTGTAGCACCGAACCACACAACTCGAATAGGCAAGCTTAACAGACAACCGATTTCGGGGCAAGTAGACGGGTTTCCAGGGACGGAGATAGACGATATCAGACAGTTGGGCCAAAGATGCTGGATAGGAATGAATACACTAATATTATGCTAATAGTAGTCTACGCTAAGTTAAGGAAAACGACAGAACGCACGGCCGGTCAGTATGCCGGCACTAGGCCGACATTTTTCTAGTTTTTTTACACAAAACAGCACAAGTTTGATGGGGCAAAGAGTACAAATGCAGCAGTTTATACCGAGTATCGACCTGACTTCTGTAATATCCGAAGCATGCTATTACGGGTTGCCTGAAAATGCAAGGCTGGAAAATGCGATCCTGCATTCTCCAGCCCTGCACTTTAGTCCATCATTTTCCACTCTTGCATTTTCTGGTCCTGCATTTTCAGCGCCCCCGCTATTACATGTATTCTATCATCATCACTTTCATTATCATCACTATTTCCGATGCAAAAATACCTGCGGGCAGTCCTTGATGAAATGTCCTTTCTGAAAGCACAGATGACAGAGATATGTGCTTGGCGGTTTCCTGGCGCCACGAAAACGACTGGACTGGTTCGTGTCGGAATCGTCGGTCAAAGCAAGCTCATCTAGCTGGTTCTGAACGTCGCTCATGATGTCAGCGCCCAGGTCATAGGTCGTAGACGGGTACGCACTGACCGGGGACAGCAACTGACCACTCGATACGCCGCCAAATTCATTCATCTGCAGCAAATTCACAAGACTTCAAAGAAAATTCGTATAAAAGACGCAGCAATGTTCTTTCCAGCCATAAGGCTCTTAAAACGGCGCTGATCTCAGTTTCCTTAGCTCTCAGCCAGACATCAGTTACATTGCAAGATCACGGATACGAAGATACATGTATTACATCGCACGGTGTGCCTGATCACGTCCCAGCTTTCGCTGGATAGTCATCAAAAATGTAAAAACAACATTCCAGGAAAAATTTTTAAAAAACGTTTAAAAACGTTGAATAAAAAAACGTTGGCTATAATTTGTTTAATCTCTTGCCTATAGTGACTAATGTGTAAGTGCAGTATACCTGGAACTATTGTCTAGATAAAAAGAACTTTATTTAATTTCAATTCAACCTTGTGCATAAGACCATAGCACCAGGCTAACCAACTGTACTAGATAAAAAGATCTTCTATTTAGTTAATTAGTTTATTTGGACTAACTAAGTGAACTACCATCCCTGTGACCTATTAATTCGTTATTGTGGTTTCAAAATTGCTTCTCAAAGTTCTTGATGAGATTTTCAATGCCCGTTTAAAAAACAGAAAAGCGTTAAAAACGTTAAAAAACGTGGCCAAAAATGTAAAAAAAACACGTTAAAAAGCGTTTTTTCACATCTATGGTACTCATAGCGAGTACCGAACGCGAGATGGCCAGGCTGAATTGACCTGGGTGGCCAGGTTGTACACCGAGAATTAAAATGAAAAAAAACGCAATCAAGTCCAGATATCAGTGAAATCAGTCGGAAATGACGTACAGAGCCGAGATGTTTGAGGACGGTCTGGACATCGTCGGCTAGTAGTGACGTCAGATCGCTGTTGCCGATGAGGAAGTCATCTCGTCTGGACGGCTGCTGCTGCTGCTGTTGATGATGATGATGATGATGCAGTTGTGACGTCATCAGCAAGTTGTTGTATGATGCCGGCATCTGAGAAGCCTGCAGGCGTTGTATCGTCCCCAACAGCTGTGCAAGACACAGCCACACACACAGTCACATTGATAACAAGAGGCAAGCTAATCGCTGGCAACGATCCGCACCATGCAGAAGATTAAACCAGTCAGCACGACACAGTCACTTCAACCAAAACACTACTGCAGTTGTAGCAAGTGATAGGCCTATAGTTTATATAAAAGTGCTCTTTATACAGCATGGCAGATTCGCTGAACTTCTCAGCACTTTCAAGCATGGTCTAAAACCTGAACTGTTTAACATTGCCTTTATGTAGCAAAAGTGAACACTCTTTGTTACTATAGGCATCTCAAAATTTCGGAAAACATTTGTGCATTCGCGCATTTGAACGCAGGCATGCACAGAGTTTTGTGCACATAATATAACTGTATGTGAAAACTTGCCAGTGCTCAACGTACACGGTAGCAGACTGAACGGATGTCATGACAGCAAATGTCAGCACGGCCTAATAACCGCGCACGCACGCACGATTCAACCAATGTTGGTCCGACGAGCCGATCAAAGTTAATAGGCGCAATAATCGGAAACGATTAACGTACAGCACTCGACGACCGGCGATTTTATCACGGTCGGATTTAGTAGTCTTATCAGATTAAGCTCTATTCGGTAAAAAAAATTCTAAAAATATGGGGACCCTCATGCACACAAATGTTATGAATTCAGCGTTACAACTGTACGCAGTTTTGCTGCTATTAACTGATCTGAGATACAGCGTTCTTTCCTGAATTTGGAAGCCATATAGGGCCGGCTAGACAATGACGTGCGGCGCCAATTAAACTTTTAAATGTTGAAACACGCCATAGATGCACCCACAAGACAGAAAAAGTCGCACTGGTATCCGCGCGTTTTCTGGCCTCTGGGTCTCCCGTTTTTGTGGGCCCCCGACACCCGGCAATGTTCGGCCGAACATGCCTACCGTAAATCCGCCTCTGCATTTTATGACGGCAAAGGGGGGGGGGGCAAAGCCGCCATGGCAGACATAACAGTGGCCGACTTGTGAGACTGCAATAGTTAACAAGCCATGAAACAGTGTTAGACGTTACAACAATTATTACAATGACCAGGCGACTGCACTGAACGAATCAGTGCTGCAGAACTGTGACGACGCTATAGGGGACACCGAAAAACTTGGTCTGAGTCGAGGTCACTCATGGCGCACTGAAATGTGTACTGTGTAGATGCCTATTCAACGCCAATCCGAAATGTTCATTTGCCCCCTCCTGACCAAAACTGATACGGCGCCTCATGCAGCCAGCATTCGTCCAGATAAAGCGACCAACGATGATACGCCTCCTCGAAAACGAGGCTAGCAGTTGTCAGACAGAGACACCTGTCGGCAACTAATGTACTGCAGGCCTGAAAGATGCAGATGCCTGCAGTGCATGCTGCTGCTCGGCGCCCGGCCGTTACCAAGAAATGGAAGTAACGGTAGACAAGCAAGGTCCGTGCAGCGCCCCATGAGCCAGCTCCCAAGTTAAACCACACTTAGTTTGCACTGCTACCGTTTTCACAGTTTTCGGCTGCAATCGTGCGTCATAAAGCAAACGACGATGCAGTCTGGGCAATCTAAGCGTGGTTTAACTGTCTGGAGTGGTATAAGCTCGGACTGCGTCCTCGCATACCCACTCCAGCAGTGCGGTATCTAGTAAAGACATAAAGTATTGGCTAGCAACAGCTGAGTACTGAACGAACAGCCGGTATGACCGGACCAGCGAGTGGCATGAGCACAAGCACTCGCTCACTCACTGGACGATGCATGACACCTGTTGAGCTGCCCCACTCGCGTCTGCTGACCTTAACCACCGAGATGGACAACATAGCTTAACTATCTGCAGTTAACTACTAATGACCATTGCGGTGCCCCTAAACAGTCTCTAGAAGACCCAGCGCTTATCTCCGCGTTTCTCTCATTGGATCTCGGAAAGTAAGACCACAGATGACTGACAAAAATTACGAAATATATGCTAACAGTAATAAGTTTTATTACTGAAGAGCTGATCATTTTAAGAACAAACGTCAAAAAACCCTTCTAGAGCCACAAGGCCCACAGGGCGGTGCTTTAAAATCTCTGTTTCCTTTGCCCTCAGCGGCTCAGCCATACACCCGTTTGCACTGCTATACCACGAATACGGAGCTAGTGCATCGCGCGGTTTGCCCGAAATTTGCGTCACAGCTTTTGCTGGCTCTTACTCACTACGCCTATCCACGGAGGGATGGCCATGCTGAGTGTTGTCCGCATCAGCCCACCCACAGATCTCGGTAATAACCCGGCTCATCGTAAAGTAACTTTGCTGATGCAACTAAGTACTAACGACCAAGCTAGACCAAGCCGTCAAGAATCAATCGACCAAAACTGAAAAAGCGCTTCTAATTTCTATATAATGCTAAAATAAACGATACGTCATCTAACTCGCTCAAAAAGCGTCATCAGAAGTTCAGACAAATCTGAAGCAGAATCCACGAGAAATTATCATAACATTTTAGCTATCCCGTGTTAATTTTACATAAGCCAGTTAACTGTTAAACCATCTAGCAGATGGAGTTTATGGCGATGATGACGATACCTGCGCCAACGACGACGGGCTCAGAGAGTCGGCAATGCTGAAAGACGACGGAGACGACGACCATAGGTCATGTAGCGAGGTCGGCGGCCGCAGACCGCCGGTCATCCAGTCTGGTCCAGGAGGCGGCGAGTCCATGACGTTGCCGTACGGCGGGCCCATCACGACGTCTTTAATGACGACGACTGTACTGCCGTGTACTGAGACGAAACCACGAAAACACGGCCCGGCTAAGAGCGACCCACGTACGCAGCGGGTCAACAAAAACTCGCGCTACACAGAAAGAATAAATGGACAGGACTGTGACACCTTTCTCAGACGAGATGCGGTTGAATGAAAGGAATAAATTTACTTCCGCCACCCAACTCCGATCAAGCGCCCGTTGGCAACTGCGACCAACTTCGACGAACGCCGTACTCTTCGTCTTGCAGCGACTGGTGGTCGACGGAGTCTGACGGCGAGCACGCACTGAGCGGAACTAATGATGCGGGCACTAGACGTCGGAGTGGACAGCTAAACCAGTCAAAACTGCAGCAGCCTAGCCGTGCACGGCTGTACAGTCAAGTTCTGGCTATACGACTTCACTATCAGCAGCAGCAGCAGCGGCAGCCGGGGCGGAGGTAGAGCCAACTGGCGAGCGCAAGACGAACGAACGAGAGAATGCACCGGCGCAGATTTACCGTTATCGGATTCCTGCGGCGCAGCACGTAGGCTGGCCTAGTCCTACTCCACTCCAGTGACTTATGGGACGAACGGTCTGGCAGACAAGCTGAACATTCTATACGAGTACGATTGTGCACTGAGCAGCGGCCAGTCCAGCGAAGTTTTTATCCACCACGGGCAGTCTCTGCTCTAGTTTTCGTGCTTTCCACGTAACTCTAATAGGCTTACGCTATGCCAAGTCGGGATCCGCCGGCACAGTGCACTGACTGCAGCTCTCAACTGATTCAACTCGCAATCCTTGTAACTTTTCTGTTTCGATTGCTGCGCTTTCTAGGACTCATAATTTCCCGCATTTTCATTTCTTAAATGAGACTTCAAGTCAGTGTCCGAACTTCTTTATAGTACGGTTTTTGAATGATGGTAATAATAATATGTAAATTAAACTGATGTTGAGATAAGAAAAAGTTGATAGGCGACATGTGTCGGCTAGCCTATTGCGGCAGACGTTGCCGTAGCGTGGTCTGTCCGTCCGTTATTCGCGCACCATGCTTAAGTTGTTGGATGAAGAAAAATTAAAAGATGGCTTTGACAGGGACACTTGTTCGCGGCCTCAGTCATAGGAATTGTCTTAAAATCAACGTACTCTCGTGAAAGTCCGTCGATCAAAAGTTGCATTGCAAGTATTGCAGCTTAGTCGATGTGGGTGCCACAGCGATCCTTATCATTTGTAATTTCATTCTGTAGCAACGTTATGCGGTCGTCCGAAGCGGCCGCAATATCGGTCTTTTCCGTCCGTCCCATACATGCTGATAACCTGATAACAAAAAGGCACGAAGAGACCAAAAATGGTGTAACTGTTCCCAGGGCTCGAACAATCAATGTGCTAATTTTCAGCCCAAAACGTTAACGATCTGGGTTACCGAACGTCAAAATACCTCCAGAAAATGACGCATAACTGATCTCGCAACGAGCGGGAGGGCTGGCTCACGGCACAGTGCAGTCAGCGGGTAGGCCCTACTCTGGTGTGCAGTGGAGACGGTCGGCCGCATACATGTCAGCACATAACGTGGCAGCATCCTTGCATGCTTTAGCTGGTATTCATTAAGTTCTCGCTGACAAAATCAATTTTGTTGTCGTCTAAGTTCTCATGCACGTTTTTACCAATCATTTTTGTTCTCATTTTCATTTACATTCACAAAACAATGCTGATCAGTAGTCATTCGTAAATGGTAGTCACGCTGGTAACAGTTCGACAGTTGTTTAACAAAAATTACATACATCACTCTCTGGCACAGAGAGAAGTTGAACAGTTTGTTTCAAATAAAAGTAACAATGATAATTGATAAATGCTGCATTTACTCTCATTTGCACGTTTTCAAGAAATCAGAAAATTAATCTCATTTTATCACAACAAGTATGGCACAATAAAATACAGTGCATTTTTAGTTTTCTACTACATAATCATGATTGTAATCTATAACAGACAACACTAAAGTTCTAATCATCATGACATGTCTTTTTCTGTCGACATTTAGAATTTATTATGCTTAGCAAAAATTCACAAATGCTCCAATTTCATACAGCTTATGACCAAACGTCTATTTACAATCAAAACACAATCAATAGTAGAAATTTGGGGCAAAGCCCAACGTGAGTCCGCCCGGCGCCCTAAGTCCGATTGGGGGAAATTAGGGGGGGGGTAAAATTTTCTCGGCACCAAAGTCACGTGGCCCAAACTCAAATGCATTGGCATACGCCGAACGCGCATTGTCGACTTAGGGTAGGTCAACATGAACGCTTATAACTTTGTTCCTAGTGGACGGAATTTCACAAATTTTTTTTGTTCAACGCCGAAAGGATCGTTCGTTTAGATCATGTCGCTATCTTCATCGTTTCCAGAGATATTTGCGCTCAAACTCGAAAGTTGTCGTAAATCGCACTGATTTTTGAACGTTTTTTGCCCTGCGAAATTTTAAGGGGGGCGGTGCCCCCAAAAGTTGTACTTGCGTTAACACCCCAACCTAGAGCCGCGTCAAGTGCCAAAGTTTCGTCGAGCTACACCCCCTAACTCCCAAGTTATAAGCGCTCCTTTATTGCATTTTAAGCCAATTTTTGACCTCCCTTTGAAAAAAATTATAAGGGGGCCCCCGTCCCCGGTGCGGGGTGCACTAGTAAGACTTGGTCATTCTCTAGCACGTGTAAAAATTTGGGGGCTCAGCACCCCGTAGGGGCCGAAATATGTTCTTCCGAAAAATGTGCTTTAGGTGGGTACGATTCTACATCTAAATCTCCAAGGTCACTGGACCAAACTTCACCAGACTTGTTTCGCCTAACGCAGGAAGAATCGCGGTAGACAGAATAACAATCCAATTTTGAATATCTTCATCCATTTGGGAGATATTCGCCGCCGAAATCGGGCTAAATTTTGCATGTTTTTGGCCCCTGAAATTTTTTTGGGGTGTGCCCCCCAAAATTTTGGACCGGCATTATAAAATAGGGTTTAGTACTGACCATCGTGCAAAATTTCACGCCGGTCGGCCCACGCATTTCTGAGATCTCGCGTTCGGAAAAAAATAAACTAGAAATTTGGGGCAAAGCCCAACGTGAGTCCGCCCGGCGCCCTAAGTCTGACTGGGGGGAAATTAGGGGGGGTAAAATTTCCCCCGCATCAAAGTCACGTGGCCCGAACTCAAATGCATTGGCATACGCCGAACGCGCATTGTCGACTTAGGGTAGGTCAAGATGAGCGCCTATAACTTTGTTCGTAGTGGATGGAATTTCACAAAATTTTTTTTGTTCAACGCCGAAAGGATCGTTCGTTTAGATCATGTCGCTATCTTCATCGTTTCCAGAGATATTTGCGCTCAAACTCGAAAGTTGTCGTAAATCGCACCGATTTTTGCACGTTTTTTGCCCTCCCAAATTTTAAGGGGGGCGGTTCCCCCAAAAGTTGTACTTGCATTAAAACCCCCACCCAGAGCCGCGTCAAGTGCCAAAGTTTCGTCGGGCTACACCCCCTAAGTCCGAAGTTATAAGCGCTCCTTTATTGCATTTTAAGCCAATTTTTGAGCCCCCTTTGAAAGAATTTGTAAGGGGGGCCCCCGTCCCCAGTGGGGGATGTGCTAGTAAGACTTGGTTATTCTCTAGCGCGTGTAAAAATTTGGGGGCGCAGCACCCCCTAGGGGCCGAAATATGGTCTTCCGAATAATGCGTTTTAGGGGGGTAGGATTTCACATCTAAATCTCCAAGGTCACTAGACCAAACTTCACTGGACTTGTTTCGCCTAACGCAGGAGGAATCGCGATAGACAGAATGACTATCCGATTTTGAATATCTTCATCCGTTTCGGAGATATTCACCACCGAACTTCAAAGTCGTCCGAAATTGGGCCAAATTTTGCATGTTTTTGGCCCCTGAAATTTTTTTGGGGTGTGCCCCCCAAAATTTTGGACCAGCATTATAAAATTCAGCCTAGTACTGACCATCGTGCAAAATTTCAAGCCGGTTGGCCCACGCATCTTGGAGATTTGGTGGTCGGAAAAGAAACATCTGAACTAAAACTTAAGTCCGATCCGCAAGCTATCGCTTCCAGGTGGACTAAAAAGATCTGTTTCATTTAGGATGTACTTTAATTATAATGATAAAAAATGTAAAAAATAAATAATCAAACAAATATCTTAACAAAGCCATTAGTTAATAGCATGATGTGTATCTTTAATGACTATTCATTGCAAAAATGACGCAAAAAATCATTTATGTCAACGTGTGCACGTGTGTACACCAAGCTAAAATTCATTACACAAAATGCACATCGTAAAGTGTATAGCAAGTTACACAATACTGTTTACAAGATGTCAGCAAATGTTAATAACAGAGAACTTTAACGACCAAGTGTCTTGGTAGATTCACGAAGTCGCAGCAGTGGACCACTCGTTGTACTGATGCTACACAAAAAAACAAACACCATGCAAACATTCTGTTCAAAACTAAGTTCAGTAGCCATGTACGTGGGCCGAAAAAGTAAACGGCACAAGAAGTGGCAATTTTCCGTCATGCAAATTTCTGACAGAGCAGATTTTGAGAGCTCAGAATTTCAATTTTGCCCCCTAATTTCCCCACGTGGGTTCTCGACCCCAAACTTTGCATTTTGGACAAAAATTTTCCAACAAAAAAAATTTTTCTCACAATTTTTGACAGCCACAATTCAGAGGACAATTGCTCCTCTCCATGCCACATAACATAACACAGCCCTGTAGCCAGGCTTTTCCAAAGAGGGTTCAACTCCACCGCTGGGCTGCAAATCAGCCTTCACTAATCCAGCTAAGGGATGTGGGAGAGTGCTGTAAGCTGCCTATTGGGGTCCATAACAGTGATGTAAATGATTTTTTTTTCAGAATCATGACAATCAATCAATCAATATATCAGTTATTTATTCCCATGCACCATAAACACATTAACTAATAGAAGTTTGCAGCAAAAAAGTTAAAAGACTATATATCTTTTTGTCCTCGAGGCACATTCTGATCAAAACTATAGTCTCAAGGACTACATCACTGCAACGTAAACATATACATCCTGCATTCAGCAAGTTCAAGTGATTTAACTACAGACCTTTCAACTCGATCGGCACCAAGGATATCATGAATGTGGTATAACATGCCCAGCTTGGCAGCTTTCGGCAGCGACTTCAATTCAAGATCCTGTGTGCACAATCCATAAACAAAGAAAGTTAATCTGATGCCACATCTATTCTACTACACTGTAAGTAATCTGTTGGCATTAGCAATGTGACATTAATTAAATTTCACAACAATGAAAAACAGCATGCAATTTTCGTCCCCAACCAGTAGTGTAAAGCACTGGGAAGCTTAAATCTGGCATTAAACGAAAATGTTTACACATAGTTTTGCAATTCCAACAATTCATAAAAGTGTACAGATACTGTAAAAAGTTAAGATGTTGGGCAAGTGCCAACATATTATGCAGCTATCCGCATATATAGTGACAAACACTGCACTGCACTACCTTTTGAATCTCAAAAAACCACCCCACCAGTTACTCTTGCCTTGGGGAACGTTCACGCCAATTGTAATTGTGGGCTTGCTAGAATGATCACATAATAAAGTGCAATAATTAGCAGAGATCAAAACATTAATTTTTGTTGACTTGCCGTTCTGAGAATTTCCCGGTATTTGCATCTGTTAAAAATAGCCTCGAGTGCTCGTCGTCCATGCATCAGTGTTTTGATGAAAACCCCAGCGCATGGAATGGACAACCACCAGCTGTTGACGTCACGAACTGTCAGCACGCAGGCTGCCACCAAATGTCTGTTATCATCACACAACCAGATGCTGTCTTCACAATGTAATGGCCAACAGCCAGTGGCATCACGGCTTGGATGGGGTAAAAGTGGCAATTGATCATTCCTAACTTTTGAGCTGTCAGAAAATTGTCGTAAAATCTTCTTCTTGCCCGAAAATTTTCATCCAAAAATAAAAAATATGGGGCTAAAAATCCTCGTTTTTGAGAAAAAAATTAAAAAAACAAGATAATGTTCATATGAACATGGAGTCTGTCCAATGATTTCGAAAATTTCATTTTCAATGCATTTCGAAAATGCATTTACAAAATCAAACAGTTTAATTTCAAATTATACAGCAGCAATGATCCTTTCATCCTTCTCTATTTTTTTTAACTAAACAATAGACATTGTCAGTCACGAGACCATTTGATTCGTCACCAGCGCTTTACTATAAAAGGTCCATTGTTGCCATGCATCTATCTTGCACCGTTATGGAGATATGGCGCCTCAAAGATAATGGGGGTCACGAGTTTGACCTTTTGGGGTCACGTGACGTCATCGGTCACGTGACCATTCAACTCCCAGGAACCGAGTTCATATGGGTGGTCCATAGAAACAGGTCGCCCGACGAAGCTGTTTACTTCCGGTCATGGGCGCCATTTTGTTTCTAATATTGAATTCAGTGGTTGTACCAACGTCTACCATAGAATATTAAATTTTAGCAAAAATATTTATTTTTTTGACCACGTCTTTTAAAGGAAAGAATTTCGAGGTAAGGTGCTATTAAGGGGGTCATTTTTTTTTTTAATTTTTGAGCTCTGATGCACCGTTTTTGAGATATTTACAAAAATGTTTCTAATTAAGGAAATATTCACATGTAAACAATGACACGCCCACCCTCTGTGGTGATG